>Ga0310345_10002452_pt1 | contig 18724 bp, 19 predicted proteins | sample HC15DNA20500_MG_FD_204667 | JGI IMG/M metagenome (GOLD analysis project Ga0310345, IMG submission 204667) | Marine microbial communities from station ALOHA, North Pacific Subtropical Gyre - HC15-DNA-20-500_MG | ecosystem: Environmental > Aquatic > Marine > Oceanic | place: Pacific Ocean: North...
ACGAGACCCTTGCCCCGGCCACGGCCAAGGCCCTGACGGCGGCCGATGCGTTCGAGAGCGACGTCGATATCCTGGTCGCCGGCAAGGGCGCCAAGGGCGTCGCCGAGCAGGCTGCCAAGCTGGAAGGCGTGCGCAAGGTCCTTTTGGCCGATGCGGATCAGCTGGAGCATCACCTCGCCGAAGAGATGCAGGCGTTGATCCTCTCCGTGGCGGACAATTACGATGTGCTGCTCGCGCCCGCGACGACCATGGGCAAGAACATCATGCCCCGTGTCGCAGCCCAGCTCGATATCATGCAGGTTTCCGACATCATCGAGGTGAAGTCGAAGGATACCTTCGTCCGTCCGATCTATGCCGGCAACGCGCTGGCGACGGTACAGGCGAGCGGTGACAAGATCGTCGCCACGGTGCGGACCACGGCGTTCGGCGCCAAGGGTGAGGGCGGCTCCGCTGAGGTCGAAGAGATTTCGGTTCCGGACGCTGCCGGCCTGACGGAGTTTGTGAGCGCCGACTTGGCCGAGAGCGACCGTCCCGAGCTGACCACGGCGAAGATCGTCATTTCGGGCGGCCGCGGCATGGAATCGGGCGAGAATTTCGAGAAGCTCATCGCGCCGGTGGCCGATAGGCTCGGCGCCGCGGTCGGCGCAAGCCGTGCGGCGGTCGATTCCGGCTTCATGCCGAACGACCATCAGGTCGGCCAGACCGGCAAGGTGGTGGCGCCGGAACTCTATATCGCCGTCGGGATCTCCGGCGCGATCCAGCATCTGGCGGGCATGAAGGACTCCAAGGTGATCGTGGCGATCAACAAGGATTCCGAAGCGCCGATTTTCCAGGTGGCCGATTACGGTCTGGTCGCCGACCTATTCACTGCGCTGCCGGAGCTCGAAAGCGAACTCGAGAAGGCCGGCTACTAATAATATAAGAGAAGCGGAAAGCGCGATGTCGACAGAGACCATGAGTGGTGAGACCCCCGCAGCCGAGGCGAAAGACCGCGTCGCTGGCGACAACCCGGTGAAGCGGGTCGGCGTTATCGGCGCCGGCCAGATGGGGAACGGCATCGCCCATGCCGTCGCCCTGGGTGGGTACGACGTCGCGCTGAACGACCTCTCGAAAGAAAAATTCGACGCGGCGATGGAGACGATCGACAAGAACCTCGATCGTCAGGTGAGCTCCGGCAAGATCTCCGAGGAAGAGAAGGAGAAGGCCAAGGGGCGCATCACCTTCGCCGAGTCCTATTCCGACTTCGCCGACATGGATCTCGTGATCGAGGCGGCGACGGAAGAGGAAACGGTGAAGCGCAAGATCTTCGTTGCGCTTTGCCCCTTCCTGAAGCCGGACGCGATCGTGGCGACCAACACGTCGTCCATCTCCATCACGCGGCTTGCGGCGGCGACCGACCGTCCGGAGCGCTTCATCGGCCTGCATTTCATGAATCCGGTACCGGTCATGGAGCTGGTGGAGGTGATCCGCGGCATCGCCACGGAAGACGTCACCTTCGGCCGGGCGAAGGATTTCGTCAGCGCGCTCGGAAAGACCATCGCGGTCTCCGAGGACTTCCCCGCCTTCATGGTGAACCGCATCCTGCTGCCGATGATCAACGAGGCGGTCTACACGCTCTACGAGGGCGTGGGCTCCGTGGATGCCATCGACACCGCCATGCGGCTTGGGGCGCATCACCCGATGGGGCCGCTGCAGCTCGCCGATTTCATCGGTCTCGACACCTGCCTCTCCATCATGCAGGTGCTCTATGAAGGGCTGGCCGATTCCAAGTACCGGCCCTGTCCGCTGCTGGTGAAGTACGTGGAAGCCGGCTGGCTTGGGCGGAAGTCCAACCGCGGGTTCTACGATTACCGCGGCGACACGCCGATGCCGACCCGCTAGGCCGGCGGCTTCCTGGGGCTCGCTAAGCGCCTCATTTTCCAAAGCTATTCCAGATCGTTCGACGGGGCCCCGCCTCCGAGCGGTTTGGTGCTGGAACAACACCAATTGGAACGCGTTGGCGCCTTACCGCCGCCTGCCTGAAGGACGGCGTGGAGGTTGCCATGTTTCGCCCAGCGTTCCGATGATCGAAGCCCCGCTAAACTATCTCTTCGGCGCCGGCGAGAGGGCCTATCCGGTCGTCTCGCTGACCTGGGGGATGATGGCGATCTCGGTCGCGGTGATCGTCGCGATCGGGGTGTTGCTGATCTGGGGCACCTTCCGGCACGCGGACGAGGACAGGGACGCGACGCCGGACCGGCACGACGTCACCACCGCCCCCATCGCCCGGCCCCGTGCCGGGCTGGAGTGGATCTATGTCGGCGTCGGCATCTCCACCGTGGCGCTGCTCTTCTCCGCCGTCTGGACGATGTACACGATGGCCGAGGTCCATGCGCCGGGCGTCGACCCCGCGGTCACCATCGAGATCACCGGCCATCAATGGTGGTGGGAAGGCCGCTACCGAAACGACGATCCCAGCCAGATCTTCACGACGGCCAACGAGTTCCACATCCCGGTGGGCGAGCCCGTTCGCTTCGTGCTCGGCAGCGGGGACGTGATCCATTCCTTCTGGGTGCCGGCGCTGTTCGGCAAGACCGACGCGATCCCCGGTCAGGTCAACCGCACGTGGTTCCAGGCGGACGAGCCAGGCGTCTATCGGGGCCAGTGCACCGAGTATTGCGGCGCCCAGCACGCCAAGATGGGATTCACGGTGGTTGCCCAGAAGCCGGAAGCTTTCGAGGCGTGGCGCAAGCACCAGCTGGCGTTTGCCGAAGAGCCGCCGGAGGACACCGCCGCGGCGCGGGGCGAAGCCATCTTCATGGCGAGCTGCGCCGGTTGCCACAGGGTCCGCGGCACCGTGGCCGGTGGGGCGCTGGGACCGGATCTGACCCATGTGGCGAGCCGCGGCATGATCGCGGCCGGCGCTCTGGACAATACCAAGGCCAATCTCGCCGGCTGGATTGCCGATCCGCAGCACATCAAGCCTGGCTCACGCATGCCGGCCATGGAGCTCTCGGGACCGGAGCTCAATGCGGTCGTGAGCTACGTGGCCGGGCTGGAATGAGGAGGGGCGGATGAGCAGCACGGCAATCACCTCCGAGGACCAGCTAAAGCCGGTCGAAGCGACTCCGGCCCTGCAGGAGAAGCTGAAGACGATCTGGGAGGACAAGCCGGGCCTCGCCGGCTTCCTCACCACGGTCGACCACAAGCGGATTGGCCTCCGCTACATCGTGACCGCCTTTGGCTTTCTGATCCTTGGCGGGATCGAAGCGCTGATCATGCGGCTACAGCTCGCCCAGCCGGGAGCCGAGCTGCTGACGCCGGAACAGTACAACGAGCTGTTCTCGATCCACGGCATCTCGATGATCTTCCTCTATGCGAGCCCGATCCTCTCCGGCTTCAGCAATTATCTCTGGCCGCTGCTGTTCGGGTCGCGGGACATGGCCTTCCCGCGGGTGAACGCACTCTCCTACTGGGTCTTCCTCGCCTCGGGCCTGTTCATCTATGCGAGCTTCTTCACCGGTGCCGTGCCGAATGACGGCTGGTTCGGCTACGTCCCTTACGCCAACGAAGAGTTCAATCCCGGCCACAACATCGATTTCTACACGCTCGGCCTGATCTTCCTCGGTATCTCGACGACGGCTGGCGCTGCGAATTTCGTCGTCACCTTCATGCGGACGAGATGCGTCGGCATGTCGATCAACCGTTTGCCGATCCTGGTCTGGGGCACGCTGACGGTGTCCGTGGCCAATCTCCTCATCATCCCATGCGTCAGCCTCGCCTTCTTCCTGCTCTGGCTGGATCGGAATGTCGGTACCCACTTCTTCGACGTGGACCAGGGCGGCCAGCCGCTGCTCTGGCAGCATCTGTTCTGGATGTTCGGCCACCCCTGGGTTTACGCCATCGTGCTGCCGGCCATGGGTATGGTTTCCGACGGCCTGCCGACCTTCTGCCGCCGGCCGCTCGTGGGCTACACGCTGGTCGCGCTGTCGACGGTGGCGACCATGGCGCTGGGCTTCGGAGTTTGGATCCACCACATGTTCGCGACCGGCATCTCCGACATGTCGCTCGCCTTCTTCGGCGGCGCATCGATCTTCATCGCGGTGCCTAGCGCCGTCGCGGTGTTCGCCTGGGTGGCCACGATCTGGACGGGGCGGCCCGTCTTCACGACGGCCTTCCTGTTCTTTGCCGGCATGGTGATCCTGTTCGTCATCGGCGGCGTCTCGGGCTTCATGACGGCGTCGGTGCCCGTCGACTGGCAGCTGACCGACACCTACTTCGTGGTCGCCCATATCCATTACGTGCTGATCGGCATCAACGTCTTCCCCGTGGTCGGCGCGATCTACTACTGGTTTCCGAAGATGACCGGCCGGATGCTCGACGAGCGACTGGGCAAGTGGAACTTCTGGACCATGTTCGTCGGGTTCAATCTCGGCTTCTTCCCGATGCATATCGTCGGGCTGCTCGGCATGCCCCGCCGGATCTACACCTATGGCGCCGGGTTCGGCTGGACGAGCACAAACCTGATCATCAGCCTCGGCGCCTTCCTGTTTGCGCTCGGCTTCCTGCTTCTGCTCATCAACGTGGTGGTGAGCCTGCGCCGTGGCGCGGTTGCCGGGCCGAACCCCTGGGGCGCGTTCACGCTGGAATGGTCCGTGCCCTCGCCGCCGCCGCCCTACAATTTCGCGGTGCTGCCGACGGTCGCGAGCCGCCATCCGCTATGGGAGGATGCGCTGCAGGAGGCCAAGGCGCGCTCCATCATCGATCGGGGCCCGGCCCTTTCGGAAGGCCACGAGACGCTCGGCACCACCGTGCTCGATGGCGAGCCTGATGCCGTTCTGCACATGCCGGGGCCGAGCATCCTGCCGCTGATCCTGACGCTCGCCTTGAGCGCCTTGTTCACCGCGATGCTGCTGCAGGCCTGGATCGTGGTCGCGGTGGCCGGGGCGGTCATCGCCTTGACGCTACTGCGCTGGATCTGGCCGCGGACCTCCACCTTCCGGCTCGGCGACGAAGAGCAGGAGGCTGTGCTCCATGGCTGAGGCTGCGACAGAAGACCGGGGCTACGGGGCCCTCGCGACGGAGCGTTCCGACCGGCACATCGCGTCGGGCTGGTACGGTATGTGGTGGCTCGTCATCACCGAAGGCGCGCTGTTCGCCTATTTGATCTTCTCTTACGTCTACACCCTGCTGCAGGCGGGGCAGGGGTGGCCGCCGGGCGGTCCTCCCTCCCTGAAGCTGGCGTTGCCCAACACGATCCTGTTGGTTGCCAGCAGCGTGGTCATCTGGTTCGGCGAGCGGGCCGGCCGGCGGGGACGGCACGGGCTGGAGCTTGCGCTGGTCGCGCTCACAATCCTGATGGGGGCGATCTTCGTCGGCATCCAGTTCAAGGAGTGGTCGGACAAGCCGTTTTCCTACGACACCCATCTCTACGGTTCGTTCTATTTCACCATCACAACCTTCCACATGGCTCATGTGGTCGCCGGTATCCTCGGGCTTACGGTGCTGGCGCTGTGGCTTGGCTTGACCAGCCGGAGAGCTCTAGGGCCGACCAAGCGGCTGCATCAGCGGCCGCTGTCGATCGGCTCGATCTATTGGCACTTCGTGGATGTGGTCTGGCTGGTGGTGTTCACCACCTTCTATCTCCAGCCCTATTGGAGCGGTTGAGATGAACGCGGCAGCAGACAGCAGGACCGAGCTCGGGCGGGTGAGCCATCCAGCCCCGACGCGGCACCGGGTCAGCAACTGGGCATTGGCCTTCGCGCTGCTCGGCGCCCCGTTTGCCTGGTCCGCTCATATGCTGGTGAACAGCGCGCTGGTCAGCGTCGCCTGCAAGGGCGCGAACCCGCTGTTCGGAGCGCTCACTCTCGAGACCGCTTTCATCCTAGTGGTCATCGTCAGCGTCGTTACGCTCGTCGTCTCGGCAGCCGCCGGCTATGTCGCCTATTCGGCCTGGATCGCAACTTCCGGCGACGATGAGGAGTCTCACTATAGCGTGGTCGAAGTCGGCGAAGGCCGCACGCGCTTCCTCGCGATGGTGGGGATGGTATTCAGCGGCGGCTTCTTCGCTGCCTCGATCTTCGATGTCATTGCATTGTTCATGGTGCCGTTATGCGGAAGCTGACGATCATTATCTTGGCTCTGGGAGCGACCTTTCTCAGCGCCTGCGACTTCGATCCTCTTGGGCCGGGCAAGTCGGAGCAGGCACAGCGAGGGGCGGAGCTGATCGCCGAGGTCGGCTGCGGCTCTTGCCATCATATCCCCGGTATCGAGGGGGCTGACGGGCTTGTCGGGCCGCCGCTCCATCATATGGCCAACCGGACCTATATCGCCGGCGTCCTGCGCAACTCGCCGGAGAATATGATGCGCTGGATCCAGAATCCCCAAGCCGTGGTTCCGGGCAACGCCATGCCGGATATGGGGCTGACGGAAAGCCAGGCAGCCGACATCACGGCCTATCTCGCGACCCTGGAGTAGGCTAGCGTCCCGGCGTGCGGGCGAATCGTGCCCAGGCATCCAGGCCGAAAGGGGATCAGCGTTGGAACAGAGGGTCACCCTCATCACGCTCGGCGTGCTTGATCTTGAGAAGAGCGCAGCGTTCTTCGAGAGACTTGGCTGGCGCCGGTCGGTGAAGGACGCCGAAGGGGCGGCGTTCTACCAGTGCGGTTCGATCGCGCTCGGTCTCCACTCCCGGGACGCCTTGGCTGCCGATGCGAATGTCGATTCCGCCGGGAGCGGCTTCGAGGGCATCACCATCGCTCATAATGTCCGGAGCAAGGAAGAGGTAGCCGAGGTTCTGGCTGAAGCCGAGGCGGCTGGAGCGACAATCGTGAAGCCGGCGCAGGACACGTTCTGGGGTGGGCATCACGGCTATTTCCGCGATCTCGACGGCCATCTCTGGGAGGTGGCCTGGAACCCGTTCTTCCCGCTGGACGATACGGGCGCCGTCACGCTGCCGGAGTAACTCGTCTCAGCGCGCTACGCCGAGAGCGCGGCGTCCTCGCGGTCCTTGCGGTCGAGGCGGTGCAGATAGACGCCGAGGGTTGCCAGCACCTCACCCGTCAGGATCAAGCCGCCGGGCACCCACATGATAAGGCCGCCCAAGGTCTGGTCCTGAAGCGGCGTCAGGCCGAAGGGCCAGGTGGTCGCCTCGTGGACCGCGAAGAGGGCGGTGGGGGCGAGCGTCAGGATGGCGCCGATGCCCGACATCTGGATGCCGGTGATGAAGCTTGCCAGCAGCATGGAGCCGGGCTCGGACCGCATGATCACCCGCCACACGATCAACGCCGTGCCGAACATGGTGATGTGCATCAGCCAATAGACGGCGTGGCTTTCGAAGGTGGCGGTGTAGGGGGCCGGCATGTGCCAGATCCAGGTCGCCAGCGCGAAGCCGATGGTGCCGATGGCGAACTCGGCGCGGTTGGGGGTTTCGCTCAAGCCCTTCACGGCGCGGGCCAGCATGATGTCGGCACGGCCGGCGATGATCAGAGGGGCCGCTATGAGGGCCAGGATCATATGCTGCCCGACACGGGCGGCGAAGAGCGCGACGCTCAGGTTACAGAGCGGCGAGATCAGTGCCAGGGTCAGGATGGTCCAGCCGATGGCGAAGGAGAGGGCGCTGTTCCTGGTGGCGCCGGGGTCGAGGCGCTTGGCGTAGCCGACATAATAGGCGGCCGCGAAGCCGAGCAGGATCGCGATGAGGATGGGATCGAGGTTCCAGACGGCGCCGCCCGGCTCAGGCGGCGTGCCGCAATAGGGGATCGCATTCCAGATCACTGCTCCGAATCCTCCTTGAAGATCTCGCCTTCCTTATCCATGGCGGCGGCTTCCTCGCTGACATCGGCCGGATCGGCCAGCTTCACCTCCGAGAGCGGCTTCGTGTTTTCGCTCAGGGACTGAACGTAGGCGGCGAGCTTGTAGACGGTGTCGCCTTGGACCATGGCGCGGAAGGAGGGCATGCCGGCCGGGCGGCCCTCGCGGATGGAGCTTGCGATCTGCTCCATGGAGCCGCCGTAGATCCATTTGTTGTCCATCAGGGGCGGGCCCATGCCGCCGCCGCCATTGAAGTGGCAGCCGTTGCAATTGAACGACGTGTAGAGCTGGCGTCCGATCTCGATGGCTTCTGGATTGCCCTTCGCCGCCTTGGCCGCCTCGCTCATCTGCTCGACAGGTTCTCCGCCGCCGGGAGCGATCGGGACCAGGGAGATCTCGACATTCTCGCCGGACACTTGATCCAGGGGCGGGGGGTTCTCCGCTTCGCCCTCGGTCTCGGCGGTTTCCTCGGTGGCGTCCTGATCGGTGGTGGTCTCGTCGACCGCCGCGCCCTGATCTGTGCCTTGTTCGTTGGCGGCCTCGTCATTGCCGGTGTCGGAACAGGCGCTGAGACCGAAACAGAGCATCAGCACCATGAGGGGTGTGAGAAGCGTGTTGCGGGTCATTGGACTTCCCCAATCTTGGTGGGTTTGTCGATGCGGGGCACGCCATACTCCGCGAGCACGGCGTCGATCTCGTCTTGGGTGTGGCGCAGCGCCTCCTCCAGGTCGGCGTGAAGGTCCGTGTCCAGGGGACGGGTCGCCATGGACATGCCGTAGGTCATCTGCAGCACGGGCAGGGTGGGATCGATCAGGATCGGGGTGAGCTTCAGCTCGACCGGCTGCTGCTTGGCGTAATAGCCGGCGATCGGACCCCATACGACCGCGACATCGACATCGCCATCCGCCACGGCATCGACGACCGGAGAGAGCGGCGTGTCGCTCGTGGCGTCGCCATAGACCATGTAGCCTTGGATGTTGTCGACGATGCCCCGCTGCGCCAGGTCGTGCACCGGGGGCGTGTTCGTCCCGTCGTCCCCGATCAGCTGCACGCCGATCCGCAGATCCTTCAGGGCGGGGTCGTCATAGGATTTGATTGTGGGCTGGTCGGCCTTCTGCACGAAGACGTAGCTGGAGCGATAGTAAGGCCGCGTGGTCTCCAGAGTTTTCATGGCCGCCGGCACGCCCATGACGACGTCGCAATGTCCGGCCCTGATCGTCTCCTTGAGGAAGCTCCGCCGCTCGGGCAGCCAGTAATAGGTCAGCTCGGCCCCCATCTCGGCAGCGATGATCTCGGCGATCTTGTTCTCGAAGCCGGAGCCGTCCTTCTTCGAGTAAGGGAGATTGTTCGGGTCGGCGCAGACGCGGAACTTTCGGGCCTCGGCCGGGGAGGCGCCAAAGCCAACGCTAGCAAAGAGCGCGCCAGCGATCAGCGTCAGGACTCCGGCCTTCCGAAGGGCCTTAGTCTTTGGGGAGCTTGAACGCATAGAGCGTACCTCCCGCCGTGGTGTAGTCGGGCAGATCCGTCATGGCGTTGACGAAGCCGAGGGCCGCCGTCCCATCGCGGGGGTCCAGGCTGCCCGCGACGATGGCGCCGGACCAGCCGCCGACACCGTCGAGCACGGTGATGTATTGCTGCCCGTCGGGTCCCCTCCAAGTGGTGGGCTGGCTGATGATGCCGGAGGAGGTCTTGAACTTCCAAAGCTCCTCGCCCGTCGTGGCGTTCAGCGCCTTAAACCAGCCGTCCATGGTGCCGTAGAAGACGATGTTGCCGGCTGTGGCGAGGGCGCCGCTCCAGACGGGAAAGCGCTCGTTATGGGTCCATTTCGGCTCTTCGTTGGCCACATCCCAGGCAGTGAACTCACCGCGATGGCCGCCCGGTCCGGGCTTCATCCAGACCTCGGCACCCACGAACGGCGTGCCGGCGATGTAGCCGACCTCGGTCTCCTTGAGGTCCATGCAGAGATTCTGGTGCGGAACGTAGAGCAGCCCGGTCTTCGGAGAATAGGAGCTGGGCTGCCAGTCCTTGGCACCTGGGGCCGCCGGGCAGAGATCCTTCTTCACCCGGCCCATGCCTTCCGGCATCTTCTCCTTCACCCACTGGATGCGGCCGGTCTTCAGGTCCACACCCTTCGATGTGGTGATGGCGGCGAAAGGCTTGGCGGAGAGAACCTCGCCGGTCTCCCGGTCGAGGATATACATGTAGCCGGTGCGGCCCGGGTGGACGAGAACCTTCCGCTGCTCGCCCTTCCACTCCATGTCGAGGATCATGTACTCGTTGACGCCGTCGTAGTCGTTCCAATCGTGGGGGCTGGTCTGGTAGTACCAGACGGCCTCGCCGGTATCGGCGTCGCGGGCAAACACGCCGGCGGCCCAGAGGTTGTCGCCGGGACGCATGGACGAATTCCACGGGCCGGGATTGCCGATGCCGGTGTAGACGAGGTTCAGCTCCGGGTCGTAGGAGACCCAGCCCCAGGCGCCGCCGCCGCTGTTCTTCCACATGCCGGTGGGCCAGGTTTTGACGCCGAGATTCTCGCCCTTGTACTGGTCGTAGAACGGCTTGAACCGCTCCCCGATCTTCACGTCCTCGTCGGGGCCCGTGCTGTTGGCGGTCCAGACGACTTCGCCGCTTGCGATGTCGAGCGCCTTCACCCAGCCGCGGATGCCCAGCTCGCCGCCCGAGTTGCCGACGATCACCTTGTCGCCGGCTAGGGTCGGCGCCATGGTCATGGTCTCGCCGTTCTCGATCTTGCCGAGCTTGGTACGCCAGGCCTCCTCGCCGCTTTCGGCATCAACCGCGACGGTGGTGTTGTTCAGGGTGTTGTAGATGATCTTGCCGTCGGCATAGACGGCGCCACGATTGACCACATCGCAACAGGCGACGCCCTGAGCGGCCAGGGGCTGATCCGGCGTATATTTCCATTTCATGGGCGCGCCGGGCTTGGTGAGGTCCAGCGCGTAGAGATGGTTGGGGTACGCGGTCACGACGTAGAGCGTTTCACCCACCTTCAGAGGCGCGGCTTCCTGTCCGCGATTGACGCCAAGGGAGAACGTGAAGGCGAGCTGCAGCTCGTCGACATTCTCCTCATTGATCTCGTCGAGCTCGCTATAGCGGGTCAGCCCGGTGGTCTTGCCCGGCATCGTCCAGTCCGGGTCGGACGTCCCCTCTTTCGCGAATTCGGGCAGGGTGGGGGCGCCGGCGGGAGGCTGAGCGTCCTGCTCCATCTGAGCCGCCTGCTGATCGTTTAGCCGATCCTCTTGGCCCGGGTCTGCTTCGCCGGTGTCCGGCTCATCGAGAACGGCTGCATCCGCCGCCGGGGGAGCGGCATCCGGATCGGTCTGGGGCCCACCGGCGGCGCGGTCCGCATCCGTGGTGCCACTGTCTTCCGACGGCGCCTCTGAGGAAGCGTCGGGCTTCTCCGGCTGGGAATGCGAGGGCGACGGGGCTTCCGACCGCGGGGAGTCGGTGTCTTGCGCGTATGAGGGCGCAAGGACGGCGAAAGCTGAAAACGCTGTCCAGGCGAGAACGGCAACGCTGGTTCGGATGAATGGCAACCGTCTGCGCAGCTCTGGACCCTGCATCGGCGCGCGGCGGATCGCGGTGCGGGGTGACATCAAACTCAACTTCATGGGCGGTAACGACTTCATGGGCGGTAACGACATGGTGGCTTCTCCTAGAGGCCCAACACATCACCCCGTCCCCTGTTCCAGGCTCTTCGAGATGCATCCGGTCGCATCCCGCCCAGTCGCCGGAAGAAGTTCCCGCCAAATGCCAACGTGTTCTTCCCGCCATATTCTGCGCAAAGGCTAGGGAACCGCCGCGGGGGTGGTCGCATTCAGGCCACGCCCTTGTTGCATTGGGTTTGGAGGTAGGGATTGCTTCGCAGCTCCAAATGTCTCATTGACAGACGTCGCCTTTAAAACCCTACTTTGAAAGTCAACAATTCATGCCCATCAGGCTGGGCGTCCAAAGGGAAGGAAATGGTATGACTTCACGCTTTATTGCTGCCGCGATCGCGGCCTTCACGATGATCTGCGTCAGCGCCGCGCCAGTCTCCGCCGCCGACCATACGGTGGAAATGCTGAACGACGGCGGCGACGGCCAGTTCATGGTCTTCAAGCCGGAAGTGCTTAAGGTCGAGGTGGGTGACACGGTCACCTTCAAGCCGACCGATCCGGGCCACAACGCCCAGACCATGACCGAGATCTGGCCTGAGGGCGCCGAGGAGTTCAAAGGCGAGATCGGCCAGGAAGTCTCCTACACCGTGGAGAAGCCCGGCGTGTATGGCGTGAAGTGCCTGCCCCATTACATGATGGGCATGATGATGCTGATCGTCGCCGGCGATCCGGAGAATGCCGATCAAGTCGAGAGCTTCGAGCCGCCGCAGATGGCCGCCGAGCGCTGGAACAAGATCAAGGGCGAGTTCGAGGCGGCCAAGTAGCCACCTCGCGAACGGCTCCTCTCCCGAGGAGAGAGTTCTTTGAATGGGTCGGCCTCCGGGCCGGCCCTTTCTGTTTCCGGCCTACTCCGGCGAAGCGAGCTTCAGCCCGATCAATCCGCAGAAGATCAGCAGCGCGCTGATGGCCCGCAGCGGCGTCAGAGCCTCGCCGAGCACGAAGGTCCCGATGGCGAAGGTGCCGAACGCGCCGATGCCGGTCCAGGCGATGTAGCTGGTGGCGAGCGGCAGGCTCTTCATGGCGTAGGAGAGCAGCAGGATCGACGGAGCGATCGTCAGAAGGACGATGATGCTGGGCACCAGCCTCGTGAAGCCGTTGGATTCCTTGATCGCCCAGGCCCACGCAATTTCGATCAGTCCTGCTCCGAGCAGTGCAAGCCACGCCATCGCGCGCGTCCCCCTCTGATATTCGAACGATGATCGCGAGAAGTGGACGAAAGGCGGCAGCTTGGCAAGCGGGCGGATCGCCTCGCCGCCTCGCGCGCGCAACCACTTCAGGTCTCGCGTAATGGAAGCTGGAAGCGGGTTTCGCTTCGATGCACACTCGCCGCTTGCGCATTGCGCCGGATGCGCAGCCCAACCGGCGTCCGCCGGATCCGAAATGTTTTTCGCGAGGATTGGAATGAAGGTTTTGGTGCTGCAGCATTTGGCGGTCGAGCATCCTGGTATCTTCCGGGACTTTTTCGCCGAGGACGGTTTCGAGCTCACCACGGTGGAGCTCGACGAAGGGGAGACGATCCCCGATCTGGAGCCGTTCGACTTCATGGTCGCCATGGGCGGTCCCATGGACGTCTGGCAGGAGGACGAGCACCCCTGGTTCGTGCCGGAGAAGGCGGCGATCCGGACGTTCGTGAAAGATATGGGCCGCCCCTACCTCGGCATGTGCCTGGGGCACCAGCTCCTGGCCGAGGCGGTCGGCGGCAAGGTCGGTCCCGGCGACACGCCGGAGGTGGGCGTTCTGACCGTGGACAAGACGGACGCCGGCAAGGCTTCGCGGTTTCTGGAAGGTCTGCCGGACAAGATCGAAGCTCTTCAGTGGCACGGTGCCGAGGTGAAGTCGCTGCCGCCGGAAGCCGAGGTCCTCGCTTCGTCTCCGGTCTGTCCGATCCAGATCTTCCGCTATGGCGATTGCGCCTTCGGGCTTCAGTGCCACGTAGAGATTTCGGAAGACACGGTGGACGAATGGGCTGCCGTGCCGGAATACGCCGCAGCGCTGGAGAAGACGTTCGGCAAGGGAGCCGTTGCGGGGCTGAAGGCGAAGGTCGACGAGAAGCTGCCGCAGTTCAACGCCGACGCCCGGAAGCTCTACGACAACTTCAAGGCGATCCTGATGGAGAAGCGCGGCTAGGGCCGGCCACTAGCTGCCGGAGTTGCGGTCTTTGTCGGCCGATTCTTCGGCTTCCTCCTCCGTCTCGCTCTCGGCCTCCGGACCCGCCTCTTCATCGTCGATCGGGTTCAGGGCGTATTCTGCGCGCTGGCCGGCCATCACCTTGCCGGTCCGGGCGGCAGGGTCGCGGCCGCCATCCTCAAAGGCGCGATCGAGCTGCTCGTTTGCTTCGGTGGTCTCGTTCTCGTCGTCTCGCTTCGTCTTGCCGCCTGTTTCCGTCATGGAAGCCTCCGCTTGGCCAGATTGCTAGCTCCACAACCGGCGGGCGGATGGCGCTGTTCCATGAAGAGACGATGACGGCGGCTGCTTCGGCGGAATAGAGAGAGACGCGTTAGCCGAGCTTTGCGTTCAGCTGGCTCGAAGCCTGCTCCAGCACTTTTTGCACCCGAAGCGCCTCGCGGCCGTCGGTGCGGGGGGTAGCGCCAGTGGCGATGCACTCCAGGAAGTGGCGGCACTCCTCCTTCAGCGGCTCGGCCTGGTCGACCTTGACCGGCTCCGCGTCCGCCTTGCTCGGGACAGGCAGATCGCCGTCCCAGCTAAGGCCGTGGGGGTAGAGCATAAGCTTGTCCTCCCAGGCTTCGCCGTCGTTGAAGACGGCCATGCCTTCGGTGCCGATCGCGACGAGCTTGTGCTCCTTGAAGGGGTGGAACCAGGAGACGAAGATCTGGGCGCGGGGCTCGCCGGGGAAGTTCAGCTGCAGGGTCGCGGTATCGGCGACGTCGGGCTTCAGGTGACAGGCTCCGGAGGCCTCGACTTCATCGGGCTCGGCGCCGATCAGCGACAGCACCATGGAGATGTCGTGGGGCGCGAGGTCCCAAAGGGCGTTCTGGTCGCGCACGATGCGGCCCAGGGCCAGCCGGTTGGAATAGACGTAGCGGAGCTCGCCGAGCCGGCCTTCCTCCACCAGCTTCTGCAGGGCCTGGAAGACCGGATGATATTGGAGCAGGTGGCCGACCATGAGGGCCACGCCCTTCTCGTCGGCTAGGGCAACGAGCTCCTCGGCCTGATCCAGATGCAGGGTCAGGGGCTTCTCGACATAGACATGCTTGCCGGCCTGGATGGCCTGTTTGGCGATCTCATAATGGGCATCGCCCGGCACGGCGACGACGATACCGTCGATGGTCTCGTCCTGCAGGGCCTCGGCAAAATCGATCGCCCTGGCGCCGTGCTTCTCGGCGAAGGCGGCCGCCGTCTCGGGCGTGTTGTCGATCACCGCTTCAAGGCCGCCGAGATCGGCGAAATTGCGGATGAGATTCTTGCCCCAGGCGCCGCAGCCGATCACCGCCACCCGCGGGCTCACCGTCTCGCCTTCGCTTCGATTGTCCGGTCGTGTGAGATCTTGCGTATCCGACATGCGCCACCCGTTTCTTCAGTTCCCCAACGCGTTCTTCGCGCCCCCTTCAGCCGTTCTCTCGGCGAATCGCCGCCCGATCAGGGCTGACTCTCTCCATTCGTCCGATAAGGGGGATGTTTCTTTGCAGAGCCGGATTTCTGCATGAAGGGGCCGGCGCCGACAACTCACATCCTGTTACAGTTAATGAGCCGTTACGCGGCGGTGTGTTGCCGCCGCTAGCGTGCGAAGCTGAGAAGGGCGAAGCGCCAGGAGTCCTTCTTCTTCCCCGGCCACAGCTCTTCGCGTGTGGGCGGGTTGTCGGGCGGTTCGATGCCGGTAACCTCGACAGCGAGGTAGCGGCCGGTTTCGCGGATGCGGACCGTACTGTCGGGGTACCGCTCCTCCAGGACCTTCTGCAGCTGGTCGGCGTCGTCGGCCATAGCGTCGCTGTCGATCTTGCGCGGTGCGCCGTCGATCAGCTCGGCGGTTGCGATCTTCGAGGCCCGAAAGCCGTCGTGGACGATGTCCACGGCGATGACCAGCGCGGCGACGGCGTCCGCCCACCAGAAGCCGAAGCCCACCCCGATGATGCCCAGGCTTGCGGCCAGACCGGTCATCCAGTCGGCCTTCTGCATCAGAGAGTCGGTATAGAGCACCTTGTCCTGAAGCTTGCGCGCGATGGGCTGCTTCATCCGGCCGATGATGACCGGCGGGATCACCGAATAGATCAGGGCGGCGATCATCAGCCAGCCCATCCAGATCTCATATCCGACGATCTTGGTCGGCCCGATCGTCGGATGCTCCTGCATGATGAGCTTCATGCCGGCGTCGTAGATCAGGTAGCCGCCCATGAAGAGGAGCGCCGTGGCCGCGATCAGGAAGGCCAGGCTGTTGGCGCGCATGAAGCCGAAGGGGAAGTGCTTCGTCGGCGCTCGCTGCTCGAAATGGAGCGCGAGCAGGAAGACGCCCGCGGGGATGAGGCCAAGGAGATCTTCCACCCAGGCGGATTTCATGGCCTGGCTGGAGCCGAGGACGAAGGCCAGCACAACAACGATGGTGGTTTGCCAGAACAGCGTCCACCATTCGAGGCGCACGGCGCGGGCGATGTCGTTCTGAATGGGTTCGGGCAGCTTGCTCATCCAGTGGTTCCCTGTTCCCATCTCACTGCGGCTGCTGCGCGGTCACTTGCTGCTCCACGAGCATCAGCCAGCGGTTCTCTCCCTTGCGGACCAGCGCGCGCAGCTTCGGCTCCTCGCTGTCTTCGGTCGATTGCTCTGCAGGCTTGGTCACGGCGGCGTGCTTCTTCCACGGTGTCGTCTTGGCGAACGCGCCGATCACGATGTCGAGCTCGCCCTTCTCGAGCTTCGGCACGAGGATCTCGGCCGTTCCCTCTTCGAAAACGGGCTTCGCCTCGGCGGCGCTCGCGACCTGCTCAGCGAGGGCCTTCTGCCGTTCGTTGTCCTGATCGGCGCCGGCAATGAGGCCCGCGCGCATCTCCCCGGACTGGCGGACATGCTCGGTGGTTTCGCTCGGGTCTTGCGGGAAGGCATCGCAGCCGCCCAGGGCAACGGTCAGCGCGATCAGCAGAAAAGATATGAAACTTCGCGTGACGGACACGGTTGGATCGACGGGTTGAATATCAAATTTCGGATTTGCCCTCCCAACGCGCCGGATCAGCCGAGGTTCCTGAAGCTCTTTGGCGAGAGCCGGCGCATGGGGAGGGAGAAGCAAGGCTGCACGGTAGGGAGAGCCAGCGATGGCGGAGGAGACGACCGATCGGAAGACACTCTGGACGCGGGTGCGGGACTCGATCCTTTCGCATCTCCAGAGCTTGCGACTGACGAAGGAGCAGGCGCTGCATGCGGGACGCACCGGCCTTCAGGCGGCGGTCGCCGTTTCCGCCACCTTCGTGGCGATGCGGGCGCTGGGCATCACGGAAACCTTCGTCGGGCTGATCTCAACGATCTTCGTGCTGCAGCCGAGCGTTGGGAATACGCTGGTCACGGCGATCGACCGGCTGCTGGCGACCATCGTCGGCAGCGTGGTGGGCGCGCTCTGCATCTGGCTCATCCCGTATGGCTACGGCACGGCGATCTCGCTTGCCGTCACCATGTTCGCCATCAACGCGATCGCCGGTGTGCGTCCGGACTGGCAATATGGTGTGGTCGCCGGGCTCGCCATCGCGCTCGGCGGCGAGGGCAATGCGATGGACACCGCGCTCGCCCGATTCTGGGCAATTGCGCTGGGCGGCGTCATCGGCGTCGTGGTGTCTCTGGTCGTCTGGCCCGATACGGGGAGCAAGCGCACACGACGGAAACTGTCTTCGGCGCTGCTTTCCTGCTCGGAGCTGCTGGACGCGATGATCGCGGCGGTCGCCGGCGGAAAGGCGGAGCAGGTGGACCACGCGATGCAGAACTATTCGAGCGCCATCAGCGAAGCGCGGGCCGCGGCGGAAGGCGTCGTGCTCGCCGACAGCAAGCCGCTGGAGAACCGTATCGATCAGACCGAGAAGCTCTATACGTCGATCATCATGATCAGGCGGGTCACCGAGGCTAACGATGCCAGTGCGATTGCCGATCAGCCCGCCATGCGGCAGGCGATCGACCGCTTCCGGGATTGCGCAAACGATCTGGTGCAGCAGCTTGCGAACAAGGAGACCCTGCCGGACGAGGCGCTGGATTCGCTCAAAGCCTGTCTCGATAAGGTGCGGGACTGCGCGAGGGAGGACAGCCAAGAGCATTTCGAAATGCTGCTCGACAACGCGCTGCTCTTCGGCCTTGGCGAAATCGTGCTCTCCCTCGAGAACCTCAAGAACGCTTACGACAAGAGCTATCGGGGTTCGATCATCGATTGGAGCGCGGATCTTGCGCGGGGCCACATCCGCCGGCCGCATCTGGACCCCAGCAAGCTCAACCCGCTGAGCGGCCGCTAGGGCGGATCAGGCCTTCACCGCGCTAGCTAGTGGCGGCGGGGTGAGATCGGCGAAGGCGACGTCTCCGTCGGTCACGTAGTGGTTCACGGCGCTGGCCTTGTCGCCCGCGTCCAGCTCCAGCTTTTCGCCTGCATCGTAGAGGGTCACGTGGCCGATGGCGTCGGCTCCGCTGAGCTCGGCCATGATGAAGTCGCGCTCGGCGTTGGTGTCGGAATCCGTCGCGTGGGTCATCTGGAAGGTCAGCTTGGTCAGGGAGAAGCCGGTGTCCTTGGTGCCGGCGCCGATCCAGAGCAAATCCGCGCCGGGCTTCGGCCGATCCCTATTGAGCCAGAACTCCGGCGTTGCGAGCTCCGCCTCGGCCTCCATCACCTCGGCGAGGCTCTTGGCCCAGAACCGGACATGGTGGCGTTTGCGGGGGCTGTCACCGATGGGCTTCTGGAAGCCGAGATCCTGACCGCGTCCGAACAGGTAGAGGGTCGAGAAGGGAGCCGTCGGGTAAGCACGCCCTAGTACGAAGGCTTGGGCCATGCGCAAGGAGCTGGTGATCCCCAGCTTGTCCGCTTCGTGCCACCCCGCCGCGGCGAAGGCGGCGCGGAGTTCTTCTTGCGTACCGGTGAGGGCGAGGTTCACCGGATCGCCCGGGAGGCCGTCTCCCGTCACCGTGTAACGCGGTACGTGCTTCCTCAGCAGGATCTTGAGCCCCATGCGCACGGCGTAGGGGAGGATGAGATAGGCGCCGATGCCGTAGGTCAGGGCGAGGGCGACGATGGTGGGGAGGTCGGAATCCGCCCAGTCGAACACGTAGACGATGAGCCAGACGGTGAG
>Ga0310345_10002453_pt1 | contig 18722 bp, 18 predicted proteins | sample HC15DNA20500_MG_FD_204667 | JGI IMG/M metagenome (GOLD analysis project Ga0310345, IMG submission 204667) | Marine microbial communities from station ALOHA, North Pacific Subtropical Gyre - HC15-DNA-20-500_MG | ecosystem: Environmental > Aquatic > Marine > Oceanic | place: Pacific Ocean: North...
CGAAGTTCCAGAAGCGCTACGTCAACAACCCGAATTTATTTGTCCAGGAGATCCTGGGAGCCACTCCAGATGACTGGCAAGCCGATGTATTGGATATGGTTGCTGGCGTTGGCAAGTATGATTCGCAGCGTCGTAAAATTTCAATTGTTAGCGGACATGGGGTGGGCAAAAGTTGTTGTGCGTCCTGGGTAGCACTGTGGCATATGATCTTCCGGTTTCCACAGAAATCAATAATAAGCGCCCCCTCCCACTCACAACTACATGATGCTCTTGGCTCTGAGATCCGCGCCTGGATCACTGTTCTCCCTGGAGTAATCCGGGATCAAATGGAGGTACTTTCAGAGCAGATAAGACTAAGGGCTGCACCCAACGAAAGTTTCATTTCGTTCCGCGTTGCAGCCAAAGAAAATCCTGAGACATTGGCTGGGATTCATAGTGAGAACGTGCTTTTAGTTTGCGATGAAAGTTCTGCTATTCCCGCGGAGATATTCGAGAGTGCAGCATCATCTCAATCTGGTGAGCACGCTTCGATTTTATTATTAGGTAATGGAACCAGGGCAACAGGATTCTTTTATGACACCCATCATAAATTTGCTCGGGACTGGGAGACCCGGCGGGTTTCCTGTTTAGATTCAAAGAGGGTATCCAAGGAGTTCGTTGAAGAGATCAAGGCCAGGTACTCAGAAAATTCCAATCAATGGCGGGTCAGGGTCATGGGTTTGTTTCCGGAAGCAGATGAGGATTCGATCATTCCGAGGCATTTAGTTGAGAACTCAATTGACCGCCAGGTAGATCCAGTTGGCGGCCCAGTAACGATTGGAGTTGATGTAGCCCGGTTTGGCCAAGATAGCTCCGCAATTGCATTACGCCAGGGGAATACACTATTGGGTCAAGTCAAGACAAAGCGTGGCCTGGACACAATGCAAGTTGCAGGATGGGTCAGGTCAGAGATGGATGAGCTCAAGAAGAAGAAGCTTGAGATTGGCGATTGTTGTGTGGATTCGATAGGAATCGGAGCGGGGGTTGTAGATAAGTTGTTATCCGACGGCATAGATTGTCGCGGAGTCAATGTTTCTGAGGCTCCCTCTATAAAGGGGCAGCATCTCAACTTACGCTCCGAGCTTTGGGAGAAGTGCAAGGAATGGTTTGAGGGCCGCGATGTAGTGATCCCCAATGACGAGCAATTAATCGCAGAGCTCTGTTCGGTCCGTTACAACTATTCTACTTCCGGGAAGATTAAAGTAGAGTCCAAGGACGAGATCCGCCGCCGTCTTGGTCGCAATGCATCTCCGGATGCAGCGGACGCCCTCATTTTAACATTTGCCTCATATGCCACCAGGAAGGGGATCCCCTGGAACAAGCCTCTCATTCGAGAAATGCCTGGAATAGTTTAAGTGTTACTATTCGTTACCGGGTAACAGTAATTTCCTACGGACCTCCAATAAGCTTGACTTTAAGTTGACTTCGAGTTAATGTGCCTTCATATATAGAATTAACTTAACATAATATCTACAGCGCAAGTTATTATGTTAAGTTATATGAACAACACATTACTCATAATACATGGCCCTAACCGACGCTGAGATAAGACAGCAAACAGCAGAACTCGAAGCAGAACAGATTCGCCTGGCGGGTGATGAGCCAATGGATGAGGACGAGCTCGAGTCTATAGTTGCTGGTCTTATTGATGATGCTCAGGACTACATTGACCAGACCGAGGCCCTGGACCGTAACCAGGCAAATGACTATTTCCAGGGGCGGCCATTTGGCAACGAAGAACCCGGCCGCAGCCAGGTTGTCTCTCGAGATGTTCGCGACACTGTGGCACTAATGATGCCCCAGGTTATGCGAACTTTCTTCGGATCAGAGAAGGTAGTTGAGTTTGTACCTCGAGGTCCAGAGGATGTTCAGATGGCCGAGCAAGCCACGGACTTTGTAAACCAGGTTTGCATTGGCCAGGACAACGAGGGCTTTTCTGTATTTTACAATATATTCCGTGACGCCCTGGTAAAACGAGTGGGAGTCGCGAAAGTAGATTGGGAACGTAGAGAGGAGGTTGAGCACGAAGAGTACACCGGGTTAGATGACCAGGGTCTTCAAGCATTAATGTCTGATCCAGATATCGAAGGTTCATCTTTAGAATCGTACCCGGATCCAAATTTTGTTCCACCGCCTCCACCACCGCCACAACAGGTCTCTCCCGGCGGACCGCAGCCCGCGCCACCGCAGGAAATGGAAGCTCCGCAGTTGCACGATGTTGTGATCCGCCGTCTTTCCACAGAGGGTCAAATAACGATAGAGGCCCTACCGCCAGAGGAGTTCATAATAGATCGCAGAGCCAAGGGCCTGGGAGAAGATGAATTCACCATTTGCGGACATAGGCGATATCTGACTGTCAGTGAACTCACCAGTATGGGGTATGACTATGATGAGATGCTCGAATTGGCCGGGGATGAGGACTCTTTCGGCACAAACACGGAGTTGCTATCACGCAACCCATTGGGTAATTACGCAGATCATTTGGACGCAGGGGAGGCGAATAAGAGGGTCCTATATGTGGAGGCATATGCAAAAGTGGACTTTGGCGGTTCAGGAATCGCTTCACTCCGCCGCTTTTGTTGCGCTGGGTCTCATTTTAAATTGCTACATCATTCTCCAGTTAATTCTGTACCATTCCAAATCTTTTCTGGGTACAAGGAGCCGCACCTTTGGAAGGGCTCCAGCGTCGCGGACCTAACTTCTGATATTCAGAAAATCAAGAGCTCCGTTTTACGTTCAACCTTAGACAGTCTCAGCAAGAGTATATTTCCAGACACCTGGGCAGTTGAGGGACAATGCAGCCTTGACGATCTAAGTTCTAATCGAGTCGGAAAAATAATCCGCACCAGGGCTCCAGGAATGATTGGCGAATTTTCAACATCATTCAATGGAAAAGAAGCCTTTCCGATGCTGGACTATTTAGACCAGGTAAAGGGTGATAGGACCGGAATGTCCAAGGCGAGTATGGGCCTAGATCCATCGGCACTTCAATCATCAACGAAAGCAGCAGTATCTGCGACTGTGGCAGCTTCGGCTGCACAACTGGAGCTCCTATGTAGGGTGTTCGCAGAAACTGGCATGAAGCCTTTATTTAAGAAGATATTAAAACTATTACATACTCACCAGGACAAGGCCAGGATGGTTCGTTTACGGAACGAATGGGTACAAGTGGATCCACAGACCTGGAACCAGATGGACGTAAGCGTAAACGTCGCACTCGGCCTGGGAACTAACGAAGAGAGAATGGGGATGCTGGCAGGTTTAGCTGCAAAGCAGGAAGCAATCCTGGAGAAGCAGGGACCACAGAATCCATTGGTAACCAACCAGCAGTACCATACTACATTGGCAAAGATGACCGAGTTATCTGGATACAAGGACGTACAATCCTTCTGGACCAACCCAGCAACATACAAGCCTCCGCCTCCGCCTCCTCCGCCAGAGGATAGTCCAGACGAAATATTCGCAAAAGCACAAGCCGCGAAGGCCACCGCAGATATTACCAGGGACCAGGAAAAAATAAAATTAGATCGCGAAAAAATGATTCGCGAGGATGATTTGAACAGGGACAAATTAGATGCAGAACTCTCGATGAAGAAAGACGAGCTCGAGAGTAAATATCAGACAACAATCGATCAGACGGAGATCCGGGGACAAATCGAGAAGGACCGTGAGCAGATAAAACTGGAGCAGATGCAACAGCAACAACAAGCGCAGCCTCAACAAGCTCAGCCTCCGGAAATGCCCCCGCAGGACATGAACCCGGAGCAAATGGGTCCATCGATCCCGGACTTTCCGCCTGACCAGATGCCTTTACCATCGTGACAAAAAAGAAAAAGGGTCTCTCCGCGCGTAAGACACCAGAGGAGCAGATCCAACAAGGGAATGCGGCAGATGCCGTTTTAACTTCTCCAGTTTTCATAGAAGCATTTGAGATCCTGGAGGAAAAATACATCAACTCATGGCTTTCCAGTGGAATGTCGGACAAGGACCACCGCGAGACTCAGTTTTTGAGTTTACGAGTCCTCTCTGAGATGAGATTGGAATTGGAGTCAATGGTTAATGGTGGAAAGATCGCCAAAAACAATTTATAAGGATTCGCTGCGAGCGAACAACCTTGGAAAGTAATATATGGCAGAAGAAGTACAGGGGGAGGTTCTCCATGTGGGGACTGAACTAGAAGATGCCGCAAAGGCATGGGGAAAGGATTTGGCCCTCGAGTCTGGTGAAGAACCAGAGGACGAAGATAACCAAACTGACCCGGAGGTTCCAGAAGATGAACCACCAGAAGAGGAAGAGCAGCAGGAGGAATTAGAGGAAGAGGAAGAAGACGAGGAGGCAGAATCAAACGTACAGAAATTTCAAGTACGTTCTGATGGCGAAGACCTAGAGGTCAGCCTGGATGAACTTATCTCCGGCTACAGTCGTCAATCTTCTTTTACTAAGAAATCCCAAGCCCTGTCAGAGCAAAAGAAGGGCTTTGAGAACGAACTTGCAGAGTCAAGGGAAATGAGGGCGCAAGCTCTTCAGATCCTGGAGAATGCAAAATCGGCTCAGACTCAAGCGCCAGAAAAGGATGCAAACTATTGGACCGATCTCAAGGAAACGGATCCCCTACAGTTCATGCTGGAGCGCGATGCTGTTCGAGAAGATCAGTTCCAGGGACAAATGAGGGAGCAGCAGATACAGACGCTGCGAGCTCAGGAGGACGCGGAACAAAGATCTAATCTCGAAAAATATGTTGACTCACAAAAGGGAGTTCTAAAAGAGCTCGTCCCAGAGTGGGGTGATAAAAAGGTAGCAGATGCAGAGAAGAAACTGATCCTGGAGTATGGACTTGGGGTGGGTTTCGATCAAAGTGAGCTAGACCAGGCATTCGACGCCAGGGCCGTAGCGACTATGCGGAAGGCTGCACTTTACGATCAACTAACGGCAAAGCGAAAGGGGTTAAAACCCATCCAGAGAACTAACATGAAGGGGGGATCCCAGGCTGGAGATCCCAAACAAATACGTTCCGGGAAGGCGTCGGCAAGGTTAAAGAAATCGGGTAGCGTCGATGACGCGGCTCAGGTTTTTTACAACATGATTCGTTCAAAATAATAAAGGAAAAATACTATGGGTATCATAGCAAACACTTTTGAAACGTACCAAGCCATAGGCAACAGAGAGGACCTCGCGAATACGATATATAATATATCGCCTTCAGATGTGCCTTTTATGTCTATGATTGGGCGCTCAAAAGCAAAGAATACACTCGTGGAGTGGCAAACAGATGCGCTCGCAAGTGCGGTCGCTACAAATGCACAGAAAGAAGGCGATGACTATGCCTTTGATCAAGTAACGCCAACAGTGCGTTTAACTAATCATACTCAGATTTCTCGAAAGACAATCATTGTGTCTGGTTCCCAGCAAGCTGGAAATCATGCAGGAGTTTCTTCGGAGCTCGCATATGGTCTCGCCAAGAAATCTAAGGAATTAAAGCGCGATATGGAATCGTGCTTGACTAACAAAGTGGCAAAAGCCGCAGGAGCATCAGATACTGCCAGGAAACTGGGAGGACTTGAAACCTGGATTTCATCCAACACATCTCGTCATTCTGGCGGGTCCGGTGCTGGAGGTGGTGCTGCACCAACGGATGGTACTCAACGTGCCTTCACCATTGCAATGTTGAAATCTGTCATACAAAGCTGTTATTCGGCTGGATCGGATTCCAATACCATAATGGTTGGTCCATTTAATAAAGGAGTTCTCTCCGGCTTTGCAGGTCGTGAAGGAGCCCGTCAGATGTCATCAGAGAAGAAAATCAATGTGGCTGCTGACCTTTTTTCTTCTGACTTTGGAGATTACAAAGTAATTCCCAATAGGTTCCAGCGTGACCGCTCGGCATTCGTCATTGACCCAGAGTATTGGTCAGTTGCGTACTACCGTGATTTCAAGCAGGAAGAAGTTGCAAAAACCGGGGACGCAATTAAAAGGGCGCTTTTGGTAGAATTCACGCTTGTCTCAAAAAATGAGGGAAGTTCGGGAATCATTGCTGACCTGACAACTAGTTAATCAATGAGTTCTAAAAAACTCTTAGACTGGTCCCAGAATCGGAAAGAAATCTTCCACTGGGACCAACATGATAAAACTTTCACGGTTGAAGCTAAGGAAGACTGCGAGCCATTGATTAAAATGGCGAAAGATATGTCTGAGCTCCAACCATCAAAAGAGTGGAGGCATTCTGCGGTAATACCGCAGTTTGTCCTCGACCAATCGATGAGGGAGAGATGGGAACCAAAGGATTGGAAACGGTGGGCAAACGATTCCCACAACAAGATGTTTCGGACCTGGCCTGGGAGACTCTAAAGGTTGCAGTCGTAGTACCGTCATGTTCGGGATTATGGCCAGCAAGGTTTGGCGAAAGCCTGGCAAATATGGTTACCTATTTCCAGGGTAGTCATTTTGAGGGAGATCACGAAATAAAAGTCTTTTCCTTCTGTGGGAAAGTAATGCCGGAGATTCGGCATCATTTAATTGGTGAGTCAATCTCATGGGGAGCAACCCATGTTTTGATGCTGCAGCCGGAGATCGTATTCCCGGTGGATTCAATACACCAGTTACTTGCTCGAGGGCGAGCGATTATTGGAGTTAATTATTTAACCGATATAATCAAGAATGATTATGCTGCATACCGGAAATCTGGAACGGTACATCCGGATCCAAAAGGTCCAGAAACTGAGGCGGTCGATGGAGTTGTTCCAGGGATGGTCTTATTTAACATTCCCGTTTTCGACGTCCTGGAGATACCGTTTTTCATTCATCAGCAGATTGGCGATACACCAGGGTTCACTGAGGACCACATTGGATTTTGGGAGCAAGTGAAAAAGCATAAGATTCCATGCGTCATTGATCACAAATTGTCGCTGGAAATTAAATCGTTACATCATGGAGAATTGTGGCATTAGCAAATTTTACTGACCTGAAAGCATCCGTAGCGGATTTCCTAAACAGATCTGATCTAACTTCAGTGATTCCAGATTTTGTGACAATGGCAGAGGCAGAGTTTAACCGGACCTTGAGGGTACGGGAAATGTCTATTCGGACACAAGGCCAGATTGATGGTCAGTATGTGAAACTGCCAGACGATTTCCTGGGGATGCGTAACATTGACTTGATGACTGATCCAGTGACTCCAATGACATATAAGAATCTCCAGAACCTGGATATCCACAGGGCCGGAGATGCAACTGGTAAACCAATATATTATTCAATTATTCAGAATAATATCGAGTTTGCACCCGTCCCGGATGGAACATATACACTTGAGATTGTGTATTACCAGAGGATACCGACACTTTCTGTAAACATCACCACCAATTGGCTTTTGGACAATCACCCAGATGCATATCTTTATGGTACGTTGCAACATTCTGCACCCTATTTACATGATGATGAAAGAGTAGGAATCTGGGCCGGGAAGTATCAACAGGTCATTGAGCAAATCACAACATCGGATGAGAAGGCCAAATTCAGTGGTTCAACTCCGAGCATTTCATTCACGCCCTTCTAATAAACGATTATGGCAGGACTCACGAATTACCTTGAAGACAAAATAATTAACCATGTTTTTGGTACAACAACATACGACAGGCCCACAAATTGGTATGTTGGACTTTTGACTGCAGCCCCATCCGACTCAGCAGGAGGAACAGAGGTGACAGGAGGTGCGTATGCCCGTCAGGTTTGTGCTTTCACGATAAGTGGTTCAGGAACCGCACAGGCAGCCAATACGTCAGCAATAACCTTTCCAACTGCAACTTTAGATTGGGGGACAGTTGGATGGATAGGAATCTATGATTCAGTTAGTGGAGGTGAGTTAGTGGCCTTCCAAAATCTGCAAAAATCGGATTTTTCCACCACTACAACAAAAATTATAAATGATGGAGACATTTTCAAGTTCAATGCAACCACAATCAAAATACAACTTGACTGATGTTCGGATTATCCACATTTGGTCATGGGGAGTTTGGTACAGTAATTCGGCCCGGATATGGAATTATTCCATCAACCTCTATAGCCCAGACTTTCGGAATTGCACAATGGCCTGGACACGCTCAAACCTCTTCAACTTCGACTGTTTTAACATATGGGAATAGAGTTCGGACAGGATGGGGTGATATGCAAGGCACGACAACCATGTACTCATATCCGGTTGCTATATGGGCTGGTTTTGGAGATACAGTAACAGGACAAGGGACTATTTTTACTTTTGGATACCTTGCATGGGACAAACAGGATTTACCGGATGCAACATGGGGCAACCAGGATTTATCGGATGTAACATGGGGCAACCAGGCTTTATCGGATGCAACATGGTCAACTCAAACAGTGAGCTAATATATGGCAAACACAACTAATTTCAGTATTGAAAAACCCAATGTAGGTGGAGCAAGAAATTCCTGGGGTGGAATTGTAAATATAGGTATCGACAAACTTGACGAATTATTGTCCCTGGCAATACCCATCGGTACAATCCAGATGTTTCCCATGTCAACTGCACCCACGGCAACCCTCAACGGTGGAACATGGTTGGTCTGTGATGGTGGTCTTTTAATACAATCTAATTATCCAGACCTTTATGAATTGATTGGATCAACATACGATGCAAGTGGGACGAATGCATCAACTCATTTTAACCTCCCAGATTTTCAAGCAAGAGTTCCTGTAGGCTATAATGTTGCAACTATTGGTGAAGGAACTGTTGGTGTAAGGTCTATACGAGAAATAGCAACAACTGCAGATGGTACAGAAGGCCACATTTTAGCAGATGCTCAAATCCCAAAACACGCACATGGAATAACTGATCCTGGACACATTCATCCAATTGATCCTACAACTGCTCACTCCCATATTGGAGATCAAACTGGTGGAAAAACCTCCTCTGATCCAGTGGTAATAAATGATCCAGAACATGGACATACAATCACAGGAATTGGACATGATTACTCATCTCCAGAGACAGATTATAGTGTAGGATATGATAGGAATGAAGACGATCCAGCCTCTACATTGGCAGTTCCTAACGCATCAACTGGCATCACCATTGATGACCACAGTCACACTTTGGCTACTGATGCAAGCGGTACTAGTATAACTACTGGCCTGACCGGAATTACAACCACCCAGACTAACCTTGCAGCTACCCGTTTTACGACAACAGATGAGCAAGCAACCGGAGATGCATCACACAACAATATGCAGCCTTATATTACTGTTCAGTACATAATTTTAGCAAAACATCCTTCATTTTAGGTGAACCGTGAGTACGATAAATTATACAGTCACAGTAGCATCTGCTAAGTTTCTGATTGATGGTGCAGTTGCACCAAAACTCACGTTCCGGGATGGAGATACCTATGTTTTCGATCAAGCAGATTCATCGAACTCTGGTCAAATACTCCAGTTTTCAATAACGTCCAACAACTCTGGATCGGCAGAGTACACCACTGGAGTTACCAAAACTGGTACACCGGGGAATGCTGGTGCTTCAACGCTGATCGATACCTCTGGTAGTACCCCAGATACTCTCTACTACTACTCTTCGGGAGGAGGAACATACGGAGAGGAATTTAGCAACTCTGGTTTTAACACTACATCAGAAGGCATACTGAAACCCATCGTTGGTGCAGAAGCAACCTCAGAGAAATGGGGGCCAATGGTCAATCATGCAATCGACCAGATTGTTGACCTGACTGTACCAAAGTCTGGAGGCACTTTTTCTGGAGACTTAACAGTGACCGGAGATATGACCGTCTCTGGAACAACTACAACACTTGATACTGAATTACAAAGTGTAGATAAGCTGGAAGTAGGAGCCAATAGTTCTGACTACGGAGCACAGATAAATCAGACGGGTACAGGGAATATTCTACAGTTGCAGGACTCCGGAGTGAATAAGGTTGTGGTGGCAGATGGTGGAGCAATTACTTGGCCCAGTGGTGGTTCAGTAAATGCTAATACTGCCTATACCCATTCACAAGCTGCTCATCTTGCTTTAGGTTCTACGAGTTCTACTGCACATAGAGGTGACCAAGGGGCAACTGCTTATACTGATCGTTTCAAATGGGATGGTGGAGCAACAGGATTAACTGCGGCAACAGGTAAAACTTCATTAGGGTTAAATAATGTAGATAATGTAGCAGATGCAAGTCAAACTTCAGTAGGAGCATTAAGTTCTGGTTCAATCGTCTCTGGTTTTACGTCTATTAATGGTACTCCCATTGGTGCATCTTCAGAATCAACAGGTAAATTTTCCTCTCTTAATGCCACTTCTATTGGTGCAACGAATGAAGGGTCAGGTGTATTTACTACTCTTGAAGCTAGGTCATCTTTAACTGCTACCGGAGGTGGAAAATCAATATCATTTGTTCCTAGTACAACGACAATTACTGCGACAGGTGGTATATTGGATATTGTAGGTGCTGTTGGAGTAAATATTAGCCTTGGAAGTAGTGCAGGTAATGACTTTAATGTAGATGTTAATAAACTGGTAGTAGAAGGAGATACTGGCAGAGTAGGAATCGGAGTAGTTGATCCAGACGAAAAACTTGAAGTAAATGGAAACATTCGTTGTGACGGTCATTATTACGCTAACCCTTCCCATACAACTGAAATAGGGCATTACAATGGTGGTCTAATAAAAAGAATCCGAATGTCACAAGGTGGTGAGTTACATTTCGGTGATTCTGGTGACTCTAACTTTCTTGGTATAACTGAGGGAGTTGTTGGTAATTTTGCAGACCAAGATTATTTGTCATTACATTACCGGGGTAAATTGGAACTGTATGGCAATCCCACCAATACCAAGCGTTTTACTTTTGATTCCAGTGGTGGCTTTTACCCTACAGGAAATGGAACACAAACTTTAGGTACTTCATCAAACCAATGGTCAAATGTATATGCTGGAGCCATAACGGGAGGGACTTTAAAGACAACCAATGGTCCAACAATATCTGATAATTCAAATTTTATAGACAGAACTCTTAAAATTAAAGGGGGTGCTGGGGGTGACGTTGGAATTTCTGGTTATGACAGTAGTGATAATTGGAGATTCCAAGTATTTGGGAATCCCAATGATTATGGTTTCTTAGGTTCTAACTGGGGGAATTGGGATATAAGGAAGACTGTTGGTGGTGCATTGTACACTAATAACAGCACTACATATTATCTCAATCCACAATCAACATCACACATATATATATTAACAACTGGTGGTCCGTCAAGTTTTGGTCAGCAGGTTGCTCCCAGTACTGACAATGCCTACAATTTAGGGACTGGTTCATTAAGGTGGGCAAATATATATACTGCAGATATGCATCTTTCAAATAAGGGTAAGGAAGGTGGTAACGAAATAGATGGAACAACTGGAGAGTGGACTATCCAAGAGGGAGATGAAAACTTGTTTGCAATTAATAGAACAACAGGAAAGAAATTTAAAATGAACTTAACGGAGGTTTAAAATGTTTATAGGAACTGTTGCCGGGGCGATATCGGCAAGAGGAGGGCAAGGGGGCAACCAAAATGCATCGATTTGGTCCGGAAACAACTACCATAGAAGAGTCTCATATTCTACATATACCGGATCGAGTGGTGGTACATTCACCATTATGAAGTACGGCAGACACTGGTGGGGTACAGGGAATTGTCATATTCATATCCATGAGACTTGGTGGGGTCCTAACTCAAGTTATGGTCATTTTCTGGTACATGGTCATACCAGAAGTGGTAATCCTTCTATTGGTACTATATACAATACGGGTGTAGGAACTCCATTTGCTGCTGACTATGATAGTAGTAATGAAAGGTGTAACATTAAGTTCAGTCATGGCTCCTACTACAGATATACTATTGTGTGTACGAATATTGAATCCCAATATTGTACCTCTGATAGCACTGTTGGTCATGGTAACAGTGGTGGTGGAAATTCGTGGCATATGTATGGTTCATCGGAGATAATCTAAGGAAACAGGAGAAAGATGACAACACCAGTTGAAGAAATGGAAGAGGAGTCATTAGAGCTTTTAACAAGGATGTTTGATGGTTCAAGAGAGGAAGCAATAGAGCGTTATGATGAAATGGTTGATAAGGCAAAAGCAGATGATATTGTATGGATAGCAACTCAATATCAGAGGGACAGAAAAGAAGCATACTTCCACCTAACCCAATTTGAATTACAATACGATGATAGTTTGGATGGTGGTACTAGATGGAAGGACGCAATCCAAGCTATAAAGGATAAATATCCAAAACCAGAAGCTTGAAATGACACTAGAAGAAATAGATAAGATCATAACTGATCTAAGCAGCCAGATTCCGAATATGCAAGCACAACTGCACCAGGCACAAGGTTACAAGCAAGCTCTTCTTGATGCTGAAAAGTCTGAAGAAGAAGCAGAAGAAGCACCAGCGGAATAACGGACAATCATGTCCGATACAACATTGAAAATTAGAAGTATAACTCCGAATTTGCAAGGAAAATGAATGAGATTCATAAAAAGATTTTTGCCAGGAATATTAATATTTATAACCATTGCTTTATTAATTGGGGTTATATTCTTTTCTTTGCCTCATCGCCCAAAAGCGGAGCCGCCTAATTTCGATCAGCATAATTACCGGGTTTCTCCTTACAAGGCACAGGAAAAAAGCAATGTAAATACGGCCTTGGATGATGTGATTAACCTCATACTGAAACAAGGTTTTGCCGGAGCTATCATAGTCTGCTTGGGGGCTTGGACGTTTAGGGAGAGCAAATTAAACAGAGCTACCCAAAAGGAGAATTTCGATAAGTTCGTTCAGATTAGTGCAGAGTGTTCAGGCCATATGGCAAGTGTGAGCGCACGACTAGAGAACATAGAACGAGAAATTGAGTCAAGCAAACAAATTCAAATGCTTTCCAATAGAAAGGGGTAGCATTAGACTGTTCCTGGTAATCATTTTATTAACTGGATGTTCCACAACATCGGAAGTGGAATTAGGCCACTGGGTCAAGGGGTTCAGTGATTTGTCAGTCTGGCAGTGTGTAGAGTCATTTAAACCTCATTCTAACAAGGAGTGTTAAATATGCCATTTTTAGTACCATTGATAGGCGGAGTCGTAAAGACACTCTGTATGAGTGCGCTTAGTGAGAAGCTTTTAACTCAGGTAATTCTGGTTCTTCTTACCAGGCTTTGTGCTTCTACGTCTAACACCATCGACGATGAATTTTTGATACTTTATAAAAAAAGTATCGAAAATAAATAGTACTAATTTAGTCCTATTTTACTCCGCCGAACATTCTTTAAAATTTTAGCTGGATGGATAACTATGCTCGCCTGTAAAAATTTTACTACCGAGGAACTCGCCTGTAAAGGGTCAGACTGCTGCAACGGTGGCAATAAGTGTGTAGATGAGCTCGTTGAAAAGCTCCAGCAACTAAGAGATGAGGTTGGTTTCCCTATTCAGATTTCTAGCGGGTATCGCTGCGAAACACATAATCGCGTTATAGGAGGTCATCCAACCTCGAGCCATTGTGATGGCCTTGCAATTGACGCGCTCTGTTCGGGCCAGAGGGCATTAGATTTAGTGGCTGCGGCCATTCCTATATTCGAGGGGGTAGGCATAAGCCAGAAGAGTAAATCGCACAATAAACGATTCGTGCATTTGGATATTAAACCTGGTAAAAGAATGTGGTCGTATTGAAATGGAAATTGAACTTACTCTTGAGTCTGGCCTTGTTTGTGATTTTACTCCCGACTTTCGCTTGCCCAACTCATGCGACACCGAAAAGATTCAGTGGAAATTTCAACACGGAAAACATTCGCATCTTGTGGCAAATGTGTTCGACGAACCACCAGATGAAGGGGTTCCCACAGAACGTGTACATCCCGATCTGTGATTGTTTTATTGATAAAATCCGAAGCAGATTCGATAATTCGACTCAGCTAGATAATATGAGCCAAAAAGAGGGGGCTGAGTTAGCTACCGTTTTACGGTTAAACTGTAACACATATAGGTCCAATTAATAGTTTTTTAAAATGGAAGGTAATCACCCTGTTCAGTTATAAGACAAAGGATGGATACAGGGGGTCCTTGGTCCGAGTAAAGAAAAAGAATGGCACTACTACCAATTAAAATTGCTCCAGGGTTCTTCAAGAATGCCACCCAGTACCAGGCAAAGAATCGCTGGTATGATGGGAACCTCGTTAGGTTTTCTGAGGGTCGAGTAAGGCCAATTGGAGGGTGGCAAAGATTGACAGATACTCAGATTACCCAAAAACGTGGAGTAGCAAAATTAACAATCACTGATCCCGGCTCTGGATATGTAGGAAGTGGGGAACTCTCAGCAGTCGGGTCGGCCGTACAATTTGAAGGGACATATACTGTTTCAGGTGGGAAAATTTCAACAGTAAAAATCACTGATCCTGGAACTGGATACACCTCTATTCCAACGATTGTTTTGACTCCAGACACGGGTACTGCTGGAAGTGGTGCAGTCATCACAGCAGAACTTTATACTGGTGTTGATCCCATACGAGGGCTACACTCTTGGAGGTTGTCAACAGGAGCAAGATACTTGGCAATTGGGTCAGTTCAATCCCTGAGAATTTGGGATGGGTCACAGAGTGCAGGAGTTAATGCTCCAATCTATGACATTACTCCACCAACCTCTCCGGGGTCGGCTTTACCATTCCATCAGCAAGCCGATTTTGAGATAGCAGGTCTGGGTTTCGGAGCCTTACAATATGGTGGTGACACAGGAGTTACATACAAGCTCTCTGGTTCTGGAGGTTTTGCTCATACAGCATACACGGGATCAAAGGCAGGAGGAGACATTTATGGAACACCAAGATATTCTGCTGACGATCCAAATGTACAAGACGCAGATGCATTTCGTGACAATTTTGCAAGTGTTGTCTCCTTTGACAACTTCGGGGATGATCTTTTAGCCTGTCATTCTGGAGAAGGAACTATTTGGTATTGGTCAATTCACACAGGAGGCAGTGTAGAAAAGACATTCACTACTGCATCTGGTATTACTGAACTCCTGCCCGTAGGTCCAACTCCAGCAAGTATTCAGCCCTATACTTACATTCCAGATGGTACTAATAAAACATTCACTACCTCAAGTGGTATTACTGCACTCACTGCCACAGGTGAATCTGGTAATCCAGCCAATACTTATCTTCCAGATGATCTTAGTCAAACCTTCACTACCTCAAGTGGTGCTGAAGTACTCGTACCTGTGGGTCCGACCCCAGCAAGTATCCAGCCGAAAACTACAGGCCAATGGGAATGTAACGACCCACACAATTCTAATGGTGCAATTGAAATAACACACACTAATGTAGAGCAAACTCTTACTTCTGGGAGTGGTAATGGAGCAAAATTTACGGTTGTAACTCAATTAGGTCTTGCTATGGCAGCTCGTATCTATTATTCCAATACCACGGTTACTAATTTAGCTGCATCGGGCGGTACTTCTGATCTTCGTGTAGGTATGCTCGTACATGGTTTATCTAGTTTTGGACATAGTGTTACTCCTACTATTGCAGATATACCTAATAATGACACAATATTCCTATCTGCTGCTAATGGTTATGGTGCAGGTACTTATGCTACAAATTGGGTGTCGTTTATAGACCCAGCAACACGCACGGGGGGTGCTGGGTTTTGGGCGGGCAACCATAATATTAGTTCATCGTGGGTTGGTGATCACGGTCTGGCAGTAGATGATGAAATATATTTTACTGGAAATTTTCACGGTATAACTGGTTTTACTGCAAACACAACTTATTATGTACATTCTATTATTAACGATTATACTTATAGAGTATCTGCCACACAGGGTGGTAATTCCATTCAAGCTGGGGGGTCGGGTATAGCTGACTGTACGTTTCACCAAGACACTGAATCACCACACTTAAAGTCAGTAACACCCACAACTGCAGGGGGAGGATATGCCGAAGGTGACACTATTGTATTAACTGATCCGGGTAATACATCACATACTGCAACAATTACCGTAGGTCCTACTGGCACTGGTCTTACATCTACTGCACATACACTTGAAAATGGGCATAAAGTACAACTTTCTACCACTTCAGCATTGCCTGGAGGACTTTCGACCAACACTGATTTTTATATTAGAGACAAGACTGCTAATACATTTCAACTTGCAACAAGTTTAAACGGAACTGCAATACCAATTACCTCTGGAGGTACCGGGACACACACATGGACAAACTCTGGTGCAAATCTAGCTTATTGGCAGAGTGGCCTTCCAACACACACAAATGTATCTCAAACCAGCACCTCTGGTTCTGGGAGTGGAGCAAGATTTACAATTGCAGTTCCATCTGAAACATACTTGTCTGCAGTAGTCGTTGCAACTGCAGGTGTGAATTATGCTGTTGGAGACACTATAGTAGTAACTGATCCTGGTAATACAGCAAATGTTGCAACACTTACAGTAGGTACTCTTGACGGAACTATTACATCTACTGGACATGGACTTGTTGACACAAATAAAGTTCAGCTTTCTACCTCTGGAGCATTACCAGGAGGACTTGATGCAGCCACAGATTTATACGTTAGAGACAAGACTGCAGATACATTTAAACTTGCAACCATTTCCAATGGGACTGCAGTAGCACTTACCACTGTAGGCTCTGGGACACATACATGGACAATTTCTGGAGCAAACAAAGCTCCTTGGCAAAATCAAGGTACACTCACTAATCAAACTCAAACTAGCACCTCCGGTGGTGGTTCGGGAGCAAAATTTACTGTTGTTACCTCAGCAGAAAATAATTTGGGTAGTGTAACAGTCACAACTGTAGGAAGTGGATATGCAGTTAATGACACGATCCTATTAACTGATCCCGGTAATACAGTAAATGTTGCAACAATTACTGTAAAAGCTATTAACTCAGAAATTACACATTCAGGAGCAGGGGTACATGGGCTTAGTGATGGAGATATAGTAAAGGTTTGGACTCTTGGTACATTACCAGGGGACCTTCCGAGCTACACTGATTTATATGTTAGAGACAGCCAGACTGACACATTTAAATTGGCATTAAGTTCCACTGGAGATGCAATAGCATTTCTTGATCAGGGTTATGGAGAACACACATGGAAGAGTCTAACAGGTAGTGCAATATCCTTTAATAATGCAACTCAAACTGCAACTGCACCAGTAACCCTGCAGTCGTTAAATGGTTCAACTGGAGTTCCCGTAGGGTCTAATGTTGCAGTGCTTGTGACACCGGAAAGACATATACTGATCCTTGCCCCAGACGGGGCACATAGAACGATCCAGTGGGGGAGTCAGGATAGTCTCACAGATTTTAGTCCCACTTTACTTAATACAGCAGGAGACTTAGACCTGCAAACCAAAGGCAGAATCATTGGAGGATTTAAGACAAGGTATGGTGTTTTGATTTTCACCACTTCGGATGTTTGGAGGACAAATTACCTTGGGCCTCCCTATGTATATGGGGTAGAACGTCTAACAGAGGGTGCAGGTCCTGTAGGTATGAAAAGCATTGCTGGCAGTGCCGACTTTGTAGCCTGGATGAGCAGGGGCCGTTTCTGGAGTTATACAGGAGGATATATCAAGGAGTTGAGTTGTGAGGTGGCAGATTATGTCTTTACAGATATTAACCTGGATGTAGAGGGACTGATAGCAGCAGGACATAATGGGGAATTTGGTGAAATTTCGTGGTTCTATCCAAAAGAAGGTGATAGTGTTTGCACCAGGTATGTGACATATTCGTATCGGGAGGAACATTGGACAACAGGAGAACTTCAGAGAGTTGCTATGGAGCCAAGTGATGCCCTTGGTTATCCTGTATGGGCAGGATCAGACGGGTACTTATACAGACATGAAATGGACCCGGATACTCATAACGTAATAGTCCCAAGGGATAGTTCAGTGACTGTACCTGCAGATATTGATGCATTGTCAGGTAAAGCAAATAGAGTTGTTGCAAAGGGTGTCTCTACTAGCACACACTCAAATGTAGCAACAGAGAATCACTTGTGTTATGTAGAATCGGGGGCCATAGAAATTGGTGGTGGAAATAAGATGATGAGCGTGAACTCTATTTTGACCGATACGGATGCCGGAACCAATGGACTCCGTATGAAAGTTGTAACGGGGAAAACGCCAGACGCACCGGGTGATATCCACGGACCATTCACCTTGGAGGGTGATGGGTACACGGATTGCCGATTCACTGATCGTCAAGCAATTTTGAGAGTGGAATCCCCCTTTGACCAGGAGTGGCGTTTTGGAGAGGTCCGTTTTGAGGCAGCAGCTTCGGGGAAGAGATGAAGACACAAAAGCCATTACCGAATCCTCCGGTGGAATATGAACCGAAGTATATGTATGACCTGTCCTCATTAATTATTTCGGAGGAAGCAATAACGTGTAAAACCTCCAGGGACAATGTATTTGATACAGGTTCGGTTATACTCAGGTCACCAAATGGCAGTTATTTTAAGATTGTAGTGGCAAATGACGGAGCATTAACTGCTGCTGCCGTGACAACTGTAGGAGACAGACCAGTAACATCAACGAACCCATATGTCTGAACCATTTAATTTTCTTGGTGGGCTAACTGATGAGGAAGTGTCTAAAGGAGAAAAGGAATATTATGATT
>Ga0310345_10002454_pt1 | contig 18716 bp, 15 predicted proteins | sample HC15DNA20500_MG_FD_204667 | JGI IMG/M metagenome (GOLD analysis project Ga0310345, IMG submission 204667) | Marine microbial communities from station ALOHA, North Pacific Subtropical Gyre - HC15-DNA-20-500_MG | ecosystem: Environmental > Aquatic > Marine > Oceanic | place: Pacific Ocean: North...
GAACTGGAAGTGAAGCCCAATCCTACGCACTGATATCACAAGCTGAAACACATATCAAGATGGCCTGTGGTGACAAGAAAGCGCGATTTCGCGCCGTTATTTTAGATCCGACCCTTATGGCCAGTGTACCGCGACAGGTCGCAGCGGCTACAGGGATTGATGCCATTGCCCACGCGGTCGAGAGTTATGTCACCACCCGGGGAAACCCGATCTCCCGCCTGTTGGCTAAAGAAGGATGGCAACAATTGTCACGGAACTTTGAGGCAGTCCTTAAGGATAATCCAACCTCTCAAGTGCGTGGACAGATGTTGCTGGGGGCGCATTTGGCTGGCATGGCCATTGAGTGTTCAATGTTAGGTGCAGCCCACGCTTGTGCCAATCCATTGACGGCCAGTTATCAGATTACGCATGGTGTAGCGGTTAGCCTGATGTTACCTTATGTGGTTGAACTGAATCGTCAGCAGGTTGATGACCTCTACCAGCACCTGTCTTCTGATCTGGTGCAGGAAATTCGTCGCTTCCAAACGTTAGCCAACTTACCTATCCAGTTGCGAGAGGTCGGTGTTCCAGAATCCGATCTGAACGACTTAGCTGTTGAAGCGTCCAAGCAGTGGACGGGAACGTTCAATCCTGTTCCAGTTAACCGGCAGATTTTGAACCAGCTCTATGAATCTGCTTACTAAACGGATGATACTGCTCAAACTGGTTCTTTTCTGTATTTGCAATATAATTCTTTTTGCTTCAACCCCAGACGAGTGGCTGATTGTTCGCGGCGATCCACAATTGACCGGGGTAGCGCAAACCACTTTGCCAGCGGAAATAGAGCCGTTATGGGTTTTCCAGGCAGGCGATTCAATTGAATCCGCTGCAGCCATCTATCAGGATAAAGTCTTTGTCACTTCTCTTGATGCTCACCTCTATGCCTTGGATTTGCAAACGGGTGAACAACTCTGGAAATACCAGACGGACGGCGAGATTAAATCTTCACCCTCTATTGCTGAGGGGATTATATATTTTGGTAATGAAGCCGGAGAGTTCCACGCAGTAGATGCTGTAACGGGAGAACAACGCTGGAAGTTCGAGACCGAGGCAGGTATAATTTCCTCTGCCAACTTTTACCAGAAACAGGTCGTATTTGGCGGTTACGACCAGCTCCTCTACTGCCTGAAACGAAGTGATGGGCAACTGGTTTGGAAATACGAAACTGAGGGTTATATTAATGGGACCCCCGCCGTTGTCGGTCAACAGGTGACCATCACCGGCTGTGACAGCTATCTTCGTTTGATTGATCTAACTACAGGCAAGCAGAGCCAGCAACTTCCGCTGGGTGATTATGTAGTCGCCAGCCCAGCAATTTTGTCAGATCGGGTGTTTGTCGGCACTTACAGTGGCAAGTTTCTCGCTGCGGATTTACAAAGTGCCGAAATCATCTGGGAATACCAAAATCCAGACCAACAGTTTCCCATCTACGCTTCTGCTGCCGTGACACCTGAGGTGGTGATTATGGCCGGTAAAGACAAACACATATATGCGTTTGATCCTAGCACAGGCCAACAGCAGTGGTCATTTGTTACCAAGTCAGGAATTGAAGCCTCGCCTGTAATTGTAGGGCAACGTGTTTTTGTCGCTACTACGGCGGGTAATCTTTATGCCCTGGATATTAAAACCGGAAATCAGACCTGGTTCTTCCAGGTTGGATTTCCGATGATTGCTTCGCCGGTTGTGGCGGCAGAAAGGTTTATTGTGGGTGACACAAATGGAACCCTATACTGCTTCGGAAAAAAGAGATAGCGTGATAGAAAACACCTCCCAACAAGTTGATCTGATCAAAGCCGAACCGGCAACCACCAGATCTGATAATCCTGAGACTGAAGTCGGTAGTGTCTTTGTCTCCAACTACCCGCCTTACTCCTTTTGGTCGGAAGATGCTCTAGCTGCTGTTCATCAGACCCTTCAGCAGCCCTCATCAGCCGAAATTGATTTAGGTCTCTACCTCCACATTCCATTTTGTCGCAAAAGGTGCAAGTTTTGCTATTTTCGTGTCTATACCGACAAAAATAGCAAGGAGGTCGAACAGTATTTGGATTTACTGGTTCGAGAGGTAGAACTCTATGCCACAATGCCGGCCATTTCAGGGCGGTCGTTACGCTTTGTCTATTTCGGGGGTGGAACACCGTCTTATATTAGCAGCAAGCATCTGCAAAGACTGGTAGATCAACTGACCAATTGTATGACATGGGATCAAGCTGAGGAGATAGCTTTCGAGTGTGAACCGGGAACGCTGACCCCACGAAAGTTGGAAACTATCCGCCAGGTAGGCGTTACCCGCCTGAGCATCGGGGTCGAAAATTTAAATGACGACATTTTAAAGGAAAATGGTCGGGCACACGTTAGTACTGAGATCTATCGGGCCATGCCTAGGGTACACCAATTAGAATTCGATCAGGTTAATATCGATCTAATCGTTGGTATGGTGGGTGAAGTCCGCAAAACTTGGGAAGAGACTGTACAAAAGGCTATCGACCTGGATCCTGATAGCATCACCATTTATCAAATGGAGTTACCCTTCAACACCGTCTATTCCAAGCAGATTATGAGTGAAGAGGAACTTTCCCCCTACGCTGCCGATTGGAAGACAAAACGGGAGTGGCACTACTATGCAATCGAAGAGTTGATCAAAGCCGGGTTTGAAAAGTCGAGTGCCTATACCATGGTGAAAAAGGATCGGTCCCATCAATTTATCTACCGTGATGCGCTCTGGCACAGCAATGATATGATCGGAACAGGAGTGGCCTCCTTCTCACATTTGAATGGCACTCATTTTCAGAACCTGACGGATTGGAATGGATACCTGGAAGCTTTGCAAACAGGTATCCTCCCCCTCAACCGGGCTTTCAAAATTAGCCATCAAGAGAAGATGACACGTGAGATGATTCTGCAACTCAAGTTGGGCCAAATCGAGATCGACTATTTTCGCCAAAAGTTTGGGGTCGAAATTTTAGATCATTTTTCCGTCCCCTATCAGAAGTTACGTGGCGAAGGGATGCTCGACTTTGATATGGAAAAGGTCTCACTCACCCAAAAAGGATTACTGCAGGTCGATCGACTCTTACCGGAATTTTACGCTGAAAAGTATCAAAATGCGCGTTATACCTAGGGAGATATGAATGCGACAAGATAAAAAGCGAGTTCTTTGTCACTATTTTTTAGTTCTCGTATCGATTGGAGTTGCTGGTTGGGAAGCAACTGCAGACGACTGGCCACAGTGGCGAGGTCCTAATCGGGATGGGATCTCCCAGGAAGTTGTTAAAGCGTGGTCGGGGAACCAACCGACAGTGGTATGGCGCAAACCGATCGGTGAAGGGTTTTCGGCTATTTCCGTTGCCAATGGTCGAGCCTACACCATGGATACCGATGAGGTTGACGAGTTCGTGCTCTGCTTGGATGCTAAGACCGGCGATGAAATCTGGCGGGTCAAATCAGGCGAATTTTACAAAGAAGGACAGGGAGGCAACGGTCCCAGGTCCACACCAACGGTCGACGGGGATCAGCTTTATACGATTTCAGCAGTTGAAGGCCGACTATTAGCTTTGAAAGTAGAGGATGGCAGTACAGTTTGGTCAGTTAGCTTGAAAGCTGACTTTGGCAGTAAACGCCCGACCTGGGGTTATAGTATGTCACCCATCGTTGACGGGGACCGATTGATCACCGAAGTCGGTGGTGAAAATTCGATTGCCGCTTTCGACAAAACAGATGGTACGGTTTTATGGCGCTCGTCGACATATAAGTTGGGCTACTCGTCTCCGATTGTCGTCTCCAGTGGTGGAGTGAAACAAACGGTCTTCTTTACCGCCAGCGGTCTGGTTTCACTCAATCCAGCCGACGGCACCCGTTATTGGCAATACGACTGGGAAACTTCGTACAATGTCAATGCGGCGACACCGGTTTTCATTCCCGACGACCAGATTTTTATCTCCTCTGGCTATGGCACGGGAGCGGCGACTGTTCGGATTCAACCATCGGGTGATAAAAAGTTTATCGTCGAAGAACTCTGGCGGAATAAGGTAATGAAGAATCACTTTGCTACCGTGGTAGCTCAGGGTGGATACCTCTACGGCTTTGATAATTCAATCCTAAAATGCATTGAGGCGAGGACAGGAAAAGAAGTTTGGAAACAGCGTGGCTACGGCAAAGGATCCTTAATGTTAGCCAGAGACCAACTGATTGTGTTATCAGACAAAGGGAAGTTAGCTATCGGTAAAGCGACTCCTGGAGGCTTTAAACCTGAAGCCGAAGATAAGGTTTTAAGAGGGCGATGTTGGACCATGCCTGTGTTGGCTAACGGCAAACTTTACCTCAGAAGTATGAGCGAAGTCGTTTGCCTTAACCTATCTAGTTGAAGGGATCTTGCCAGCTACAAGTACGGGAAATCATTTGATCGGCAATCCGATTATGAATTATAAGCAACTGACGATAGAATCAGTAAAATTGAGTGTCAGGAAGAAAAAATCGTGCAGAAATTACTAATGCCATGTCGGCAAATGGGTCTGGCCGCTTTACTCCTATCCCTAACTTCATTTACACATGCCGATTGGCATCAATGGTTGGGCGCACAAAGAAACGGAATTTCAACAGAGACAGGTTTGATCAAAAGTTGGGGCCAAGATGGCCCTAATGTTACCTGGCGAGTGCAATTGGGGGAAGGATACTCCGGCATCTCTTACGCTGGAGAGAAACTGTTTACCATGTTCTCTGATGAGGAATCGGAGTACCTGGCTTGCTATAATACCAGTGATGGTACTGAAGTCTGGCGGTTCAGAACCGACGATTTCTTCACCAATGATCGGGGCAACGGTCCGAGATCGACGCCCACACTGGACGGCAACTTGGTGTTTGTTCTGGGCGCAAAAGGCAAGCTCCATGCTATCGAGGCTGAAAACGGTCGGCCGGTCTGGATGCATGATCTGGTAGAAACATTCGGCAGTAAGGTCCCAGGCTGGGGCTTCGCCTCCTCACCGTTGGTAGTTGACGATTACCTTGTCGCTGAAGTAGGCGGAACTGAAAATCGGTCACTGATGGCTTTTAATAAGCAGAATGGTGAAGTAGTTTGGGCCTCCCACTCAGATGAAGCCGGTTATTCATCGCCTGTTTTCACTACAATAGCAGGAATTCCACAGGTGGTGCATCTAACACTCAAGACGCTTCTTGCCGTGGCACCCGATAGCGGTGAAGTCCTCTGGTCTTACGACTGGCCGGAGGGAATTAATATTGCCACACCGCTGGTTTTGCCAAATGATCGCGTTTTCATTTCTTGCTCTTACGATAAAGGGGCGGTTTTACTGCAGATCAACAAGCAGGGAGATAAACTGGTAGCCGAAGAGGTCTGGAAGAACCGAAAGATGAAGAATCACTTTAACCCTTCTATCTCCTATAAAGGTTATCTGTATGGGTTTGATAATGCAATCTTCAAATGCATGAAGTCAGAAACAGGTGAGGATGTTTGGGAAAAACGAGGGTTCGGCAAAGGCTCTGTTATTCTGGCTGACAGCATGCTGGTTTTGCTAAGTGATAATGGGAAACTGGCGCTAATAGAAGCTACCCCCGCGGCCTATACCGAATATGTAACCCATCAGGTGCTAAAAGACCTTTGCTGGACAATTCCGACACTCCAGGAGAAGAGACTCTATTTACGGAATCATACCGAGATGGTCTGCCTGGATCTGAGCCCATAGACAACATGAACCGACTGAACGTCTTTCAACAGAAAGCACGGTTTCAGGCTGGGTTAGAAAAGATCTTAGCCTATAATGGGTTTTACCGGGATAAATTCAAACAGGCGAGGATCGAGTCCGCTGACCAGGTCCAGAGCTGGGAGGATTACCGTCGGTTGCCTTTTACCACCAAAGAGGAACTGACGGCAGATCAAACCGATCATCCACCCTACGGCAGAAATCTGACCTTTCTTGTTTCACACTATACCCGTATCCATCAAACTTCTGGTACTACTGGCGCCCCGCTCCGATGGCTGGACGATACGGATAGCTGGAACTGGTGGGGTAAATGCTGGGCAGACGTCTATGCATCTGCCGGGGTAACGACTGAGGATCGGATCTTTTTTGCCTTCTCTTTTGGCCCTTTTATCGGTTTTTGGAGTGCCTATGAAGGAGCACAGCGACTCGGGGTGTTAAGTATTCCGGGTGGAGGTATGACTTCGTTGCAACGGCTCCGGGCGATTCTGGCCAACCAGGTGACCGTATTGGTTTGCACTCCTACCTATGCCCTCCATTTGGCGGAAGTGGCACGTGAAGCCGAAATCGACATCGCCAGGTCCAATGTTCGAGTAACCATTCACGCCGGGGAGCCAGGTGCCAGCCTCCCCGCCACTAATCAACGAATTGCGGAGGCTTGGGGAGCGAAATGCTACGACCATACAGGAGCAACAGAGGTCGGCGCCTGGGGATTTATGTGTCAAGCACAGGATGGGGTTCACCTCAATGAGGACGAGTTTATTTTCGAAGTGGTTGATCCCGATGATGCTAATACTGAAACCGATGAAGGAGAACTAGTTGTCTCTAACTTGGGGCGTATCGGAATGCCTGTTATTCGCTATCGAACAGGAGACTACGTCCGACTAAACCGGTCTCCCTGTTCGTGCGGCGGAGCCTCTCCCCGCATTGATGGGGGTATCATCGGTCGAATTGATGACCTGCTGATTATCCGCGGTATTAATCTCTACCCGAGTGCGATTGAAAACTTGATTCGTTCTTTTCCCGATATCGATGAGTTCGCCGTCTCAGTTCACCAGAGTCAAGGGATGGACGAAATCGAGATTCAGATTGAAGGGGCAGAATCAACTGCAAAAACGGTTCAAGATGCTTTTCGGGAATGGTTCGGACTGCGAGCCGCAGTTAAGACTGTCACCGCTGGAACGCTCCCTCGATACGAGTTGAAAGCTCGTCGATTCACCGACCATCGTGAACAGTCTTGACTGAAATTGTAGAGATTATATGTTGTTATAAGAGTAGATCTACCCACCGCCGATTTCGAGGTCAAGCCAGAATCGATATTGGACAATACCATCGCTGGGATACGGGATACAAAACGAATCGACACTTTATAAAAACAGTGATTAACGGAACAGACGTTAGCTGGGAAGAAACTACAAGAACGATAGTAAGCAAAATTATGTCAAAGCCAAACCTTTTAACTGAAAATTTTGATGTCATTACAATCGGTGCAGGGCCGGGTGGATGTACCACCGCTACGCTGTTAGCACAACAGGGATTGAAAACGCTTCTTTTAGACCGAACTAAAGCACCTACTTTCAAAATTGGAGAATCTTTAATTCCAGGAACTTACTGGACATTGCGACGGCTGGGCGTAATCGAGAAGATGAAAAACAGCCACTTTCAAAAAAAATACAGTGTCCAGTTTTACGGACAGTCAGGGAAAGGTTCCGCCCCATTCTACTTCTATGAAAATGATCCACACGAAAGCTCGATCACCTGGCAAGTGTTGCGGAGCGAATTTGACCAGATGCTGCTGGAAAATGCTATTGAGCATGGGGTTCAGGCTGAACGCGGAGTTGCGGTCCACCAGATTCTGTTCGATGGTGATCGGGCGGTGGGCGTCAGAGCAAAACAAGCTGATGGTGAAATTGCAGATCTATCCGCCCAGGTTGTGGTCGATGCCACGGGACAAAGTGCTCTGCTCTCTCGTCAAATGAAACTTGGTAAGAACGAAGTAAAACTCAAGAATGCTTCAATCTTTACCCATTTTGAGGACGCAGTTCGAGACGAAGGGATCGACGAAGGAGCAACCCTAATTATGCACACCGAAAACAAAGATTCTTGGTTTTGGTACATTCCACTCGCCAATAATATTGTTAGCGTGGGAGTAGTCGGCGCCATCGACTATTTAATGCGAGATGCACAAGCAGGTGTACCTACCCGTACATCGGCTGGTTCTCAACAGATCTTCGACAATCAAGTAGAAAAATGTCAAACCCTCAAATCTCGAATTAAAGACGCAAAACAGCTATTTCCTGTCAAAGTAACCAAAGATTTTTCTTATCGAGCTGCGAAAATTGCGGGTCACGGCTGGGTTTTAGTTGGTGATGCCTTCGGATTCTTGGATCCGGTTTATTCTTCAGGCGTTCTACTGTCACTTAGGTCAGGTGAGATGGCCGCCGATTGCATCATGGATGCATTTGCGACCCGTGATTTCTCCGGTTCTCAATTAGGTCTATTCAGGCAGGAATTCATTCAGGGGATGGAGGCCTTCCGCAAGTTAGTCTACGCCTTCTATACTAAGGAGTTTAGTTTCGCTAAGTTTTTGAAAAAGTTTCCTCACTGCAAGCAGGGAATCATTGATATTTTAAGTGGGAACGTTTTCAAACCCGATGTTCATCAAATTTTCGAGCCGATGAAGACAATGTGTCCGGTACCAGAAGACTTCGTGTGGTAGTGCGGCTTGGCTAGTAGGTTGGCCTGTCTGACCTGATTACAAGGAGAAATACGATGCAATTTTCGAGTTCAAGAGGATGGATACCCCCAACCATTCAGTTGTCACTGACTTACGTCGTCGCTTGGCTCTTTCTCACGACCATTGTGAGTTGCGGTAAATCAGATCCAGAATCTGGGCGTAGTTCAGAGACTGCAGCGACGATTGGCAAAGCGCCAATCTCCAAGTTTTTGAGCATCGGCACTGCGCCGCCTGGTGGTGCTTTCTTCGTGGTTGGAAGTGCCATTGCGGAGGTCGTCGATAATCATTTAGCTTCAACAGTTTCGGCTGAAGCCACCAAAGGAACGCAAGAAAATATCCGCTTACTCGGCAAAGGCGATATTGACTTTGCCATGGCCAACGCGGCCATCTCCTATTTTGCCGTAAGAGGCGAAGGGAAGTGGGAAAAACCGTACCCAATTCGATCAGTGATGACGCTTGCACCTAACGTTGGGCTGTTTGTCACCAAGAAATCAAGCCAGATCAATTCGATCGCAGATCTGAGGCGCAAGCGGGTTAGCGTTGGTCCGGAGGGGGCTGGTTTTGAATACTTTCTGTCTCCTATCTTCCAGGCCCACGGTCTGACTTACGACGACTTCAAGCCTCTCTATGGCACCTACAATACCTCAGTCGATATGCTGGCCGATAATTCAGCCCGGGTTGCTTTCTTAGGGGGCGCAGTTCCTAATCCGGCGGTGGTCCGGGTCGCATCTACACACCAGATTCACTTCATTCCATTTGATCCCGATGCCATGCAACAACTCTTCCAGGATTATCCTTTTTTTATGCCAGCTAAAATTCCAGCCAACACTTACAAAAATCAGAATCAGGACTTCAATAGTATGAACGTCGGTTCGATGCACCTGATTACCGCGGAAACCGTTGATCAATCGGTAGCCTATCAGTTTACCAGGGCATTGTACGAACATCGGGCTAAAGTTGCGGCCAAGCATCCGGCAGGTAAAGCTATCAATCCTAAAAATATCGTCAAAGATACCGGAATTCCCTTCCATCCGGGAGCGATCCAATACTATAAGGAAATCGGGATTTGGCCAAAGTAGCGCCTAACATTAGTTCAACTATTCCTTCCGGTTTTCAGAAAATTCCAATTACCTTGGGTAGATAAAAATACCATATCAACCCAGCGGCAATTAACGATATGACCCCTGAGACCATCTGAACAATAACGATCAGAAGCATTGCCCATCGTTTTTTAAGCGGATTTTGTACAATCAGAAGGGAAATTCTTGCCCATCCAATTTTTGCCGTTTCTCTTATGATTTAGAGGTTGCAATCTCAAGCCAGAATCGCTACGATATAGCCGTATTTGATAATATTAGGTCGAGATGCGTCACCTTGCCTATTTTTTCCCTGTTTTTTTGATTGCAGCTATCTGCACGGATAACCTTGTCTGTTCAGCAGAAGTTGGCTCGGTCGCCTATCAGGCCAACCAGCAAATCGAATGGGTGCGGATTCCAGGCGGTAAATTCCTGATGGGGTCGACAGCCAAAGAGATTGAGTCCTTTTATAAAGAGGCCCGGCTGCGAAGTTCAACTCTGGACCGACACACTTTTGAGGCTGAACGACCACAGCGTTGGGTGATACTGTCCAGCTTCGAGATTTCAAAGCACGAGATAACCAATGCTCAGTATCGGTCTTTCGTGGAGGCAACCCACCGACCTATTCCCCGTGGACACAAAAGGGAGACAGTTTGGCAGGATGAATCACTGAATCAGGATCATCAACCGGTGGTCGGTGTAACATGGTACGATGCCCAGGCCTTTGCTGAGTGGATTGGTGCTAGCTTGCCCAGCGAGGCCCAGTGGGAACGTGCGGCCCGTGGCGGACGTGGCTCTCGCTACCCTTGGGGCAACGCTCCACCCACACGGACAAGTGCAAACTTTGCCAGGCGACATCAATCGACAGTCACAGTAGGTAACTATCCGGAAGGCAATACGGCTGAAGGGGTATCAGATATGGCGGGAAATGTCTGGGAATGGTGCCTGGATGCTTACGATCCTCATTTTTATGCTATAGGTAAGGAACGAAACCCAGTTAACCAGCGAGATCGAAATTTTTTGGAAGATCGAGTGATAAGGGGCGGTTCCTGGGTCTATGGGCGTATTTTCATGCGTTCGGCACTCCGTTTCAAATTTTATCCTCTGAGTACAGCCAACGATGTTGGGTTTCGCGTTGTTCGCCAGGTAGCCGACGAACGCTAGTATCGATAAGGTGTGGTTCTCCACTGTAGCTCTCATTTTTTGCTTTCTGATATGTTGTGGTGCAACGACATATTTTCGTGATGTAACCGCGGATTTAGGAATCGATTTTAAGCATGAAAATGATTTTTCGCCAGAACGGCGATTAGTTGAGACCATGGGTGCAGGTGGAGCGCTTCTAGATTATGATCAGGATGGAGACCTCGACCTCTACTTGGCCCAGGGCAACATTTTGGACAACCCGCAATCCGACTTGCAAAATCGACTCTTTCGAAATGATAGACGCCGGTTTATTGATGTCACAGAAACAGCGAAGGTTGGCCATACAGGTTACGCAATGGGAGCAGTTTCGGCAGACTACAATGGTGATGGCTTCCCCGATTTATATATTACCAATCTTGGCCGCAACGTCCTCTATAAAAATAACGGTGACGGGACCTTCATAGATGAGACCAAAATGGCGAATATTGAATCTCATCTTCTCAGCACCAGTGCCGCCTTTGGTGATTTGGATTTGGATGGTGATTTGGATCTGTATGTCTGTAACTATGTCGAATACGAGTTAGATAAAGATGTCCCTTGCTATTTTGGGAGAATGCGAATTTACTGTGGTCCAAACCAGTACCATGGGATCTCGGATATTTTGTATCGGAATAACGGCGATGGAACATTTACCGACATCACCAAGGCCGCAGGTGTTTTTGAACCGACAACTCGCGGGTTGGGTGTTGTTTTGACCGATGTGAACAGTGACGATCTTTCCGATATATATGTAGCCAATGATATGACACACAACACACTATTCATCAACCAGGGAAATGGAACCTTCAAAGAAGAAGGACGAATAAGGGGCTGTGCCTACAATGATGATGGGATTTCTAATGGTTCCATGGGTGTCGATTCAGGTGATTATGACAACGATGGTGATTTGGATTTGTGGGTAACCAATTTCTCGGAAGAGGCCAATTGTCTGATGGTCAACAACGGTCAAGGCTATTTTGCTGATCTGACTTTTGATCTCGGATTGGCTGAACCCTCCTTTCAACCGCTTGCCTTTGGTACTCGATTCCTGGATTACGATAATAACGGATGGTCAGATCTCGTTGTCGGGAACGGTCATATTATGGACAATGTAAATCTGATCAATCGATTGATGACATATGCACAATCGTTGCAGTTGTTCCATAATCGTAACGGTGTATTTGAGGAAATTACCAGCGGAACTGGTTTTAATACCGAAGGGTATGTGGTTCGAGGCTTGATGACGGGTGACTATGACAACGACGGCGATGTTGATCTGTTCTTATGTCAGTCGAATCGGCCGCTGGTTGTGTTGCGAAACGAAATTGGCAATAAATCCTCTTGGTTGACCATCAAACTGGTTTCCGGTGGGGCTAACACCGCTGGAATTGGGTCTAAAGTGAGTGTGACGACTGGAGAACTGACCCAAACACGTGAAGTGCTGAACGGGGCTAGCTACTTGAGCGGGAACGATATGCGACTCAGCTTTGGCTTGTCGAAGGCGGAAATTATCGATAAAATAGAGATTCGTTGGAGCAATGGTCAATTTCAGACGTTAACCGACGTGGCACCGAGACAAATCCTCGTCGTTTATCAAAAAATGGAGTAAGGATGTCTTTTAAATTCGCTTTTATTACCGATACACACCTTTACCCTGAAGCCCCGCAGAACTATGGTGGTGGCACGCAAATACAGGAGAGTAGTGTAGAGATCTACGAAACAATGATTCAGCAGGTCGAGGCCTTCGAGCCCGATTTCGTGATCCACGGCGGCGATATCGTCTGTGGTGGTGACAGCTTTGAAATGCCGCCTAGCCACTACCAGATTGCACTCGACCACGCCCAGATGATGGGGGAACAACTCTCTGCACCGATCTACTATATGCCCGGTAACCACGATCTGGATCCGCAGAATGGTGATAAAGACCTCTACCTGCAGCGTTTTGGTTACGATGCTCAGGTTGTAGAGGACGAAAGCCAAGGGCTAGACGGAGAACAGTCAATGAGTGCTGAGCGATTGGCTTACACCAGCTTAGTACACGACGATTTGCGACTGATTCTACTGGACTGTCAGGAGGTAGAGAAAGACGTCACGCACGGTCATCTCGGAGAGGAGCAACTGGGGTGGCTTCAGACTGAGCTAGAACAGGCCAAAGCTGAAAATCAGGAAGTGCTGATTTTCGCCCACCAACTGCTTCACCCGACGGAAGAGTTTTCAGAGCTGGGTTGGATGATTGACAATTCTGAGCAGGTCTGTGAAATTATCGACTGTTGCGACCATATCTTGGCAACGTTTCACGGCCATTTACATCTAAACCGCATTCTCGAACCAGATCCAGCGACCGACAACCGAAGATTAACCATTATTTCGTCGGGCATTATCTGTTACCCGATGATGTGGCGTAAGATCTATGTCGATCAGGATCAGATTCGGATCGTCTCCTCTCAACTCCAATTGCCCGAACTATTAGCCATATCGTCCGCCGCACACGACAAACGCGGTCAATCCTTAATCGGTGAGGAAAAGGATCGGGAAATTACTATTGACCGGCGTACCCCGACAACCGATAGCTCAAACTAGTTTTATCGACGCTGTTATGTCAGGTGTCAATGTTTGCGTACTGCACGCATTTAAAATTCATCTCCCAGTTGGGTAACATACGAAGATATTTGCGCCGTGATATGGCAGGAGGAAGCTGGGCACGGTAGGTGCCATGCCTTCGACGTCTAGTTTATCGATCCATATCATCCGATTGCTGATGTGTTGGTGCAGAACTTGTCCAATGGACAGACAAAAACCCATCCAGATGGGCTCTAGCACCAACTTAATACATAATACGATACCGATTATCATGTCATCGTCCAAGATTTTTCAACGGTTGTGTCTGGTCGGACACCTATAGCCAAGGGCGGACCCTCCATAATTAGAGCTATGTTGGCCGTAGTGGTGACATGAAGACCTATGCAAGTACCGAGTTACAAACCCCGTCGGTGCACGGTAGCCGATTAGGAGCTAATATCACAGGGCATTAAAGGAAAATTTATGAAAGTTATCGAAGGTGGAATTTCCAGTGTCACCAGTATTCGAGCCTCGGGGATTTATGCCGGCATCAAAAACCAGAAAAAGGATCTGGCCTTGATTGTGGCTGATCCTGTCTCGCTAGCTAACCCGCCAATCGCGGCGGGGGTCTTTACCAAAAATCGGGTTTGTGCAGCACCGGTTTGGGTTTGTCGAGAGCATCTCCAAGATCCATCGGTTCAGTCCATCGTCGTCAATAGTGGCAATGCCAACGCTTGCACAGGCGATGAAGGAATGTCCAATGCCCGTCAGATGACAGAACTGACCGCCAATGCCTTGTCAATCCCTTCAGATCAGGTATTGGTTTGCTCAACTGGGGTGATTGGACAGCAGTTGCCGATGGATAAAATTGAGGCCGGCATCGCCGAAGCAGCCACCCAGCTTTCAACCACCGGCGGTAGAGATACAGCCGAAGCTATTATGACTACCGATACTATTCCCAAAGAGATAGCGGTCGAAGTTGAAATCTCTGGCCAGCCGGTAAGAATTGGAGGAACAGCCAAGGGTTCTGGTATGATTGCGCCCAACATGGCCACTATGCTCGGCTTCATCACTACCGATGTAGTAATAACACCCGATTTGCTGCAAACTTGTCTGAGTGAAGCCAATGAACTCAGTTTTAATCGTATCACTGTTGACTCTGATACCAGCACCAACGATACGGTTCTGCTCTTAGCCACTGCTAGCGCTGAGCATCCGAAAATCGAATCTACTGATGATCCGGCCTACCAAACTTTCTCTCGAGGGTTGATTTACGTCTGCACCGAACTAGCCAAGATGATCGCCCGTGACGGAGAGGGGGCAACTAAATTGGTCGAGGTGTTGATCCTGAATGCACAAACTAAGAGCGACGCGCTCAAAACAGGTCGAGCTGTAGCCGAATCGCCACTAGTTAAAACGGCCATCTTTGCTAACGATGCCAACTGGGGGCGCTTCATGATGGCTATTGGCAAATCGGGAGCGATTTTCGACCCCTATCGGGTGGGCGTTTATATCAGTGATTATCAGATCGTTAAAGACGGTATGGATGCAGGTTACAGCGAGGAGATAGCCTCTCAGCAACTGTGTGCCGAAGAGGTTAAGATTCGCATAGATCTACAGGCTGGACCAGCCTCGGCCACCTTTTGGACCTGCGACTACTCCTACGATTACATTCGGATCAACGCTGATTATCGCACTTAATCGGTGAGACGGTACATAGACGCACGCTGTCTCTCTTGACGCTATTTTGGTGAGTGTGATATGATTTTGCGGCTTGAATTAGTAGGCTCGGTTGAGTTGAGTAGACGGTCGCGTAGCTAGTTCACTAGATATGAGGAAAGTCCGGGCTCCACAGAGCGGGATGCTGGATAACGTCCAGGAGCGGTGACGCTATGGAAAGTGCAACAGAAAGTAGACTACAGCGTGCAAGCGTTGTACCGGTGAAACGGTGCGGTAAAAGCGCACCAGTCCCGGTGGTGACATCGGGAGCTAGGTAAACCCCATCTGGAGCAAGACCAAATAGGCGAATAGGGTGCGCTCGCCTTGTTCGCGGGTAAGATCGCATGAGGTTGGCGGTAACGTCAATCCTAGATGAATGATCGTCAGCGTTGCTACCGTAAGGAACAGCGTACAGAACCCGGCTTATTCTCAGCTCGACCGGGCCTGCTTACTTCAAGCCGATAAAAGGCTGGATCTTCGGTCGTTAGTCCGGAACTCGCCTGGTAGATCTACTACTTGACGATAAAGACGTGGCTGCGCTCAAAAATATCGTCGTCCAGGAAGATCTCTACAAACCATTCGCCGGGAACAAATCCACCCGATCCGGGATTAATATAAAACCAGGTGACCTGCTGAAAATCAGAGGAAAAGGTGAGTTCTTGTTGATCATAGGGTGAATCGTCCAGTCCCTCTTCAGGTGAGTACCAGTTGACCTTAACGCGATGGGGACCACTAACATTGATCCAGTAGATCCAGAGAAAGATCCGTTCTGAGTCGCTGTAAAAAGTATTAGTAATCCCGTCGGGACGATCATGAGAAACGTTAATAGCAAGGACAGAATCGGCAACAATCGCTTCCCCCCGCACTAGATTAATTGCGGTGCCCCCACCTTTATCGCCGCTATCACCACAGCCGTTAACCACTATACCAACAACGAAGATACTGACAATGAAAAATAACGGGCGAACTTGTCCCCTCATATCATCCCTAAAACTCGCTTGTATTAATTCTATCCTGATCTAACTTTATCTTCGTCAAATCCGCCAGTTCCGTTGTTATAACCGGTTAACTCCCGATAATGGCTGTACTAAAGTGTGGATTTTTACCGGTATAGCCCCTCTTTTGTAGGCGCTGACCGAAGAGCGGATGTTGGCCATGGAGAAAAGTCTTTGGGCTCATTCTCCACCAACAGCCGGTGGTCAGCGGTAACACAGGTACAAGATGGCATTAATAATCAGCCGAAGATCCCACCGGCGAAGATAAGCGCTACACATTGAGAAGGTGGAAGGATAAGGTTGAAGACGTTTCCATTGTTGATCACTTAGATTGGTGTGGTAATCTTTCCGTTCCATTTCACATCACTCTGCTTGTTAATGAACGGAACACTTCCAATACAAGATCCTTTCAGCGGATTCTGAATTGAAAGTAAAAGCAAATATATATTCTAAGCCCTTTCAAAGAAGTACTAAGCTACCGAAGCAGGTTCACCTTCGGTAGCTTAAACTGCAGCTAGCCGGAATTTTATGATGCCTTGGCATCTGGTACATCTCGCTGAGCATAATGGTCAGGGAGATATTCTTTCACTAGGGCTGCCATCTCTTCCTGAGAAATGGAGGTAATGCGACCGTCTTCGTACTGGTCCATAACCCAACGCGCAATTTTGACTAGTTTCAGTTTACCCAGACGATCTTCTCCCTTTAATCCAAGATAATCGTTTACCCAATGAACCACACCATCTATACCGGACTTATCCGTGATACCCACGGCATGTGGACGATTTAACACCTTGTTAGTATCGAAAATGTTGTAGATACGCTCGTCTTTATTAAGTCCATCGGCGTGGATTCCGGCTCGTGTTACGTTAAAGTCGCGCCCAACAAAGGGGTAGTTACTTGGAATATCAAAGCCAACTTCATGCCTGAAGTACTCCGTTATCTCTGAGATCACGCCGGTATCCATTCCGTTAGTTGTTCCCTTTAATCCGCTGTACTCAATAACAGCACCTTCTAAAGGTGGGTTCCCGGTTCGCTCACCGTATCCCAGTAGCGTACAGTTGACAAAGTTACAACCGTAAAGCCAACATGTCGCCCCGTTGATGTGAACCTTGTGGAAGTCATTGTGACCATGCCACTCTAAACGGTCGGGAGGACATCCACATTCATGGTTCATGATATAGACCAACTTGGGGATACTACGCGGAAGTTTAGCTCCGGGGAAACTGAGACCGAAACCCATAGTGTCGCATAGACGGATCTTTGGCTTCAGATGTTCTGGAGCTTGCTCGCCCAGTTCCATTAACCGCTGAACATAGGGCACAACAAATCCATAAATGTCTGCGCGGGTTAAATCTTCTAGGTGTAGGCGAGGCCGAATACCATTTTCGATTGCCTGCTCGGCCATATGTACGTAGAAGTCGAGCGCTTTACGCCGGTCCATCTTCAACTTGTGGAAAATGTGGTAATCAGAAGAAGATGTCAGCATTCCCGTTTCTGCTAATTGCATATCCTTGACCAACTTGAAATCTCCCTCGTGAGCTCGAATCCAGCCGGTGATTTCCGGGAATTTGTGTCCGAGTTCACGGCAACGGTCCACCGCTTCCCGGTCTTTATTGGTATACAGAAAGAATTCGCTTTGGCGGATAATACCATTCGGTCCGCTCATCTTGGCCAGTAAATTGTAGAGATCTACAATTTGCTGAACGGTATAGGGAGGACGCGCCTGCTGACCATCGCGGAAGGTAGTGTCGGTAATGAGCCACTCGCGTTTCAGTGCTTCCTGCGGATCAAACTCGACTACCGCGCCATTTATTTCCTCATAGATCTTACTGTCGAAGGCAATCCTAGGTACATCTTCGTGAGGAAATAGATCCTCCAACAGATTCGGTTCTTCAACTTCAATGATGTCTCGACGATTCATAATTTTCAAGTCTCTTATCCTAAAGTTCCAAACAAGATCAAATGCCACGCGAGGCAGGAAGAGTTCCTAAATCGCGTAATGTGAAATCTCATAATTTTCATATTACTTAAACGCCTGTAACCGGTCGAACTATGTTTTAACCATGTTGCTCGGCTACAACCTTGGCGATATATGCTACTGCTGCTCCTACAGAAGAAACAGATAGGGCCTCCTCTTCATCCATTTCAATCTCAAATTCTTCCTCAAAGCCGGCAACCAACTCAACTGACTGCAACGATTCTGCTCCTAAATCAGCAGAAAAATCAGACGTATCTTCAATTTGAGCAGGATCGATATTGAGAATCATTGTGGTTACATTGATGATTCTACCACGGATTTCTTCATTACTGGGCATGGTTTTTTTAAACTCCTTTTTCTAATTACTAAAAATTTGACGACGGGATTTCTTGACAGCCTCTTGACGTTCGTCTTTTGTTAATTCGTAGGCGTGAGTTAGCACGGATCTGTCCGCTTCGGTAAAGGTGACTTTTCTACGCCCCATCGCCGTCTCAGCGGTTTGGAGCAGCTTTCTTAAGCCAAACCCCTTGAAGGCTTTACCATTAGCGAACAGGCAAAACGAGGGTATTGTCTTAGGAAGAATCTCACTTCCTCCGAGGATATTGGTCATCATTCCAACGATTGAACCAGTATTAAATAGCGTGCCAATACTCGTTTTGGTATGATCACCAATAAAGCCTCCTACTTTGGTATCGTTGGTGTCGATAGGCTGACCGTTTAGTT
>Ga0310345_10002455_pt1 | contig 18712 bp, 28 predicted proteins | sample HC15DNA20500_MG_FD_204667 | JGI IMG/M metagenome (GOLD analysis project Ga0310345, IMG submission 204667) | Marine microbial communities from station ALOHA, North Pacific Subtropical Gyre - HC15-DNA-20-500_MG | ecosystem: Environmental > Aquatic > Marine > Oceanic | place: Pacific Ocean: North...
CAGCTCGCGCCCGGAGAAGGCGTAGCATAAAACATACATACACCACATAGTTCCACGCCAATTTGTTGTGGACGCTCGCAAGCTCGCGTCACAAGTCTTGGCCATTACACTATCGTATTGTAAGTAGATATTCTACGTACCCCTCTCTAGGTGCGAGTATCTCGTGACATAATTAAAATTACACCGAACGGAACAGATGACCACTTTTTGATACAGAAACTTACAAATACATTACTTCCCGCAGATTAAGTTTACCTTGTACGTTAATTATTTCTTAGGTTTAGACTCCACCCCGTGGTGGTCTTACGCTATCGAACGATTTACCGCGACCCATTACAAATTTAACCTTACGATGAAATTTTTAATGTATTTTCTAGGAGTAAATTATGAAAGAAAAAACAAAAGAACTAGTAGCTAAATCTGGAAAGGTTTTAGCTTTAGTAGGAGCTACAATTGCTGGGTTAACTCTAACAATTTTAGCTTTCTTATACACAATTCAAGCAATGGGAGTAACCCTAGTGCTTGGTTTATTTTTAATATTATTATGGAGATTAAGAAATGCATAGTTTAATTGCAACTGCCACAACAGTCTTGTGGATTCTCATAGAAGCCATTCAATTTGGCTACATGGCTTATTTAATTTGGAAGGAGAGGAACAATGCTTACAATAGGTATTCTAAGCGCGTTAGGACTATTATTGCTAGCGCTTAAAATTGGCGGTAGAAAAGTTATAGGTATGGATATCGTATTTGATATTGGTATAACTGTAACTTTAATGATTATGTTCTATGGTACTTTTAGCGGCATGGCTGCTGCCATGTTTGGTGGACTTTTCGTAACTATATTACTTTTCATTATGAAAAAAACTATGGTTCACGAGACTTTAACAGTCGAAAAAGGAATACCAAAATGGAAGGAAGTAGATCCTAAAAGCTAGAGCAAATATGCTATAATTAACTTGTATATCGAGGAACGGTATTACTATGAACGATGAACTAAAACAATATGAACATCAGATTGTTACAACTGATTTTATTCTAAATAACCCCCGTTGTTTAATTACATCTGATCCAGGCACTGGTAAGACCAGAGCTGTATTAGACGCTTTTGTAAAAAGAGGAGGGAAGATGTTAGTCTTAGCACCACTCTCTATACTGGAAGCTGCTTGGGCTGATGATATAATAAAGTTTCAACCAAACATTAACTATGGTGTAGCTTATGCAAAAAATCGTGAAAAAGTATTTAAACAAACTGAGTGTGAAATGGTTATTACTAACTTCGAAGCTGTTAACTTCTTGGTTAACCATCAAGAACTACTACAAGACTTCGACACAATATGTATTGACGAATTTACAGCATATAAAAACAGAACTGCAAAACGCTCAAAAGCACTCGCCAAAATTATTCATAATTTCGATTATCGGATTGCTATGTCTGGTACTCCTAATAGTAATACTATTCTAGATATATGGCATCCAACTCTTGTAATAGATGATGGTCAAAGATTAGGTAAAAGATTCTATTCATTCAGACATCAAGTTTGTACTCCAAAATTTAATGGCTTTGCTAACGAATGGATTGACAAACCAGACGCAGAAGAAGCCGTAGCCAATGTATTAAAAGATATAACAATCCGACATGCATTAGAGGATTGTATAGATATCCCTGAAAATGTAGTTCGTACTGTGTATACAACTCTTTCTCCTGTAGTAAGAAAGAACTACGAAACATTAGCAGCAGAATCTGTATTGTATACAAAACAAGGAACCATTAATGCTGTAAATGCAGGAGCTAGAGTTAAGAAACTTCTACAACTTCTTACAGGAGCTGTATATGATCAAGAAGGTAATGTACTAAAAGTACATGATGAGCGCTACGAACTTATAATGGACCTAGTCGAGGTACGTAAACATTCCTTAGTTGCTTTTAATTGGAAACATGAACGCGATCAATTAATAAAGAAAGCAGAAAAAAGAGGTATTACATATGCAGTTATTGATGGAGATGTAGCTCCAAGTAATCGAAAAGATATTGTAGATCGCTTTCAAAATGGACATTTCCAAGTCTTATTTGCACACCCACAATCCGCCAGTCATGGTTTAACTTTAACTAAAGGTACTTCCGCTATATGGTCTTCCCCTACTTACAATGCTGAACACTTTCAGCAATTCAATAGAAGGATACATAGAGCAGGACAAAACTATAAAACTGAAACCATATTGGTTACAGCACGTAATACTTGGGAAGAAAATGTGTACAGCAAACTAAATACAAAAATGGGTAGAATGGAGAACTTATTACATGTACTATGTGAACTATCCAATTAAAGTAGAAATGAGAGATTTATTAGAGCTTAATCCGGAAGCTGCTCTTGCAGTTGAGGCTCTAGCTCATCTCCCAACTTCTACTTTAGCCACTGCCCTTGTATTTGCTATTGCGGAAGCAATGACATTAAGACAACCCAACGATGAAAAAGAGATGAATCTTGTGTTAGGAGCAGCTTCTATGGAAGCTATGGAACTAGCAGAAGGTATTGATGTGATCTTTAACAGAGATCCTAATATAACAAGGCACTAATTATGAAAGAAAATTTAGACGAATTAATGAATTCGCTTGCAGACTTTCGCGAAGTAATTGCTTCAACCGAACAAGGTTTAAAGGAGCTAAAGCAACGCAAGAATGAACTGGAAGCTAAACTAATTGCTAAAATGGAAGATCAAGGAATAGATCGGACAGGCAATGATCGGTGTTCAGTTTCTATTAAAATAGAGACTGTTCCCACAGTAGAAGACTGGGACGCAGTGTACAAACACATACTCTCTACGGAGCAGTTTGAGTTATTACACAAACGCATGTCAGCTTCCGCTTACCGAGAACTTCTCTCCTTGGATATGGAACTCCCAGGAGTGAAACCCACGGACGTGACTCGTATTAATTACAGGTCACGGTAATATTAACTATGAAATAAGGAAAAATAACTATGGTTGAAACTACTAGTACAACTATCGATCTTGTATCGAAAGATGTTCCTGCTCATGTTTTAAAAGGCACTGGCCTAGGAAATGAAGAAGTCGGTAAAGACCATCTTCAAACTCCTAGAGTCAAGCTGATTCAAACAATGTCTAACGAGGTGGATAAAAACCACAGCGAATACATTGAAAAATTAGCTCCCGGTGACTTTCTAAATAGCGTTACTAAAGAAAATTATGGCACTGAGCTATATGTCTTAAATGTCAAATTTACTGAAGATTTCGTTGTTTGGAAAAAACGTGAGATTGGTGGCGGCTTGGTAGGCAATTTCAAAAGCCTAGCAGAAGCTACTGATTACCTTAATGCTCAAGATTTAGATGTTGATCAACATGATGTAATACAGACACAGTCTCATTTACTCATAGAGAAAAACGCTGAATCAGGAGAATTAGGTATACCTTTCATAATGGATTTTGCATCTTCTAAGTTACGAGTTTCTCGTTCTTGGAATTCACAAATCCAGACCAAAGGTGGCGATCGTTTTGCTTCTCTATGGAAAATGAAATCAGTACAAACAGCTAATAAAGTTGGACAAAAGTTCATGAACTTAACTGTCGACTTTGAAGGTTGGGCTACTGAGGACGATTACCTAGAGGCTAAACAGCTTTACGAATCTCTGTAAGCATCTGCTTATGAATGAACATTCGTTCATTAGGTCTATACACACGAACATATCTTCGGATGTGTTCGTGTGGAAGATCGCAGACAAGTACCAAGGAGGGGTACCTGATACATATTATTCAGGCCCTTCTGGGTACATGTACATAGAATATAAGTACATTCAAAACATTCCCAAACGCTCTACAACCAAAGTTAAAGTTACACTTACTGAACTACAACGCTCCTGGTTACATAGAGCACAATCCCATAACCATCTTGCCTATACAGTTATAGGTTCTTCTGCTGGTGTATACATCATCGCGGATCCACATCTTGTGTATGTAACGCAAGAAAATCTAATCTCTAAATCCATACCTAAAAAAAAATTTATTGATAGAATAGAAAGGGTGTGCACCCGAGGAGATTTAAAAGAACTAATGTGAAAGAGATTTATCTAGGAAATGGTTTATATAAAGGAGTTAATATGAGAAAAGCAAAAGAAGTAGACTATATAAATAGTCCACCACACTACAATAACAACCCAGGTATGATTGAATGCATAGATGCTATACAAGCCATGTTATCACCCGAGGAGTATGTAGGTTATTTACGTGGTAATAGTTTGAAATATCGTTGGCGATTTAGATATAAAAATGGAGTTGAGGATTTAAAGAAGGCTAAATGGTATGAAAACAGGCTAGAAGAAGCTGTAAATAAATTAGACAAATAGCATAAAAACTGTACTATATTTAAAGCTATAGACCCGAAAAACCAAAAAGTGGAGGTTTTATGAGTAATATGGCGCAATTACAGGGCAAAACTGACAGTCTTGCAGGTGACCCTTGTATCGGCTGGTGTACCACCAGACAATTTGGAGATGACCGTTGTAAAAGCTGCGGAAGGCTTGAGATTGAAATCCGTCAATGGTATAGATATTCTAATCTAGAAAAGAAACTTATTAATATAAGGAATGCTAGTGATGGATATTGTATTAGACAATTGACACCACGGGGTTGGAGACCTACCCCTATAAATATAACTAGAGTAGGAAAGTAATCCTTCTTAAAGAAAAAGGGCTTACTGCTCCATGCGGTGAGCCCTTCCTTTTTCTCATGGGAGGGAGAAATTCTTTACGATATAGTAACCCACATTTCTAATGTGCCAGTTGCAACATCGCCCGCTGGATCTACTTCGACAGTGATATCAATTGTATCATCTGAACTATAAGTATTAGGGGATACATCAGCATCTGATTCATCACCGCCACCTGCTTGACCACAAGTAGAAGCTGCAATGTATTGGTCAGCATCTGTAGCATCACCTACACCATAGACTAGGTCTGTACCTGTATCCAAGTCACTAGATTTGATCTTTACATCATGTACAGTTTCACCAGCAAAAACATCAACCATTTGATAAATGTCACTAGTATTGGGAGCTGCAGTTACAGTATATTTAGCATACCTAATTCCTAAGTTCCCATCAGGGAAAGGCTTAAAAGTTTGATTACCATTAATTTGATCTGAAGTAAAAGTCGCCATTTTATTTTCCTATATTATTATTAATAAAAGTACTTTACGTACTATACTATTGAACATAAAGGCACTTTTTGAATATGTCAACTATTATGGAGAATTAATTTGTCGACCTATGTGTATGTAAAACGTAGCAAAATCCGCTACAACTATAAGAACCCTAGGAATGTGGAGTTCAAACGTGTGCCCATGTCTACTGCTTTTAATATGTGCCATCAAACACAAACAGCAGGTTGGGAACGGGCAAAGAAGGGTGAGTATGAAGTATGGCTAGAAGCCATGAAAAAGAAACGTTAGCTAAGCATATTTTTTACCCGCGTTTTTATTGCGCGGAAACGATCTGTTACTGCTTTGGCTCCCAACACTAAGATTACTCCTACTATTATTACGAGGATTCCCATCATTGTGGCGTACATCTTTACCGTCTCCTTTGTGTACTTGCCCCGTTTTCTCCACCTCTCTACGAGCCGCATTTCTTGAAGCCCTATTTTTCTTTTGCTTATCTGTAGCATGGTATTTAGCCTCCTGTCTGTAATTCCTTACATAATTCTCGCTGCTTGGCATTAGTTTACTCCTTTATGATTAGGTACAGTTGAGTATTTAGCTTTGCACACTGATTTCCCAGATCTCTTTTTATATTTTCCTTTTGGGGTAGGCGGCCTATTGATCATCTTCTTTTATTATATCCTCCCACCTATAAAACTTTCTTGTCTTTTCATCCCAGAACCAACCTAAGTAACAGTTGTGCATTTATATAATTAAATTAAGAAGCATTAAACCTACGTAAACATAACAAAGGACATATATAACTTTGATGGCCCCATCTATTATTATGTTCTTCACCTCCTACTTCTTCTTAGGAGATCCTTTCTTTTTCTTAGGTTTTTTCTTATTAGTGGTTATTAATTTTTTTAAACCTAACCAAAGTTTGTTAAAAAATTTTTTCATTTTTTCTTTTTATTTTTAGGGGGTCTTCCTTTTTTCTTTCCGTATGTTCCTTTTCCAGCTGGCATATCTACTTACCTTGTCCTCGATACTTTTTTCTAGTATCACGTTTATTACATCCAGCTCCAAAGCTATTTTTACTAGCCCCTATGCTGGTCCTCTTTGTACGCCTTCTTTGCTTAAGTTCCTCAGTGTATAATGGAACCGCACGAAAAAGACTCCTAACTTTCCTCATAAATTCTATTCATTATTTCTTCAAACAATAATCTAAAATCTTCTTTCATTATAAATGGTACGTCTTTCCGCATCTGATGTAAACGGTATATTTTATAACAGTCCTCTAATACTTCTTCTGTGTAGAGAATCATTCTTTCGGGTACTTATCTTTGATCTCCGTAATTTTATCTTCCCAAGTAGTTGTTCCGTTTACTTGATCTTTATACATCATATCTAATTGGTCTCGATAATGAGGATATTCCTTTCTTCTTTTTTTCTTATAACTTAATGTTACTTCAACTCCTCTTCTGTAAAGTACTCCATCTTCCTCTACTATTTGTGCAACTTTATCTGAAGTAGGGTCTATGCTTTCAATTACTACTTCTCTCCAGTTATCTCCAACCCCTTTTACCCCAAAAATAGCATTACCTACTACTTTACCATCTACCCATTGAACCCAAGCCATTATCTTACCCCCATTAAAAATGCAGTAGCCTCTTCAACTGTTTCATCATCACTACCTTGTTCACTACTTCCATGCTGTTCATGGCCCCTTATAGACATCTTAGCTTTAACCCCATGGGAAACTGCTGCAGCAGTACGTGTGTAACCAGAACCACTGCCTCCCTCGTTTGACCAAACACCAGCAATAGCAAAATCATTATAAGCATCATCAACTGCTATCCAATCAGTTTTAGCTACGTTTACGTATCTTCCTGTACCATTGGAAGCAATAGCTTCTCTAAAATATATATTACCTGTACCAAAAGAAGAAACAACTGCCCCTGTATAAGAAACAACATAAGTAGAACCTACTACCCCCGCACTGGTTATTTGTCTATGTGTTGTACCATCAGAAAGCCAATCACTCGTAGTTGGTAATAGAGATGTATTGTGGGCACCTGTACCATCTTCTGCAATAATATTTGCAGTAGTCCAAGTTATAAAAGGGTCTGCATTTCCTGGATCTGTTTGTGTGCCTGTAGCCCCATACCAATAATTATCATAAATAGTAGCACCATCAAAACCATTACCAAAAGCTGATACATTAGTATTGCTGGTGGCGGTTTCACTAGCATTAGTCCCTACGGAATTCACATTCCAAATTGCCATTTCTATTTTAATATGGGACCAAGAGTTTTTATCTGTACTCATTTTATTTATATTAAAACTAGCATATGGAATCCAACCATCTGGGTGAGTTGGTTTTGGTAAGGATAATTCAATGAGTAATTGATAGTCATATGTTGTAGCCCCACCACTTATTAAATTATTCCAAGTTTGACTACTAGCCAAGGTACCTGAAATTGCTTTAGATACATCCCCATTTAAAGTATTGGCATAGAGGCTTGTAATTTTTGCATTTGTAATAGCTGCGTTAGCTATCTTAGCTGTGGTAATTGCTGCGTTACCAATTTTTGCTTCTGTAATAGAGGCATCATAAATTTTTGCGGTTGTTACTTCAAGATCACCTATCTTAGCTGTGGTAATTGCAGCATCTGCTATTCTAGCTGTATCAATTGCAGCAGTTCCTATTTTTGCAGTTTGAATAGCACCATCTTTAATTCGTGCCATGTCCATATAAACAGTCCCAGAGTCAACTATAAAAGGAGCAACCGCAGCTGACCCACTACCTGAGCCTGTAGCATTCCAAATAGCAAACTTATCTGCCATAAATTGAACTGCACTCCCAACATTATCCCCAGAACTAGAAGCATTAGCTTCGATAACCATGCCAGCTACAGAACCATTAGCATTTACATTTAATACATAGGCTGCTGCCGCATCTCCTGTCAAAGTAGCAGTAGTAGTTTCTAGAGTAGTTATACTAGCGCCTGCACTGGTAATTATAGAGTCAGCAGCTATTACCCACTCTCCAGACGTAATTGCATCAGCTCCAGCTGCTTGAGCAAAATACATTTTATTGCTGTCATTTGTATCAACCCACATATCCCCCGCATGTAGAGAAGTAGGAATATCGTTTTGTCTAAAGGTAGTTATTTTAGTTGCAGCTAGATTATTAGCTGTTGTAGCTGTTGAACTAACCGAACTTAAAGCTGTAGCTGTAGCAAGTCCTGCATCCCTAGCAGTAACCCAAGCACTTCCATTATATTGATATAGTTGGTTATCATCGGTATCTACCCAAAGATCTCCAGAAACATAAGTACCACCACTTGGTTCAGATGAATCCCTATATACATCTACCTTCGCAGCAACAGTTGAATTAAGACTATTAATAGAAGTAGTATGGGCGCTAGTAGTAGTAGTTAAATTACTTATATTGGTATTGGCTGTAGAAATAGCACTAGCGTTTGTTGAAATACTAGAAGCTTGTGAATTTACTGTAGTTACTAAAGTAGCATCTACAGCTCTTATCCAACCATTATTAGCTGCGTTACGAACATACTGTTGACTGTTAGCAGTATTTACATATATATCTCCCGGGTGGGGATCACTGCCATCTGCTCTATTAGTGTTGCCATCTGGTGCGCCACTAGCTTGTATGATTTCAATAGATGCTGCTGCCGTTTGTAAAAGTGAATACCCCGGCAAACCAGCTAACGTTTCACTTAATGAAGTCATTATTGCACCAATATCTTCAGCAGTTGAGGCGTGTACTTCCCCAGCAAAACCACTAACTACATCAGTTTTAGACACATTTCGTACCCAATAATAATAAGTACTGCCCATATCTACGGTGTCTGTAAATAGCCCTGCTGCAGTAGTACCTATTAAAAGTGCGTCTCCTAAAGCATCAGAAGTATGTCTCCATATTTCTGCGTGTTTATGATTACTATATACCGTCCAACCAGCTGTCCAAGATAAAACTATTTTTGTAAAACCACCAGAAGCCTGAAGATTGGCGGGTGTGGGAGGGACATCTAATTCGCCCGGGTCATCATAATAGGGAAGAAAATCTAAATCAGTAATAGAGGTATCAAAAGGGTTATCTTTTAATGCTTTAGCTAAACCAGATTCAATTAACTCTCTTAAAGTTATAGCTCTATCTCTTGTATCTCCTCTTCTGCCTAATCTTATTTCTAAAGCTTCTTTTACAGCCGCCATCCAAATTTTTGTAGAGGGGCTAACATCAGATGGAGTTTCTGGAAGAGCAGGTACATTAGTCTTAGTTGCTTTATTTTTTACAGCCATTATGTCCCACGTATTTCATCTATTGATTCAGCAAGACATAACTCATTTATGTTGAATTGGCTCTCAATTTGTACCTCCCATTCCTTAGCTACATTGCTAGGTAAACGCATAACTGACTCATATATAGTTGAATTATTTATTCCACTAGGTGTAGCTACCGCTAAAGTTTTTGTACCAGAGCTCTCTGTAACTGTCCCTGCATATATGAGTGTACCTTCAGCGTACACACTTACAGTGAATGGGTACCCTTCAGCTGTAACAGATACCCAAGCCATGCTTGTAGGGCTAGGGGTTACGAACTTTTTACTTTTCCATTTTAAGGTAGAGAGAGTATTACTCCCTTGAAATTTAACTATCTTCCTATTAGTTGCAGTATCATCAATAAGGTACAGTTGCCCCTCTTCTGGATCATAATAACCCCCATTGGGTTCTGTTGTTGTCGTTGTAGTAAGGGTAGTAAAAGCATTTTTACCCCTACGTGGATCAAATATAAACCCTCCTCTGCTACTAGTACCCAGACTGTGAAAACCTACATATGTACCTTCATGAAGAAAGCCTTGTATAGTTGTAGGGTTGTATGTACTTAACCAGTCTTTAGGATCTATAAGTTGTTCTGTAGCAAGTTGAACTTCAGTACCTGCTACTGCTACTAAACCATCAGGGCTTGCGTACATAGCATAATCACCCATATCTACTAAACTTCTTTTATTAGAACACGCGTAGGCAGCCTCCAGACGTACAGATTGCATAGAAGCTGGGTCTCCTCCCATTACAACTACTGGGTTACCTTCAGTAGCAACAAGTAAAGCATTACCCGCCATAGCTATACCAACAATTTTATCTTCCGTAGATATCCTATAAGACACGGGCCAAGCGTGTGGTAGATAGGGCTCAGAAAAACATAGTCTTCTCCCAGCAAACCCAACAAGAATACCATTCGGCATTGCAGTTAATCCTAACATCGGCCCTTCAGGGTAAGTGTTACTATCATCATCTGGCGGTCCAATCCAATAAGTAGAAGGTATTACCTCACCCAATTCATCACCATCAAAAGGGTCGGTAAAACTCTGGCCAAAATCCGTGGTTTCTGCTACAAATTGAAATGCAGTAGTATTACTACCAGTATTGGATCTATATATTCTTAATTTAGCCCCAGTAGTAAAATTATTGTTTGGGCTATGAGCCGCTGGTAAAGTAAAAGTAGTAGTTTGATTAGCCACATTATTACTAACAGTAGCATTGTCTGTTACGCTAATAACAAAAGTAGCTGCGCTAGGTGGGCCCTCTTCTCCAAAACCCGTTACATAAGTAAAAACATAACAAACGGAGTTTGGAGTTTCAGTACTTAAGTTAGTACCCGCTAAAGTAAAGCCATTTGCCTGTTCAAGAGCCCCTGGTAATGTGGGGGCTGGTACCCCTAACTTATATCCTAAGGCTGGGTAAGATGAGCCACTAACTATAGAAGCCTCACTTCCTACTTTGGGATAAGTTTCTCCCGTCCAGTACACCCTATCATAAGTGTCCTTGGGCAATGGTCCATCTACAGCATTTACATCAGCATTCCATTGTAACCAATGGTCTGTAGATTCTGGTGTGTATCTCCATATAGAGGTTCTTGATGCCCCCGATAAAGTAGCTACATCAGAGTTTGTACGAAGGGGCACTGCACGCCCGCTGTTCAGTACAACATTTTCAGCAATTTGAGCCACACCCTCAGCTAGTAACCTTGCTGAAACTACTGGTGCTATACCATTGAATTCTGTAACTTTAAAATACATCTTATCTTTTAACTAAACTCCCACCAAAATACATACCAACTATCGCTCCAACTAAATTTGTATCCAACGGGGTAATTACCAACCCCTCTAATTCTATCCATTTCATTACTTCCTTTTCAGGAAGAAAAAACCAGCCTGGTTTCCATTGTGTATATCCTATGCTAATTGCAATTTCAGGATAAAACACGGCTATTAGTTTAGGTAATAATACAATAGCAAATACCGCAGTCAAAGCAATAATTCTACGTGTCCATGCAAATCCTGTATTTTCATATTCCCGTGCATCTTTAAAGGATTTTATCTGCACTCCAGCCCTAGCTATTAGCATTTTTTGATGCAACTGTTTAGCCTTTAATGATTGTGACCACATTTTTAATAACCCAGACAATGCGGTAGAACCAAGTAAAGTTATTATTTCAAAAGGGAACCCCACTATTTACTGGTACCCCTACCAACATAAACAGCAAACCATCCTGCTCCAGCACCTACAATTACTGATACAAAAGCACTTTGAGAATTAGTTGGATCAGGCAACGCCATAAACCACTCCGTAGTTCTGTAAAAAGCTATTCCATAAAGAGCAATTAATAATCTTGGAAATACTCTCCACTTATCAAAGCCCTCGGCCAAGTTATACCAAGTTGGTAATTCTTGTTTCTCATTTTCATTATCACCATCAATATTTATGATTGTAGTTTTATCGGGCATACAATCATCTCAAAAGAAAAAATGCTGCTGCTATACTAGCTGTAATAATGATCCAAGTAAGACGCTCCGCTCCACCCACAAACTTTTTGTTTATGTTTATTTCTATCTCAACGTCCTCCATCCGTCTTTCCATATTGTCCAGACGGGCTATGAACCTTTCTTGTTGTTTCAATACTGTTGTCAGTCTCTCCTCCACACGAGCCATAGTTACAAGCGTTTCCGATAGCCTGTCGATTTTCATCTCGACTCTTTCTAAACGTCTGTCCTGTTCGCCATTACTCATTTTTTAATTCCTAGATCACTTATCTCCATCCTCTTCCTTAACTTCTTCAGCTTCAACTACTGGAGAAATGTCCGCATCTACAATTCCCTTTTTAAGCTCCTTTATATAGTGAGCTTGAGATCCTTGAGTCCTCTGTACTATATAAGCCGCTTCCTCTAGCTCCCTGTTAATACGCAATAGTGTATTAAACATTAAAGCTATCTCCGGAGTTAAATCACTTATTTTGTATACATTACCATCAAAGTTAATTATCTCAGGTGCTTTTGTTTCCGTTTCTTCATTCATATTTTTACTCCTATTAATTTACTCATGCCCAAACTCCTGATTTAACATAAGTGTAAACCGCTTGCATACCCCATACTCCACTAGCAACAGTATCACCGCCACTATTTTCGCTAATAATAACAACACCAGAACCACCAGCAGCACCCAAGGCATCTTGACCAGAAGGAGCAGGATTACCTCCGCCTCCACCGCCTCCACCTGTGTTTGCAGTTCCTGCTGTGCAATAAACATCGCCTGAACCAGTACCTCTACCACCACCACCAGAGCCAGCATTTCCACTTGTACCACCATTATCGCCGCCTCCACCGCCTCCACCTGCTCTTGTTACAGATGAACCTGTGATTGAAGAAGCCGTACCAGCTCCACCGTGACCACCATCTTTATAATCAATAGCACTAGTGGTATTATGTGTATCACCACCAACAGCACCAGCACCTCCGCCACCTCCACCGCCACAAAGTGCGTTAGCTCCGCCACCACCTCGGTGACCACCTCTATTACCTTGTCCAGATGTTCCTGCAGCACCGCCTACACCGTTCGCATTAGAACTCCTACCACCAACACCGCCGCCAGAACCACCAACATGAGCTGCAGCAGTAGATGGTGCAGCGGTTTGGAAACTTCCACCAGAACCACCGCCTGCAGAAGTTATTGAAGAAAAAACTGAATTTGAACCATCACCATAGCTATGGCCCTCAGAGTCCTCGGTAGCTGAATCATTATTTGCAGGACCACCTGCACCTACAGTAATTGAGTAATCTGTTGATGCAGAAACAGGTAATGTTCCTGTCAAGTAACCACCTGCTCCTCCCCCACCACCAGCAGATGGTTGAGAACCAGCACCACCAGCAATAACTAAATATTCAGCTTCGGTTGTTCCAGAAGATGTTGAAAGAGTACCACTTGAATTAAAAGTAGTGATTTTATTGGCGGTTGGAGTATTGTCCGCTCCAATTATACCGCCATTTAAACTAGCCATAGTTAAACCTCATCCCATTGTGTGTCTGTTTCGTTCCAAATATATATTTTACCATCATCAGGCTTATCAACTGGTGCTTTCCAATCGTCACTAGCATCTAATGACCAAGATGGATAAGGTTGTGCCTGTATAAATTTATCTTTTGATGAATCGTAACTATATCCCTTACCTACATATTGTTTTCTAAAATTATTGTTGTATGAAGTTTGTTTCCAAGCTACTCCACCTGTTGAATGCGGAACAATAGTTGTAACAAAAGTTTCTGCGTCTGCGTGTAAATCTCCACCATTGGCATCGACATCTGTATTAGAAACTACGATTACTCGTAATACTTCGTTGCTTGAATTAAGTTCTGCAAAGTGTGCCATAGTTATTTCTCCTATGCGTCATCTATTATTTCATAAGATACAAACAAATCTAAGTCACTTGCTGCACTTGCTCCACCTTTAAGTACATCAGCTTCCATAAGGTATATTGGTGTATTTAAAATAACTAGTGTAGCGTCAGCAGGTACAGCCATTGTTTTTGCTAAATAAATAGTAGCATCTGCACCTGTAGTTGTAACTCCTGAAGCACCTGAACCCATGCCGTCAACATATAAGTTTAGTGTTGCTGAATTTGTTCCATCTACATTACTACATATAATGCTATTTATCTTTACTATTTTATCTGCGTCTACTGTCAATAATGTAGCTGTCAGCGTGCTAGATAAATTCCAACCTGCATTACCTCCATATATACTTGTGACTGAGACTATATTTGGATTTGCCATTTTCTATTTCTCCTAATTTTAACCAAAAACTATAGCCATAGCTATCGCCTTTCCTGTGGACGCTTTTGTGTCCATTTGTGTTTGAATTGCTGATGTAACTCCATCAACGTAATTTAATTCTGCTGCTGTCGCAGTAACATTTGTTCCACCTATATCTAGTGTAGTCATTGAGACTTCACCTGCTACTGTAGCTATTCCCGAAGCTACTGTTATTAAATCTGTGTCTCCTGTATGTCCTATAGTAGAACCATTAATAATTACATTATCAACAGTGAGTGTTGTAAGAGTACCTACACTTGTAATAGCTGATTGAGCTGCACCTGTTACTGTAGCTGCAGTTCCTGTCGTATCTTGGTTAAGCGTACCAACTACAAGATCTATTGTATTGTCGCCATCCTCATAAGTAGCAGTTATGCCTGTCTCTGTATTACTAGAGAACATGGCACCTACTGTATCGGCTACTACTTCACTTAAATCTATATTGGCTGTGCCATCAAAACTTACACCATGTATAGTACGAGCAGAGGCAAGTGCAGTAGCAGTAGCTGCTAAAGCAACTGCTATATTAGCTGTGCCATCAAATGAAGTACCACCAATAGTTCTTCCTGTTGCCAGAGCTGTCGCTGTGGCAGCTAATCCTGTAGTTGAGCCTGAGCTACCCGATACATCTCCGGTTACATTACCTGTAAGTGGCCCGGCAAAAGCGTCTGATGTTACTGTGCCATCAAAGAAAGCATCTTTAAATTCAACTGAGCTGGTACCTAAATCTATATCGTTATCGGTTGAGGGAACAATAGCCCCATCAATAAAGGTTATCTGGTTGGCATTATTAGCTTTTACAGTAATAACATTAGATCCACTAAAGGTTATGGAAGTATCAGTATCCGCTTCCCCTTTAATTGCATCTAATGCAATAGTACCTACATCACTTAGATCTAAGTCATCTACATCAAATAATTCGCCTGGTATTTTAGTTAGTGCCATATTTATCCTGCTGCGTCTTCTTTTGCTTGATAAGATGTTTTAACTGCGTTTGTCCAAATACCCGAATTACAAACATCTTGTACTTCTTGAGCTTCTCCAGAAACATCTGTATCTTCCCAATCGCCACTAGCGTCTTTTTGCTGACAACTAACAACGTGCCTACTGAAAGCTCGTGTTAATTCCACACCATCTTTATAAACAACTGTAGCTGTTCGTACTTGTACGTGACGCTCATCTCCGACAATTTCTATCTTGTCTACTTTTATTTCTTCTGTTAATGCCATTTTTTTCTCCTTTGTCCGTGCTTAGAATCCACTAAGCATATTATTAAAAATTACCATGTTAGATAATGTCCTGATACATTACAATAATATCCAGTAACTATATCTGAGTAAGGGTGAGCTGCATCTGTTTTTTCACCTTCATAAAATCCTATAGTAGTAGAGCCATTACTTTGAACTCTTATTGTATTATCATTAACATTAACATCAGGAAACATACCCATTGAAAAAGCTGTTGTACTGCCTGTATTAGCGTAAGGTAAACCATCTAATACTGTATCTCCTGTATAGCTTCCTTTGTTTGTTAAATAGCCTGACGCATGAAAAAACACCACTCCACCAACTTTGGTGTATTTTCCATTCCATGAACTTTCTGCCCAACTTCCTGCCGATCCTGTAGTTCCTTTTAAAGTTGGATCCCACGTGCCTTCTTCATAATCGTCTAAGGCATTGGCTGCTGCTGTGTCTCCATTAAAGGTTAGACCCCCACCTGCTAGAAGCCGCATTTCTTCTACTTGATTTGTGCTAAAAATTAAGGCGTGATTGCTTTCGGTTCCAACTTGTCCTGTTGAAGTCCCACCTATTAGTGTTAATTTCCCTCCGCTTGTGGTGTTTCCTTGTATATTCAATACTGCCGCCCCACTTGAACCAGCTTGAATATTTACATATCTATTAGAGCCGTATGCTTCAGGAGTACGCCCAATCCCTACGTTTCCAGCAGAAGTAATACGCATCACTTCTGCTTGTGCTGTATTGAAAGTCATTGCATCACTAGCATTAAGATATGCAATTCTGCCTCTATCTATGGCACCACTATCTCCAAAGTGAATACCAACATCTGAACTTGTACCACCACCTATACCAAGATATGAATGTGAATCAGATTCAATTACAAGATGATTATTAGCATCATCAGGATAAGAACCATCTCCTTCAAAAACATGAAGCAAAGTCATTGGAGCATTAGTTCCTATACCAACATTCCCTGCACCAGTTAAAACAAAAGCTGAAGTAGCAGCATTTTCTGATCCACCACCTGCACTTAACCATAATCTTTCCCCAGGCCTAGTATATCCAATACCTGCTGTATTCGGATCTGCATCACAACCAAGCATTACCATTGAAGTTGTATCGTCTGTAGAATGTATCTGGAGACATGCACCAGCTCCATTATTCATAGTAGTAGTGGAACCATGTATTGTTGCTTTGTAATCTGGAGCTGCAACTCCTATACCAAGCTTTGTTCCATCAAAAGTTAAAAGAGTTTCCGCATCTAATTCAGTTGTTGTACTTCCTACTGTTACTAATTCATTTGCTGTTGCGTTATTAAGCGCTGTTATTGTGCCACCAGATATCGCGTCCCAAACATTATCTCCTCTTAAATAAGAAGTAGAGCTTGCTGTACCTGTTGCAGATAATTCTGCTATTCCAATAGCATCATCTGCCATGAGTGCATTTGTGATTTGAGAAGCTGCTATATGTGCTGTGTCAATACTTCCAGCCGCATAGTGTTCACTATCTATAGCATCATCAGCTATATGTGCATTATCTATACTGCCATCTACATACTGGTCAGAATCTATTGAGTTCACTGACATATGAACTAGGTCAATACTTCCATCAACATACTGGTCACTATCTATTGAATTGACTGACATATGTGCTAAGTCAATAGCACCACTAGCTATTTCAGCCGAGTCTATAGCATCATCTGCCATTAAAGCATTTGTAATTTGAGAAGCAGCAATATGGGCAGTATCAATACTGCCGTCTACATATTGATCTGAGTCAATTGAATTGACTGACATATGGGCTAAGTCAATTGAACCATCAACATATTGGTCAGAATCTACCGAGTTGGCAGACATATGTACTAAGTCAATTGAACCATCAACATATTGATCTGAGTCAATTGAATTAACTGACATATGAGCCAGGTCAACTGATCCAGCTGCTAATTCAGCACTATCTACAGCATCATCAGCTAAATGCTCATTATCAATTGAGGCAGCTACATAATGCTGGGAATCTATTGAATCATTGGCTATGTCAGCAACAACTGCACCCGCAGCAATCTTAGCTGCCGTTATGGCATTATCTGCTATCTTTGCTGTAGTAACAGCATCATCTGCTATTACATTTGTTGTTACTTTAGTATTTGCCATTTATTAATTGTCCTCTTTTGGATATTTATCTTTCACTGCCTTTAATGTTGTATAAAAAGAACCTGTTTTATCTACTGTTCCTGAATCTATATCATGGTATAGCTTATCAAATTGTTCAACTATTTCTGGGTATTCTTCCCTTCTATTATCCCTTGCTGTTTCTGAGCTAGTAATTCTTGCTATCTCTGCATTAATAGCTGAGATACTAGGTAGAGCATTTCCCCCTTTATGAAGTGCATAAGGTTCCCCACTTTCATCTACCCTTACACCAAACTCACATTCAACATCTAAATTCTGTATTGCTAGAGCCATTAATATACTTTTATTCATATTAAGCTCCTATCTCCATTAATTGTATGAATCCTGTATCGTCACCTGCAGGATCGGTTGAACAAAATCCTACTAATGAACTTCCATTTTCCGATCTATGTTGTAATGTATAAGTTACTGATGATGTAGTGCTAGGTGAATCTAGAAATGACATACTTACAGGGTAATACTGATTACCACTAGAACCACCGATAACATGATGACATACCTCTGTTGAATCTCTAAATATAGCTATTCCCAACCCAGCATTACCATTATTATAAGTACCTGAACTAGTTACAGTAACGAGAACTTTTGAACTGGTTTTTAAAGGTGTTATAGCTGCTGATAAACCAGTTGTATTAAAAGTACCACTTGTCATAATTTCTGCCCCACCAGTTCCTTGTACCACTTGCATTACATGACCTGCTGCCCAGACTCTATTAGAACTGTCATCAAGTGTAACCATTACTCCATTTGATGCAGTACCTAAACTGAAATCTGCAACTCCACTTCTTATATATCCAGAACTTAAGAAAAGTCCATTATTGATAGTCATTGAGTCAGCAGCTGCATCATAAGATAAGGAATCCAAAGTTAGACTTCCATTAGAAGAAAGAACCATTCTTTCTGCATTATTAGTAAAAAAGTGCATAGAATTATTAGTATGATAATAATGAATAATCCCC
>Ga0310345_10002456_pt1 | contig 18710 bp, 19 predicted proteins | sample HC15DNA20500_MG_FD_204667 | JGI IMG/M metagenome (GOLD analysis project Ga0310345, IMG submission 204667) | Marine microbial communities from station ALOHA, North Pacific Subtropical Gyre - HC15-DNA-20-500_MG | ecosystem: Environmental > Aquatic > Marine > Oceanic | place: Pacific Ocean: North...
GATCACTGTAGAATACGGTTTCCCAAAGCACCATCGTCGGCACCATCCAGGCACCGGCCGCACGAGTCGCCTCGACCACTTTCGGGATCAGTCCCTCGTCAACCACCTCTATCAAGAAATCCGAATGGTCCCAAAAATCACCGTCACCCTGCAGACCCTGATGGTCTGGTGGCTCGATTCCCTCCGGCACCAAAGCTTGGATGTAATTGTCCAAATGATCGATCGACGACTGTCCAGACTCTAGCGTATGGAACAACCCAACCTCGTCGGAAACGTGTCCACCGAACGTAATCCCGATCTCTCTGGCAACATTAGCCATAGCGTCGAACACGTCGCCCGTCAATCCCTCGTGCACCTTTACGAAATCGTAGCCAGTTTGTTTATATTCACGCACCAACTGCTCAGCCTGATCTGGTGTCGTGACCTGTGCCCCGTTCATCGGCCTGCTCCCCAGAAACAAGCGGGGACCAATCAGCTCGCCCCTGGCGATCTGGTCGCGCAAAGTGAACTGCGGGCGATCACCTTGCATTCCGCGCACCGTGGTCACCCCGTTCGCCACGTAGAGAAACAACAGATTCTTCGAATCTACCGGCAGCATTTGAGGACTCGGCAAATGCCCGTACATCTCGGAAAGACCTGGCATCAGATACTGCCCTTTGGCCTCCACGATTTCTACATCGTCGCCCACCTCAACCTGATCAGATGGGTTAATTGACGCGATTCTGCGGTCGGCGACGACGACTGTTTGATTTTCTAGGACAACCGGGCTACCAGGTCCTCCCATCGGCAGCACCGAAACATCGACAAACGCGATATCACCCTCAACTACCGGCAACGAACCACCACAACCGATAGTCAAAACAGTAGTAAGCATGAGCGAGACTTCGCTCACTCGCCCAGAGCCCTGTCTAACAGTTTCGCGTCTCATCACTACGCGGCCTCTCGTATCGTTACCGTTTCTCGACGGTGTCTTCAGCACGCTAAGTGCCTCGCCGTCGCTGCTAGGCCTCAGGCCGTGGGAGCTGAATCTTCGCCGGCACCTGTCCGCGCTTGTAGACCATGAACGTACGCTTGAACCCGATAACGATCTTACCGTCCTGGTTAAATCCAGTCGATTTCACGGACACGATACCGACATTGGGTCGAGACTTCGATTCCCGTTTCGATAGCACTTCGCTCCAAGAGTAGATCGTATCCCCCTCAAACACCGGATTTGGCAACCGTACCTCGTCCCATCCAAGGTTCGCCATCACGTTCTGTGACAGGTCGATAACAGATTGACCAGTGACAACGGCCAGCGTGAAAGTCGAGTCCACTAGTGTACGACCGAACTCCGTCTTCGCCGCGTAGGCATGGTCAAAATGGATCGGGTTAGTGTTCATCGACAGCAACGTAAACCACGTGTTATCTGCCGCCAGCACTGTCCGACCCAGCGGATGCTGGTAGGTATCGCCAACCTCGAAATCTTCGTAGACTCGCCCAGTCCACCCTTCCTTGACCGCCATGACTAAGTCCTTTCTCTTGGGAAACCACTCATACGACCCCTTCTTCGCGCAATCGGCCAATTGTCGCCGTATCGAAGCCCAATTCAGCGAGAATCGCATCCGTGTGGGAGCCCAGGGAGGGAACCGGCCCCATGACCGGCTCAACTCCGGCAATCGTCGCAGGCGGCACCGGTGCCAGGATCGAGCCAGACGGCGTCTGGACTTCGTGCCAACGACTTCGCGCAGCCAGCTGGGGATGGTCAGTAAGCTCTCGCACAGTACGCAACCGGGCATTCGCGATTCGGGCCAAATCCAATCGACTGATGATCTCCGGGGTCGACAGCCGCTCAAACACACGCTCGATCTCTGCATCGAGCAATTCTCGGTGTTCGACACGGGACGCGTTTGAGGTGAAGCGCCCGTCCCTGGCCAACCCTGGAAATCCGAGCACCTCAGTACAGAACGCCACCCACTCACGATCGTTCTGGACGCCAAGATAGACCACGTCTCCATCCCCGCCGGCGAAAGGACCGTAGGGTGCAATCGAGGCATGGTGGGCCCCAGTACGGGGTGGCTCGGCGTCACCATAGGTACCGTAGTACATTGGGTACCCCATCCACTCACCGAGAGCCTCGAGCATCGATACCTCTAGGTAAGTTCCGGTGCCGGTCTGGTGCCGCATCAGCAAGGCGGTTAGGATACCGGAGTAGGCATACATGCCAGCAGCAATGTCAGCGACCGAAATCGCCACCTTCACAGGTTCCTCGGGAGTTCCCGTAATTGATACCAGACCCGCCTCGGCCTGGACCAAAAGATCGTAGGCTTTCCGGTTTCGGTACGGACCGCTCGAGCCGTAGCCGGAGATCTCGCACACGATGAGCCGCGGATGATCCTCACGTAGTAAGTCCGTGGACAACCCAAGTCGAGCCGCCGCACCTGGCGCCAAGTTTTGTACGAACACATCAGCCCCGTCGAGCAACCGGCGCAGCACCTCAAGTGCGTCAGGGTGCTTCAAATCGAGCGTTATTGACTCCTTGGATCGGTTCAACCAGACGAAGTGGGATGACAAACCGCGCACGGTCGCATCATAACCGCGGGCGAAATCACCGCCGCCGGGTCGCTCGATCTTGATCACCCGAGCGCCTAGGTCGGCAAGTTGCCTGGTCGCAAATGGTGCGGCCACCGCCTGCTCGAGCGACAGAACGGTAACCTCATGGAGTGGTCGCATCAGAACGAACGGGGCAACTCCAGCACGTGTTGGCCTATGTAAGACAAGATCAGGTTCGTCGAGATCGGAGCAATCTGATACAACCGGGTTTCTCGAAACTTACGTTCGATATCGTACTCCTCGGCGAACCCGAATCCCCCAAAGGTCTGCATGGCAACGTTGGCAGCCTCCCAGGAGGCATCGGCTGCCAGCAACTTAGCCATGTTTGCTTCAGCGCCGCAGGACTGTCCATTATCAAACAGATCGGCAGCCCGGATCCGTATGAGATCGGCCGCCTCAATGTCGACATGAGCTCGGGCAATCGGGAACTGGATCCCCTGGTTCTGACCTATCGGCCGACCAAATACAACTCGTTCACGTGCGTAACTACTAGCCCGCTCAACAAACCATCGCCCGTCACCAACACATTCAGCAGCAATCAGAATCCGTTCAGCGTTGAGACCATCGAGCAAATACCGGAAACCTTGGCCCTCGACTCCAACTAAGTTCTTAACTGGCACCTTGAGGTTGTCGAAGAACAGCTCGGTACTCGCGTGGTTAATCATGGCTGGAATCGGTCGCACCGTCATACCGTGACCGATCGCCTCGGCAAGATCAACCAGAAGCACAGACAACCCGTCAGTGCGCTTGTTCACATGTTCAAGCGGTGTCGTTCGAACCACCAGGAGCATTAGATCAGAGTACTCGACCCTGGAGATCCAGACCTTTTGCCCATTCACTATGTAGTGGTCATCGTGGAGTACCGCCGTCGTCTTCATCTGGGTAGTGTCAGTCCCCGTGGTCGGTTCGGTCACCCCGAATGCCTGTAGCCGCAATTCACCAGCCGCAATCTTCGGTAGGTAGTGGCGACGTTGCGTTTCAGAACCATGCCGTAGAAGGGTCCCCATAGAATACATCTGAGCATGACACGCCGCTGCATTACCACCGGACCGATTGACCTCCTCCAAAATAATCGAAGCCTCGGCAATCCCCAAACCGGAACCGCCAAATTCCTCCGGTATCAGTGCGGCCAAATACCCAGCGTCGGTCAGCGCGCGAACGAACTCCTCGGGGTAGGCTTCCCGTTTATCGAGCTCCCGCCAATAGATGCCTGGAAACCGTGAACACAACTCGCCCACTGCGGTCCGTAAATCTGCATTTAAATCGTTATTCGTCACGTGCCCGATTCCCCATTGATCGAGAGGCTCTCAACTCATTCCCGTACAACAATCACGTCTGGACCGTGATCTACCAACCTTTAACAGTTACTTGGTCTAGTCGAAAAAATCGTCTGGGAGCGCCCCGTCCCTCAGTAATCTTGTCTGGAATCTTCGTAATAAGGCGTTCAAGAATCTCTTCGCGAGGTATTATCCCTGAGCTCCCTGTGCCTCTTACCAGAAGCTTGAGTATTCAGAATCATGCCAGCCTAGTACCAAGGCTGCCCTTGCACAAGTGGATGATCTCGGGCGGCGTTGAATTTCTCAGCAACGACCGGCACCCCTTTCGGATCGGCGAACGACTGTCCATTGAAGCTGCGGATAGTAGCGAACCAAGTCCGTGCCGGTCTCACTCAGCACTGCCCGATGTCCCGCAAAGCTACCGCGGTCCGAGCCCCGGTACACGACGAACATGTCAGGGCGATAAACCCGAAGGCACGATATGAGCCAGCTTTTTCGTCGTTCCCTCTCCGAAAAGAACGCACGCACTAACCAGCAACCCATCGATCAGGTCGTTTTCACAAGGCTAAAGAATAGCCTGGGGCAATCCATTAACGAGCCCAAACTCCGAAGGAAATTTTAGCACGGTGTCAGAGCTTCGTTGGGTGTCTAGGCCAGTAGAAGTCAGAGTCTGGCCTGCTCACTCAATCTCTCACCTTCCGTTCACCGCGTTCTTTCTTATAATGCTTCCGTGCCCGTAACCCTCGGATCCGCACACCTGTCCTCTCGGCTCAACGGCCAGCGGGTCGGTTTAGTCGTAAACCCGGCCTCGGTCGACACCAAGTTCAGACACACCGTCGATCTGGTCGCTGCGTTACCAGGTGTCACCATCGGGGCGCTGTTTGGACCACAGCACGGGTTCCGTTCGGACGTCCAGGACAACATGGTCGAAACGGAAGACACCAGGCATGAAAGTCTAGATGTGCCGATCTACTCACTTTACGGGGAGACGCGCGAGCCAACCGACGTTATGTTGGCGAACCTCGACCTGCTCGTCATAGATCTACAGGACGTAGGCACACGGGTCTACACCTACGTGCAAACGATGACGAACTGTCTCCGGGCCTGCGCTACCAAAAGCATCCCGGTTGTAGTGTGCGACCGCCCCAACCCCCTAGGTGGAGTGACGGTGGAAGGTCCTGTTCTGGAACCAGGGTTCGAGTCGTTCGTCGGGTTATTTCCTGTTCCGATCCGCCACGGTCTCACAATCGGGGAATTAGCCCGCCTGTGTAATGACGCGTTCGGGCTGCACGCCACGCTCGAAGTCTTACCGCTCGAAGGATGGCGGCGGGAGATGTACCACGATGACACAGGCCTATCGTGGGTGCTGCCGTCGCCCAATCTTCCGACGCTCGACAGTGTAGTCGCCTACTCCGGCATGGTGCTACTTGAGGGCACGAACCTATCGGAGGGACGTGGAACAACGCGCCCATTCGAGCTTGTAGGTGCACCATGGCTTAACGCACACGGACTCGCCGGTAAATTAAACAACCTCCGTCTTCCCGGCGTCCATTTTCGACCGGTAGAGTTTCAGCCAACATTTCAGAAGTACGCCGGTCGCACCTGTGGTGGATGCCAAGTACACGTGGTTGACCGGCTGACATTCCAACCTGTTTTGACTGCTATCGCGCTACTTCGAACATGTCGACAGCTAGCACCAAATCAATTTGCGTGGCGTCGACCACCCTACGAATACGAAACAGTTATCCCACCAATTGATATCTTATATGGGTCAGATAAGCTCAGACGGAAACTAGACGACGAAATTCCCTACACCGAGATCGCTAACGACTGGACCGCTGAGCTTGATTCATTCCACGCTCTTCGTGAACGCTATCTACTTTACTGATATGGGTACCAGCCGATACGATCCGGTCTCCCCTGGGGACCCGCCACAACCGGCATGGTTTATCTTCCAGGTCTTCGTGGGACGTAATTGATCCGTCGTTATTGCCTGACACGAAGAACCTTCATGAATCACCACACGCTTACGTTTGAGCACACAGTCGTTATCACCGCAGCACCTGCTTCCGTACTGGCGGCGTTTTTCGACCCAGTGGCACTGGCAATTTGGTGGGACACCGTTCGATCGGTGACCACGCCACGGCCACTTGGAGTCTACGCGATAGAATGGCGTACCACCCCGTTCAGCGACGATCTGCTCGGCACCCTAGGTGGGGTGTTTTACGGCACAGTCATGGAATTCCGTCCACAGCGGGAATTCTTTCTCGCTGACGTGTACTGGCTCCCTCCACAAACGGATCCATTCGGACCAATGGCACTTGAGGTGACCTGTCGGGTAGAGGGCCCGGCCACTCGACTTAGAGTACGGCAGAGTGGGTCAGATGAGGGAGCCCGATGGCAGCGCTACTATGCACTAATTTCCTCAGGCTGGGAGGTCTCACTCGACGCGCTGAAGCAATATCTCGAACGCGGCACCAGAAAGGACTAGGAACCACCCACACGAGCTTCAAAGAAACAGGAGACGAGGGGCTGAAAAATGTTGGCACCTTTTCTACCCCAAATCTCTAGACAACCCCGATGCCTGCATTCGGAACGATCCTCATCACAGGTGGCGGTATCATCGGTTCAAGTATTGCCTACAATTTAAGGAGGGACGGATATACAGGACGGATCGTCGTAGTCGAGCGGGATCGCACCTACGTACGCGCCTCGTCGTTCCTTGCCATGGGCGGCATCCGCCAACAGTTCAACTCGGCAGCCAACATCCAGCTTGCAAGATACTCCACCAGGTTCTACGTCGAGTTCGACAGAGCCATGCTTGTCCCCGGCCATGTCCCTCGTGCGAATTTCCGCCAGCGGGGTTACCTATTCCTCGTTAATGACGCTTTGAAGGACCGTTTCGAGAAACGTGTAGAGCACCAGCGCCTGTTGGGCGCCCGCGTTGAACGGCTCAGCCTCAACCAACTTCGGGCCCTGATACCAGAGGTTCATCTCGACGATATCCGTTTCGGGGTATTTGGTCCTGAAGACGGTTACGGCGAGCCGCGAGAAGTACTCGCCGGATTTCGCGCTGCTGCTGCGGCGGCAAACACCGAGTACGTCAACGCAGAGGTCATAGACCTCATTCGCCGATCGGATAGGATCACCGGCGTCGTGATCGATAGTGGGGAACGCTTGCTTGGTGATGCGGTCGTCAACGCTGCGGGACCGTTCGCGGCCCGCCTCGGGTCAATGGCTGGAATAACGTTGCCGATCCTACCAGTACGTCAGCACCTATTCCGTTGTGAACTGCCGACGCGGTGGCCATACCGCTTCCCGGTAGTCGTAGACCCAACCGGCGTACACTGGCGTCACGATGATCCGGAAAACGAATCAGAACCAGACCGACTAGTGGTCGCCCGGACCAGGCTAGACGAACCTCCTGGCGAAAACTTCAATTGTGACCTGTCACGTTGGGAATCGGACTTCAGGCCGCTTTTGGTTCGGAGGGTTCCAACGCTTGAGCCACTCACTCTAGTCGAGGGATGGGCCGGACTCTACGCCATGACCCCAGACCACAATCCACTACTCGGTGAACATCCACTGGCACCTGGACTTTTCCTAGCCAATGGCTTCAGCGGCCATGGATTGATGCTCGCCCCTGCCATAGGCAAGGTGCTATCGGAATTGATTCGAACCGGCCGAACTGAGACGGTCAACGTTGACTGTTTCGCCCCCGATCGATTCGAACGCGACATGCCGGTTCACGACGAAGCAATGATTTAAAATGTGAGTCGTATTCGTATAATCACCGAGTGAGAATCGTTAGCCCAGAAATCGATGAATACCTCTCGTCACTGGTCCAAGTGTCACCGATACTTGAGCACGTGGCATCCGAAGGCACTGAACTTAACCTTCCGCTTATTGACACTACGACCGGTCGACTACTCGAAACAGTCGTTCTTTTGACCGGTGCACGGGACGTACTCGAGATCGGTACCGCCAACGGCTACTCAGCACTGTGGATGGCTAGATCATTACCCCGCGATGGTCGACTCATCTCTATTGAGCTAGATCCTAATCGTGCCAGGCTCGCGAGAAAACATCTCGAAGAGGCCGGATTCAGTGACCGCGCGAGTGTAATTATTGGTGACGCGGCTCTGATGGTTCACAAGGTGGCTGGTCCATTCAACGTGATATTCAACGATGGCGATACACAACAGTATCCCCAGTTGCTCGATCGCCTGGTGTCTTTACTCAGACCTGGCGGCGTACTAGTCACCAACAATGTGCTGTTGACCAGTGAGGTATTCTCTGAGTCGGGAACGCCGTCGCTCCAATCGCTGAATGGAACTGAGGCAGTAGCCTCCTACAACAAACAGTTAGCATCAGATTCCCGCCTCGTAACCAGCTTCCTGACAATTCGTAACGGGGTATCGATTTCGGTTCGAAAACCATCGGGACAATGACCAAAAGCCCAGACGACTGGCTACGTACCGCCCAGGCTGACGCCGACCGACGCGGTATTCCAGCATTAAAGCCGCTGCTTGTCGCGCTGGCCGACGCCACCCGTATCCTCCGCGGTGCAAGCTGGAACCGTAGCGCGCTGGATCCACCCACGTCCAACCGTCTACGCAAACCAGAACTTCCTCGGGATAAACCGCAATGACCATCGAGTGGTGCGACCGACCAATCCACCAAGTGGCGACCGCAATCGAGACCGGTTTGGTCTCAGTCCGCGAAGTCGTCGACTCTGCACTCGCACGGATCACCGCCAGAGATACAACGTTGCACTCTTTCACAATGCTGCTCAGCGAAAAAGCTCAGCGTGAGGCCGACCGGGCCGACCGACAGATTGCAGCCGGTCGATATCGCGGCCCTCTGCACGGCGTGCCCCTGTCGATCAAAGATCTGATTGACGTAGCCGGGGTACCAACAACTGCCGCCTCGAAAGCGAGCGAGCCAGCCACGGCGACTACAGACGCCACAACAGTCGCACGTCTCCGAGCTGCTGGTGCCATTATTATCGGGAAATGCAACCTCCATGAATTTGCTTTCGGCACCACTGGCGAAGATTCCTGCTTCGGGCCTACTCACCACCCTCTTGACCTAGCCCGTTCACCTGGGGGATCCAGTAGCGGGTCGGCTGTTTCGGTCGCCAGCGGGATGGCTTTCGGGTCGATCGGGACTGACACCGGCGGGTCAGTCAGGATTCCTTCAGCCGCCTGTGGATTGGTCGGTCTGAAGCCCACCTTCGGCGAGATCTCATGCGATGGTGTTATACCGCTAGCTCCCAGTCTCGACCATGTGGGCCCGCTTACTCGATGCGTCGCTGACGCGCGCCTACTCTACGACACGATGCGCGATAATTCGTCGGCCATCACGAGCGAAACGATACCGGCTAGACGGATACTCGGCTGCCCCCGTCCTTTCTTCCTTGAACGACTCGACACCGAAATACGAAACTCGTTCGAAGGAGCCCTGGACCATCTGAGGGATGCCGGCTGGACTGTAAAGGACACCATCGTGCGTCACGCACACCACTCCCCGGCGGTGTATCTACATCTCGTGCTATCAGAAGCTGCATCCACACACGCGCGTGGACTTGCCGAACGGTCGGACCGTTATACCGAAGAGGTGCGCTTGCGGTTGGAGCTCGGCCGATATGTAATGGGGGAAGATTACGTCCGTGCCCAGCACGGTCGGAACGTGCTGGGTCACGCCGTCGACAACGCGCTAGATACCTGTAATGCTCTTGTTCTTCCCACTCTGGCGATCCCCGCGCCACGGCTCGGAACCAACACGATCGACATCGCCGGCAACCCAGAACCTCTACGGAACACGATGCTTCGTCTGACCCAACTATTCAACGCCACCGGTCACCCGGCCATCTCACTCCCGTGTGGACTCACTACAGACGGACTTCCATGTGGGCTCCAGCTAATCGGTTCTCGAAATCGTACTGAGCACCTGCTAAATCTGGCGGAAGCGTGCGAAGCTACCCTGGCCAATCGCTAAACAAATAGGAACACCTGTCAGCAAAGTTTGTTTCTCAGGTACCGGTCTCGCTCGCTTTCTGTTGTAGCGCCCTGTAGCTAAACTCTTCCGAGCCTTCCGTCTCAACGGGTAGCCCTGCAGGCAACCAACCCGCATCGATCACCTGACCAGTGGCAGGATCACGGCGCCCGCCAAAACCTCCCTTGACATTAACAGCTGTCTCGTAACCAGCCGCGTCCAGGATTTGCGCAGCGCGCGACGATCGGCCACCAACCTGACAGCCGATTAGGAGCTTGGCATCATTCGAATAGTTCGCCTGCATTACCGCCAAGAACTCCTCATTCGGTTGCATCTGTCTTGTTTTATCGTCTAGATGCAATAAGGGAACGTTGTGGGCACCCTCGGGATGCCCGTTTTCATATTCAGGCACGGATCGCACATCGATGTAGGTGTACCCGTCCTCCGTCTGTAGCTTCCGCGCCTCTTGGACCCCAATATGTCTCACACTCATCGCAACTCCTTCGTCGTCATACTACACTGGGGGTTGTTACCCTGGTAGTGAGATCAGAAGTGCTCACCTTCTGATTCGTGTAGTTCTGCCATGTTTACAAGATTCTTCCACGCTTGGGAACGCCGATTGCTGGCCGTCGACACCAATCGCAACGTCCGTCCATTCGAGTGGGGCCTGGACTGGCTCACCGATCCAGACGACCGTACCTCCTCCCCTGCCCGTCGACTCGAACGCTGGACAACCAGAGCCCTCTCTGACCCAGAATGGTTCGAACAAGCGCCATGTCTAGACTATGTTCTGAGAAACGATCAGCTAACGTTCCCCAGCGCGTTCGAAACGCCGCATCCCGAGAACAACATCGTGTACGCGCGCTATTTTCCAGCTGAGCAACAGGCGGGGAAACGGCGCGCCACGCTCGTGGTGCCACAATGGAATGCCGACCCTGACGGTCATGTTGGCCTATGTCGACTGTTGTCATATTTTGGCATCAGTGCATTGCGACTAAGCCTGCCCTATCACGACGCTCGGATGCCACCCGAGTGTGCACGAGCCGACTACATCGTCAGTTCCAATATCGGTCGCACACTACAGGTAAATCGGCAGGCTGTACTTGATGCACGCCGGGCAATTGCCTGGCTTGCCGCCCAAGGTTACGAGGACATCGGCATCCTGGGCACTAGCCTCGGCTCCTGTCTAGCCGCGCTGACCGCCGCCCATGAGCCACTCGTCAAAACAGCTGCGCTCAATCACGTTTCTCCGTATTTCGCTGACGTAGTCTGGGGGGGACTCTCAACCGCGCATGTGCGGGCCGGTCTCGAGGGCGCAATCGACCTCAACTTTCTGCGCCAACTGTGGCTACCAATTAGCCCACAGCCCTACATCGAGCGACTACGAGATACCAAGACACTTCTTGTCTACGCACGTTACGACCTGTCATTTCCGGTCCGGTTGTCTAGGCAGTTGATCGACGAATTCGGACGACTCGGTATCAATCACCAGGTCAAGGTGCTGCCCTGCGGCCACTACACCACAGGAAAAGCACCCTTTAAATGGCTGGACGGTTACGTTCTCATCCAATTTCTTCGAAGAAATCTTTAACCGACCGTAACTGACCAGGACTTCCAAAACAACCCGGCTCACGAGAAGTCATATGTCGAGTTTCATCAGTGAAACAAGATTCGACCCCGAATACGCGAACCCTACTAGGTACTAACAAGCTTGGGGTCTCCAAGCTTCAACAAATGTAGATCTCCAGCGACCAACTCGGCCGGTCCGACAATCACGGCCACGCTACGGTCGGCTTGTAGATGGGCCATCGCTGCGGCAGTAACTGCCGTTTGGTCGACCGCCTCCACCTGCCCAACGAACCGGTCGTAGTAGTCTTCTGGAAGCCCGTGCAGTACGAGCCGACCGACGGCACGGGCTACCTGGCTTGCCGTTTCAAAACCACTAGCGAATCCGTTGGTCAGTGCGGCTCTGGCCAAACTGAGTTCTGTCATCGTGACAGGATTGCTCCCTCCGATCGCCTCCATCTGAGCGACTACCTCCTGGAGGGCCTCGACCGTCGCACCCGATTGTAAGCTCCCCTGAAATGTGAACGGACCTGGCGCACGACGGAAATCGAAGGCAGTGCGCACACCATAGGTGTATCCCTTTTCTTCGCGCAGGATTAGGTTAAGACGGCTCACAAACTGTCCGCCAAGTACTATATTTAGAACCAGGAGGGCGTAGTAGTCGGGCGTACACCGTGCAGCGGCCACGTGCCCTACCCTCAGTTCTGACTGTACGGCGCCCGGTCGATCAACGAGAACCAGTCTAGCTGATGGTGGTCCTGCCATTTCAAGATCGATTGGATTTACAACTACCGCATCGGAAACAGGACGCACCGGGATTTCAGCAAATGCCTGTTCCGCAGCCTCGACAAATCCATCGTGAGTCAGCGATCCTACTGCGATAAGAGTCGCCGACCCGAGTTGATACGCATCCTGATGGAACTGCTGGACGTGCGATACCGTCAGCCCAGAGAGCGAGGCATCGGTGCCAATTCCGACATGTCCGTATGGGTGGGACGGATACAAGGTTTCTAAGAAGACGCGTTCGGCCACCGCTCCAGGCACCTTGCTCAACTGCCGCAATCGACTGCGCCGCAACTCCAGTACCCGGGAAACATCCGCTTTGTCGAAACGCGGACACCCGACGATTTCAGCGAGTAGTGCGAGCCCCTCGGTCGCAGACCGACTCAATGTCGTGAGCGACACTGTCGTCGCGTCTGGCCCTACTTCTGTACCGAATCGACCACCGATTTGATCGATCGCGGCATGCAACTCGAGGGCCGTACGGTGTTTACTTCCCTCGTCGAGTAGATCGGCGGTCAGCGCTGCAAGGCCAGCCTGTCCAACGGGATCTGATGCTGACCCAGCTGTCATCACCAGGAGAAAGCTAACTACCGGCAGACCGGGGTGCTCCACCGTCCTCATCGCCAAACCGCTGGACAACCGGGTAAAACGCACCGCCGGAAACCGAATCGTGGACACGGGCCCTGGCTCTGGAAGACATGAGCGGTCAGCGCCGGCCATCACGTCACTCTCGCAGGAATCGAACCGGCTAGCGCCAGCCTGCCCGCACCGTGTGGGACGACCGTTAGAGCTACTCTGCCGCCAACGGTCAGTTGCGTGGTTGCCAGATTCCTAACTCGATCGATCGTTACCTCTCGATACCGCGCGCGATCCTTCACCATGAACCCGGGATCTCCGGTGTACACGTTGTAAGCATTGAGCTGATCGGACCTGCTATTGAACCCACCAACCCTCTGCACGCTATATACAAACTGGGCCTCAATTTGCGCTAGTGAACGCTGCATCTCGGCAACACTCGGACCAGTCTCGACGAGGGCTGTGAGCTCCTCGCGAATTACCTTCTCGATTTCGTCCGCCCCACGTCCTGGCGCAACCGTGGCAGCTATGCAAAACCAACCGGCCAGTTCTCGCGAACCCTGTTCCGCACTGACATCTGTCGCCATTCGGCGCTCTTGCACCAGGGCCTGATACAGTCGCGACGTCTTCCCTCCAGCTAACAACTGGGCCAGGACATCCATCCCCGCATCACCATCAGCGAACAGGCACGGCGTCCGCCACGCCAGATAGAGTCTCGGAAACTCGACCCGATCCTCCAACACGATCCGGATCCCGTCCGACGGCGGCGGTTGCAACACCACATAGTCCTTGTCCACCATCACCGGCGGTATCTGCGGGCCAGTCGAGATCTCATCGAAGTAGTGTCGCACCCGGGCAAGCGCGATATCGATCTCCACATCCCCGGCGACCGTCAGCGAAGCGTTGCCGGGGTGGTAGTAGGTCTTGAAGAACGTCTGAGCCTCTTCCAGGGTGGCCGCTCGCAAATCAGCGGTCTCACCAATGGTGTGCCAGTGATACGGATGGCTCTGTGGAAACAAACTAGTCATCAACACCATTAGCGCCATGCCGTACGGGCGATTCTCGTATTGTTGTCGACGTTCGTTAAGTACGACTTCCCGCTGATTTTCGAACTTGGTCACGGTCAAAGCCGGAAGCAAATAACCCATCCGGTCGGACTCCAACCACAACGCCAGATCAAGTGCGCCAGTCGGTACGACCTCCCAATAGTTTGTACGGTCGCAGCTAGTCGAGCCATTGAGTGAAGCCCCAGCCTGCTGCAACGGTCTGAAATAGCCACTATCATGATGCGCTGACCCCTCAAACATCAGATGCTCGAACAGGTGCGCTAGACCGGTCCGACCGGGCTGCTCATTCTTCGAACCAACGTGATACCAGAGATTAACCGCTACGATGGGACATCGATGATCCTCGTGCACGATAACGTCGAGGCCGTTTTCGAGAGTGTGTTTGACGTAGTCCAGCACGATAGCGTCACTGGTCGGCATCATAGAAGCTCTTGTCCTCAAAGGAACCGCCTGGAACCTACTCACCCATGATTTGGACGATGAACGGACGTTTCCTCGGACGGGTGTCGCACTCGACTAGAATGAGTTGCTGCCAGGTCCCGAGCAGAAGCCGTCGGTGCTCAAAGGGCAACGTGACCGAGGGTCCCAAAAGCGCCGCCCGCACATGACTTGAACCATTATCATCTCCCCATCGTTCGTGATGCGCATAGAAGCCGTCACGTGGCGCTAGTTGATCGAGCAAGCGATTCAGATCCGAGACGGCCCCAGGCTCGTACTCGATAGTCGTCAATGCAGCGGTCGAACCAATAACACTTATGGTTGCGATTCCACTCGACAAGCCTGATTCAGTCACTACACCAGAGACTAGGTCAGTGATATTGTGCACGTCCCCCTGGCCGATGGTTTCTGCGTGATGCTCCGTCGTCAAGATCATATCGAGTAATTAGGCTGCAAACAGATTCGGGTTCAACCCATGCCATGCCAGTGAACTAATAGTGGACGATTTATCGAAGACTGATTGGTCATCTCTCCGGCGTAGTCCCAGACAGAATTCCGCAATCAACTTGCGGTACAGCTCGCTCGTCCCTTCACCAACCTCACGGTCACCTCGTTTAGCCTGACAATCAGAATACCTAACAGCTACAACCAACATGTACAGCGGTCTAATCATCGCACTCGCGTGCCAAGAACAGTAAACTGATGCCCTTCAGACGACGCCAGTATCAGTTCGCTGACCTTAGCATGTTGGCGATCTCATCTCGAGTTGGAATCGACGGCTGCGCACCCAAACGGGTCACCGCCACAGCCGCTGCGGCGTTCGCAAACCGAGCAGCCATAATTAGGTCGGTGCCCTCAGCCAACCTCGCTGCGAGCGCACCCGCAAACGCATCACCAGCAGCCGTCGTGTCGACCGCCTCCACCGGGAATCCTTTGAGTACGGTCCGATCGTTCCTGGTTGCCACAAGAAGACCAGACGCGCCAAGGGTCACAACCACCGATTCCACTCCTCGTCCAATGAGTGCATCCGCCGCCGCGCAGGCGTCTCCCTCGCCACGAATACGATGCCCTGTCAACGCCTCCGCCTCAACGACGTTGGGAGTAACGACAGCCAAATGGCTCCAGAGCCGGTCTGGCAACGGCCCCGCCGGAGCCGGATCGAGGATGATCGGTGTCTCATAATTAGCCGCTATAGTCGCGGCTTCCATAACAGCTTCTACTGGCACCTCCAGTTGAAGAAGCACAACGCCGGCCGCCGCTATTAACGGCTCAGCCTGACGAACCATCTCTGGCGTCAGGCCGACGTTGGCGCCTGGTGCCACAGTGATGCAATTCTGCCCGTCGGTGTCAACGGCGATCAACGCTACCCCAGACACAGCATCAGATAAACGATGGAGTTGTGAGACATCGACACCATTCTCGCGAAGTTCGTCAACGACTTTACTACCGAACTGATCACCACCTACGCAACCAACCATCGCGACAACGGCGCCTGCACGCGCCGCCGCCACAGCCTGATTGCCCCCTTTACCACCAGACACTTGCCGAAAATCGACGCCAAGTACTGTCTCGCCCACCGCTGGCAGGCGGGGTACTCGCACTACCATGTCTGTATTGATGCTGCCGACGACAAGGACCCTACCCACGATCTGGCATGGTCCGACGGCCCGACTCGTGTGTCAACCGTTAACCCCTGCCGAAGAACTTCCGGCAAGCGTTCATGGACCATAGGATAACCCCCGAACACCGTGGCCTGGCTTCTGGAAACCTAGCTGTTATTGGTAGGAAATCACGCCCTAGTCCATCCAGAAAACGCCTCGTTTCAGTTCTTTTATCATCGCCGACACCGATACCAACTTGCAGTCGAACCAAGCGGTATGACCGCTTTGTCCCCAGCCACATTGGCCCACCCAAGCAGGACACTATTGTCACCCATTTGGGACGCTGACCACAGTTCCTGCAGTGATGGAGAAATTACCCATTTCGGTCGCGGAATGGCTAAACACCCTATATTTCAAGCCGCTCGATAGTAGCCAGCCGGATCTAGCACGTGCCTCGACGATTCTGGTACGATCCCTGCATAATTACCACCGTAACTGGAACGTCAAAATCTATCGCGAGTGCGAACCAGGAGCCCAGTGTTCCCACACCGTTCGTCCCAAACTCGGCGGCATGTCATAAAGGTCATCGCTCTTCTAGCGATGCTAGTAACTAATGGAACGGCGCGCGCGGCTGGAGACGACAACTCGGCAGTTAATAGGTCCACGTCGGCCAGTAGACAAGTGCGACCCCCATCTGATCCAGATTTTCTGTTCGGTCGGCCACGTAGCATGGTCGGGGTAGCCGGCGGTTGGCTCTTCGCTTCCCAAGCTGGCAATGTCTTCGACTTCACGTACGATCAACTAACGGTGAACAAGAGTGATTTCGACACGTCCACAATACGGTTTGACGTCGGTCGATCACTTAGTCCACGGCTCGACGTCGTAGTCGAACTCGGCTTCAGTCGCGCCTCCGTAGCCTCAGAATATCGTGATTTCGTCGAGTTCGACGGCCTGCCAATTACGCAAACTACGATGCTGTCACAGTTACCGATCGGTGGCAGTCTGCGTTTCTGGCTTACACCGCGGGGGCGCGAAGTCGGCCGCCTAACGTGGATCCCAAACCGCATTGCACCGTACATTGGCACCGGTGGCGGATGGCGATGGTACCGGTTTACCCAGTTCGGTGACTTTGTCGATTTTGTCGATTCTTCTATCTTTAGCGCAGAGCTGGAATCCGGCGGCTGGACTTTGAATGGTCACATATTTGCTGGCGCTAGCATAAGTTTAACGCGACAGCTGTTCCTAGGAGTCGAAGTACGTTACGCCCGGGCCGGCACGCGACTGTCTCGTGACTTCGTTGGATTTGATAACATCACATTGGGCGGTTTTCAGACTACCGGAGGCATCGAATTTGTATTCTAACCGACGGAAAATGGGCTATAGGGAAAGCCGAGTGACGCTGTTCCCTTCCATTCATTCCAACGATCGGCAACTTGAGAACTCACCATGACCAGGCCAACAAGACCTCAGCGGATAGGTTGCAACATCGTCCTGCAAATACTGTCTGCCTTCGCGCTAATCTGCTGTTGCCTCATCACCACCACAACTGCCGCACCAGCGGGCAACAGTTTCGGTCAACCGTTGGTATCGGCCGACTCGGCTTGGCTACCCTGGCTCGGCTGCTGGCAGCTGGTCGAGGAGGCTCGACCCAGCGCCGGACCACTTGGAAACCAGAACCGATCGGCCGATCGAGTAGTGGTTTGCCTGGTACCAGTCGCCGGTGATCCAAGCGCGGTCGAGGTCACGACCGTCGCTGACGGGGAACCGGTCCTGGTCGAGACCCTAACAGCGGACGACACAGAGCGGAAGGTCGAGGAAACTTCGTGTGCCGGTTGGCGCCGAAGCACCTGGTCGGATGACCGTTCCAGACTATTTACCCGTGCCAAACTCGTCTGCGATGGTGAGGAGTCACGTTCTGTATCCGGGGTGGGACTCATGGCTAGTGCTACAACCTGGCTAGACATCCAAATGGTCGACTCAGGGGGGCGAGAAGAGGTCACAGTGCGCCGTTATCGACGTACCAGTGAGTCGACGCCAGTTAGGGCCACCACTGCACCGCTGCCCACTGACGTTCTGAATCGAGCGGTCACTGCGGCCAAACTTTCGAGCACCAGCGAACTTGGAGTCAATGATGTCATCGAGGCCGGGCTGGTCGTTGACCGATCCGTCGTCGAGGCAATGCTGATCGAGTCGCGGGCGTCCTTTGTACTTGACCGCCGAGAATTGATCCGGCTAGACAATAGTGGCGTGCCGTCTGAGGTCATCGACCTTATGGTGGCCCTCTCCTTCCCTGACGAATTTGCTGTGGAACGCCCACCTGCCCGCACAGCCTCGTCGCTCAACAGTACCGGCGGTTTCGTCGCGCCATTCAACCCTTATGGATTCAATCGATGGTACCCTTATTACGCGTCGCCGTTCGGTTACTACTACGGTTGGTCACCTTATAGTTCACTCTACTATCTCGGCCCAGCAGCCTCCTATGTCATCATGCCCGGCACGCCGAACGGGGGCTCTTCGGGTCGCGCGTATCGCGGCCGAGGTTACTCGCAGATCGAAGCACGTGAACCGCGAAGAGACCGTGAACTTGAACAGAAGACGACCACTACCGGAATAAACAACGTAAGGACCAGCGGGAGGACGAGCAGCGGATCAATCAGGGGAACCGGATCGAGGAGCGGCGCACGGGCCACCCCTCGTGGCCACACAAGGGGTGGATCCTCCGGCTCCAGGCGCACCGCCAGACCAAGAGGCCGCTAGGAATCAGGTCAGACGATTCGGGAGCCAACTGCTAGAGTACGCCGACGGACGAAGCT
>Ga0310345_10002457_pt1 | contig 18694 bp, 35 predicted proteins | sample HC15DNA20500_MG_FD_204667 | JGI IMG/M metagenome (GOLD analysis project Ga0310345, IMG submission 204667) | Marine microbial communities from station ALOHA, North Pacific Subtropical Gyre - HC15-DNA-20-500_MG | ecosystem: Environmental > Aquatic > Marine > Oceanic | place: Pacific Ocean: North...
ACTCCCAATACCGAGGTCCACGTGGATTACGAAGGTAAGGAAACTCTTTACCTCTTGGCGAGTTACAGCTTGGACGGTGTAAAGCTTCCGCTTCGCATTACCGAAATGCTTTGTGAGCTAAATCCAAGCTTATTCACACTGCCCAACGCGCGAATGATGAACCTTGATCAGATGCTTGAGGAAATAAATCGGCGTGAAGTTGTCAACAACGAGGGATGGGTCATGGATTTTGACGGTAAACTGATCAAGTTTAAGTACATCAGTTACATCGGCGAAATGGTCAAAGCTAAACTGAGTTACAAGTACATCATGAACTGTATTCGTAACCAACGTCTTGATAAGATGCTGCACACTCTCCCCGAAGAACTACGCGGTTTTGCTTATGACATGGTAAGAGACGTCTGGAATAAAGCGAATCTGGCTGAAACTACTGGTGATCATAAAGTGTTGTACGAGATGTACTCTGATCTTGAGGGTGGTGAGCCGTACTTTCGGACTGTTTGCCGAGCGTTTTACAAGGAATGCATTAATGCAGGATAAGAAAAATTCGGTACGTTTAGCTAGAATATTTACCAGCATGTCTCAGAAATTTGAGAAAGCTGGGGCAGCGAAGACTGCCTTATGGTTTGAGAAGCGTGCCGAATCTTTTGATAAGAGTCTGGTAGTTAATAATTTTGTAAAGAGGTTTTAAGTTTGGGCTGATGTAGCTCAATTGGCAGAGCAGCTGCTTTGTAAGCAGCAGGTTGGGAGTTCGAGTCTCCCCATCAGCTCAATTTATTTAGAAGAAAGGAAAGATTGTGGGATTGATTGAAACATGTTTTTACGTAACTGGCATCATGTTCTTCTTAAGCGCGTCAGTCGGTTTGATGACTTCGTCGCTTCCAGCAAGGATTAAAAATGATGACTAGCTTTTGGGGTACTGCATTTGCAGTGGCTGTGGGTTACTGCTTAGGCAGGGTAATTTACGATTTTTTTTCGAGGTAATAACGTGGGCCGTTAGCTCAATCAGGCAGAGCATCGGACTTTTAATCCGCAGGTTCTGGGTTCGATTCCCAGGCGGCCCACTATTTTAAAGGTAGTTAATTGAATATAGGGTTAGATTTTCACGACACGATTTCTTACGCTCCGGATTTTTTTTGTAACTTGATCAAGGGGTGGAAGCACGGAAAAGTGTACATCGTTACTGGAACACCGGGGTCACGACGAGCTGAGATTGAATCCGGCCTGAGCAACATCGGTGTCAACGCGGAAGATTACGAAGATATACTGTGCGGGTACGAGTACGATAAATCTGAAATGAACTTATCCCATTTTCAGAGGATGGCTGATCACAAGCTTAAACTGATTAAACAGTACGATATCAAAGTCTATTATGATGATAATCCGTTTTATGTTAAGCTGATTAAGGATCACGGTGTCTTTGTGTTTCAACCTGTCATGAGTGAAAAGTATCTCAAAGAGTTTGAGACCGCTGATCCATTCTTTACGTGTAACCTACAAAAGATGCAGTTTGATTACTTGGAAAATTTAGAAGATAGTGAGATGAAGAAGTGATCGAACTTTTTGCAGGAATATGTGTTTTGTTTTGCCTTCATTTGGCGGTGAAACAGTTTACTCAAGAAAAAAGAGACGATGATTAACGGGGCGTAGCGCAGCCTGGCAGCGCATCTGCTTTGGGAGCAGAGGGTCGGAGGTTCGAATCCTCTCGCCCCGACATCGGAAAAAAGAAAGGAAAAATTATGCCGCAATTAAGAATAAGAGACGTAGATGAAAAACTAGGTGAGACTAATAAGAGATTAGACCAGCTTAGAAACGCCGTGTATATACTGGCAGTCGTCCAGTGTGGTTTGGTCGGACATGTCCTAGCTAACATCTTTCTCTAATGTTTACTTTAACAGAGTGGATTTCAGACGGTACAAGTTCGGCGCAGCTTTGGTATTCCCTAATCGCAGACTGTATCTTTTTTGGTAGTTTGTGGTTTGGTATTTGGCGACACAGTTTTAAGAAATGGAGAGAAAATCGTGATTGATTTTTTAGTAAACGTAGCAACATTGGGTTTAGCTATTTTCGCAGGCTCGGTCGCCTTTGACTGGTGGCGAAAGAAGAGGATGTAAATAACTATGATCATCCGTTTGCTGTTAGCAGTTGTAGCAGTCTTGTGTTGCATGACGTGCGCTAATGAAGAATCGGATGAACTGAAGTGTCGGTCAGACATGAAACACTTTTGCAAAGAGTGGATCGAAAACTGCGATAATTCTAGGTGCGATGAGGAAGACTACCGAAAAAACTGTCATCCTCGTATAGTATTTATTTGTGAGTAAAACTTAAAAGGAGTAAGATTATGGGCGGCTGGCCATCAACAACAGGAAATCCTTCTGGCGGAGGACGCTGGAACAATGAACCCGATGATGATTACGAGGATGAGGAAGGTTGCGGTGAGGGTGGTTATACGCCGCCGATTTCATCGTATTCCTATTTTAATAGTAGAAGGGATGATATGCATTACAGGAATCGTTGTAACTTTGACTTAGAGGGTTTGAGAGAAGAAACCCAAGAAGAGAGTGAGCGCGTACATCAGAAGAAGCGATCTCAAGAATGGGATGTTGCGAATCTAGGTCGCTTAATTGGGGAAAAATACTATGGGTGCTGTCATTGGGAAGACTATGATGAGTATGCACAAAAATATTTCGGAACCGAGAGTTTATCAGATTTTGCAAACTCAATTTTGGGGCCACTTGTAGAGTGTCATAAGAGAGTAGAAGATTTTAAGCGGGAAAATCAAAGTGAGCTGAAGAAGCTATCACACATATCTCAGCTTCCGAAAGTCTCTAAACGCGATCATATTCTAATTTCAGAGGGACTCATCAATGGGCCAATTGGGTCACATATTATTAACGGTCGAATCACAAGTGAGTCTCAGTATCTTTGGAAAACGAATTTAGATGACGAATCAGAGAGTTATAAGATTGTTCATCATCGTTATACTGGTGTCTTAAGCCACGAGTACCTGGAACATCTAACTCGACTTAGGGATGAATTCGAGGATCTGCATAGCGACATGGAACAGAAAAAGATCCCCGTGATTCAATGCTATCACATATTTCAGCCGGCATATCATCACAGCAATGATGGGCACTGGATGGCAGGAAGAGATACACAGTTTCGACAGTTACGTTCTAGATTTCATTCATTACTGGGTCGGTCGAAAGATTTAGAGCATGCATTTCATCAGTTAAGCGATCATGAAAACCCATATGAGGAAATCTACAATAATATCAAAAATGATCACGAAGAAGCTTTGTTAGAGTTGGAAAAATGTGTTGCTGAGAGTGATACATTCGATACTGAATATGATAAAAGACATAATAAGATTAAAGAGGCTTACGGCTTCTAAAGTTAATGAGCCCCGGTAGCTCAGCTGGATAGAGCAACGGCCTTCTAAGCCGTTGGTCACAGGTTCGAATCCTGTCCGGGGTGCTGAGGCTGGGTGGTGGAACTGGTATACACAGCAGACTTAAAATCTGCCGGTCTTAGACCTTGCGGGTTCGAGTCCCGCCCCAGCTACTATTTATAAAAGAGTAAGGAGGATCTATAGATGGCAAGACTAACCGGCGCTGATGCCGAAGTAATGGTAAGAAAATTTAAGGAAGCATGTGAAAGCAAGGGGTATGCGTTTTTTGAAAAGGGTAACTACAACATCAACATTATCGGTATTAGAAATGATTCAGCATCCGCTGATACTTTTGACGATAATATAAACATATTTTACAGAGTCGGTGGTAACTGGGTAGTTGATTGCTATCCAGCCACAACAGAACCGGGAACGAGAATTCTGCAAAAACCTATTGTCAAAGGTGGTACTGCAATTCTAGTTCCTGGGCAGTATCGAGGTACTTACAAGCTAGCCACCCATGGCGGAAAAAGAAAGTACAGGGCAGTGTGTCAGCGATCCGGAGATGTTAAGATCTGGCGGGACGACAACCGAGACAGAAGTCCAGATTACAGCGGAGATATCCATGAGGGTCGGTTCGGAATAAACATCCACCGACAGTGGGGACCGGATGATCGGGAATACACGGGCGGAGTTTCGGCAGGTTGTCAAGTCTTTCAAAGCTCAGCGGATTTTTATGAATTCATGGAGACTTGTACCATCGCCGCAAAGAAGTGGAAGAATTCTTTTACTTACACGCTTCTTGACGAAAGAGATCTAGACCCAGCCTTTTCTTAAACATAGTTCTTAGAAAAAGCTATATTCAATATAGATGAAGGCTTTTCTTACCATTTTCTTAGCTTGTATTTTTTTCTTTTCTCCGTCCCAAGCTGCGCCATTTCAAATAGACACAAAAAATCAACACTCAGATATCCCTAGAGAAATTCCAGGGTTTCGATACTGGTACGGCGATGTCAGCTACGGATTGATAATCTATTCAGGCACAGAAGATCTGGGTGGTTTCGAAACTGAATTGCAGCTTAAATTTCAGAATAAATTAATCACAAGCATCCTCTTGATACTCGGCCCCGGTGGACTGAATGATGAAAACTGCATGATAGAATACAAAAAAGTATTAAAGATCGTGAATTCTAAATACGGCCACTACACCTTTCAGAAAGTTGAAAAAGATCCGTTGATGGATGAGCTCTTAGCAGTTAGCGTTTGTCATCCCATCCAGGTTGGTTTATACCTAGCAATCACAACGTGGCAGATAAAGGGTCGAACGATCGAGGCAGTTATCGTTGGTGATGACGACGGTTTCAATATAGAAATTGAATATCGATATCGTCCTCATGTTGATCGTTCTTTAGAAAAACTTAAAAAAGCTCTGTAAACACTGCAGTTTTATTATATAGTTTTGAATATAAGAAATATGTTAAAAGCATGCTTTAAAGGAAGAAATAAGCAGTGATTGTAACTGAAAATTACATAAAGCTTAAGCATCCTGGGCACGTTGATTTAAACAACAGCTTATATCCGTTGCTTTTAGAGTGGTCTAAAACTAAAGAGGATTATCGATTAAAACAGAAGAATTCCCTAGATCATTCCGAGTGGCTCGATCGCCATCAGTATTTTCCGATAGAGCATAGCTGGCATTCTGATGATGATCTTTATCAATATGAGATATTTTATCCACTCTGTTATTTTGTAACTGGGCTGATGAGGGGAATTTTGAATCAAGAGTTTAAATTTTCGTCAATGTGGGCAAAAGTTGCTGAGAAAAATTCTTATGGAAAACGTCATTCTCATAGGGGAATTATTAGTGGTGTCTATTATGTCAACAATGGTTTTGACGATGGCGATGAAATAACAGGAAAGATTAATTTTTACACATCAAGCGGAGTAAAATCTTTTGAGCCACAAGATGGTGATATAATAATTTTTCCCGCACAAACACACCACGCGGTGGATCCATACTTGGGAACGAATCCTCGTATTAACATCTCGTGGAATATGACTATATAAATTGATTAAAGGAGAAAAATGAGTATAGTAACTAATGGAAATACAGTGAGTGTCCACTATCGTGGCACGCTGGAAGATGGAACTGAGTTCGATAGTTCGCACAACCGTGGAGAAACTCTTACGTTTCAAGTTGGTTCTGGCCAAATGATTGAGGGTTTTGATACTAGCGTCGTTGGAATGAAGGTTGGTGAAATTAAAAACATTGCTATAGATGCTAACAAAGCATACGGAGAACATAACTCTGAGGCTATTCAAGAAGTTTCTAAAGAAGTTTTTCCTCCCGATTTTGAGTTTGTTGTTGGTGCAACTGTGCAGGGACAAGGTCCGAACGGACAGCCAGTTGTTGCTAAAATTTTAAGCGAGCAAGATGAAACAGCAACTTTGGATTTTAACCATCCGTTAGCTGGTCATAAACTTAATTTCGAAATTGAGATGGTTGAAATTTCTGAGGCTTAATGAAATATTTTTTCATTGTTTTAGTTTGTTTTTTACCAGTATCAGCATTTAGCCAGATTCAACATTCGATTCAGTTTGATAAGGGCGTCTATAAACCGAGCGTTATTAGGTGGATAGACGCCCTGAACAAATATTCAAACGTAAGTTCAACTACATATATCACGAAAAAAATCGGCGGTAAAGATAGCCTTCACCGGAAGAAGCACAGGGATTTAATTGTTTGGATCCCAAAGACAACTGATCTTTCAAAAGATTTTAAAGTTATACTTTGGTTTCACGGTCATCGTGGATACATTCGTCATCGAACATTTGAAGATAGAATTCTGAAACAGTTTAGCCCGCAAGCAATCAAGGGTAAACAGTTTGTTGTTGTTTTACCAGAAATGCCGTGGTCAATTAACACTAAGACTCCGACTAAACGGAACGGGGAACTGTGGCAAGAGCCCGGCGATTTTCTAAAATTCGTAGAACAAGTTGGAGAGATACTCATTAACCACGCCATGAACACAACCCTAAAGGGAAATAAAGTTACTTTGGATCACTTGAGGTTGGGTAAAATCGATTACCGGGTAGTTGGCCACTCAGCTGGTGGTAGCACAATTGCAACCATTGCTCATACTGGAGATCTCTGTAAGATCAAGCCAACTATGGTTGTGTGGTCAGATTCTTCTTACGGAAATTGGTTAGCTAAAGCTTGGGACGGTTGCTTAGAAAATGCGGGAATTCCGACCGAAGTCTTCGTCAGGAAAGGTGGTTCTCCCAATCGACGAGCAGTAGAATTGCTCGGTCAGTTCCAGGGGCAGCCAGAATTTTTACACCTTCATGTGAAGTCTTATCCATGGTCACATAAAAAAATCGGCAATAATATCGTTGAATTATCCGGTGTTTTAGATTAGTGAGGAAGAAATGCTGAAAAAAATCTATTTATTATTTGCTGATTGGTTGTATTCTACGATGTGGTTTGAAGGAGAAGATGAAGGCAATCCTGAAAAAGCCGTGGCGATCTCCCCGAGGAAAACTGTACCCGGCCGGGACGACATTCGTCAAAAATAACATTCAAGTAATCTCAGGCTTAAACGCAAGCTGGTATGATTTTCACATGCCCAACGATTCTTACGGGTTTGTGTTGATACCCGATAGTGTTTTTAAGCGTTTAACTCCGGAAGAGGTTTATATTCGAGAGTTAAGGCAAAAAAAACGTGATGCCCACATAAGAGCATATGCCGATCCGTTTTTAAGAAAATTCTCGAACTATCAGGACGATGACGATTGAGACACATAATCCCAGCATTATTTTCATAAAGTCTTTAGCAACTACGGGAAATACCTTTTTTACTTTTCTATCCATGCGAGTTGCGATCGCTAGTTCTCGACCGCATAGCAACCCGACAAATACCCAAGTTGTACTCATCGGAATATTGTTCACTTGTTTTAAGTAAAGGAGAATCAGCGCGTAAACACCGTCGATGATTGTAGCTGATCTGACGTATGACGTTGTCGTCTTTTCAATTACTATTTGTTGTATTTTACCACCCCGTTCCCAGAATATGAAGCCAAGCATAACAACTAGCATCGCAATTGTTCCAGCTAGAAATTCAGAGCTCATCCGTCTCGGAGCAAAAACAGCGATGTTTGCTAAGTCGTGGCTAAGCCAAGTAAACCACAGGAAGCCAGTTGTGCACCACTGAGCTATTCTCCAGCGTTTTTCATGGTTACTATTAACTTTCTTTTTTTCATCTAAAAATTTAGAAAGAACTATCCAGAACCCATACGCAACGACAGCTGCAATAGCATATCCCAGCACGCTTTTAACTAACATTTTTTCAAAAACGACTGTGCTAGCGAACGCTGACAGTACTAAAAACGTCGTTGAGACAGGGATCCCAAATCGAGTTAACAGCAGCAGCACCCCTGGCGCCAATGCATGATACCATTCGATACGTATAAACGGTATTTTATCTAACCGTCCAAAAGATATGTCTCCGTCATATGTAAACCAGCTATAGAGAATGGTCGATATCAAAACTAAAGACGCAGCGATCCAAAGCTTCCACCACGGAGTTTTTTTGTTTGATACCATGAATGTGCCAAGCGTTTGGACAGCATCGTTGCTAATTACCGATGCACCCGCGAGACCCAGGCCACAAGTTGCCCACATTTCAATCATTCCTGTTTTCCTTTACTGAAGTTTGAAGTCGAGCTTTATACCCAAGAAGTGATTATTTTTCCAATCATTTTCAAGAGAGTTTTCTAGTAAATAAAATGTTTTTAGGTTGGTGATATCGTTCAGTTTAAACTTTAAACCAGCAGCAAAACCGTTTTTTGTAAATTCATCACGATTAAAACTGACTTGGTTGCTTACGAAGGTTTTGTTGTATCCAATTTCTAGTTTGTTAGAAATCCAGAATTTGCCGCTGGCCATAGCTGGCGAGGAGAGTAGTAATAAAAAAAGAGGAACTAATATTTTCATATTTAATGCCTTTGTTTGATTAACATTAATTATGATTGAAAAAATCAACTAACGAAAACAGCATGAAACAATTTTATTACAACAGTGTATATATCGTACCCTGCTTTTATAATCTGTTTATGAATAAATTACTGTTTATCGTAATATTAATTTGTGCTCCCACATCGACTGTTACGCTGATAAAAAAAACTAAACAAGCAACTACAGTGGAAATTCAAAACAAGTGTCCGGGAACAATCGAAAAGTTTTTGGTTGAAAGCAAGATTAAAGAAAATGCTACTGGCAAACTGCATGAATTACCGCCAGCTGAGGGAGATGCGTATCCACTAGTGATATGCACAGATACCCAGTGCTACCGGTATGGTAACATGACATTTTTATCTGGCCATCGTTACATTATGAAAATATCGCAATGCAATTTACCGGGAGTCAGAGTTGAATCGCACGAAGTGACAGCAGTTACGAGTACTTTACCAGTAGCTATCAGGTTTAGATCTCGAAGGGTGTCTCCGATTGAATACCGGTATGATCAAACTCGTTTCCGTCGTTTAAGCGTCGGTATGTCAAAATACTGGAATATTCCGTGGCCACTAACCGGCGGAAGCGTTAACGTTCAATTTCGGCACAGGATAATTTCTGACGGCCCCGTCAGTTATAAATCAACTCATGAGCTTACAAGCCTAAAACCGGGTCACAAGTACTTTATAGAAGTAGAGTATTTTGGCGAACAAAAAGAATTCATAAAAATACAAGACGAGGGATTAAATACAGTTCTCGCAAAATAAAACGAGATTAATCGTGCAAAAAGCGGCACAGTATGATATTATTATACTGTCGGTAGGGAATGGTCCCTGTTATAGCACGAGGAGAGATAAGTGGCCCGCGAAAAAAAGAACGAAATGCGACTTCGGATCCTGAGGGAGCGACTTGACTGGATGGTTGAGAACCACCAAGTGAAGCTGCAGCAGCGTACTTTTAATTTCATGCAAGACATGATCACCCGCCTTCAAAAAGGCCGGGGTATCTCGCCCAATATGCGTAAGTGGGTCGATGCTATCATCGAAGACGGGCTTGAAAAAGTCGAGGTCGACGGCGAGAAAGGTAAGCTCCTCGAGCGCATCACGGCCGCTTTAGGGATGGCCCACGTAAGCCACAATCACAACATCCTCGGCGACTTTGGTTCTAAATTGGGTCGTGGCTGGAGCCTCTCAGAGAAGCAGCAGGCATGGCTTGATAAGATGCTCGCTGAAGCCGAGACCGGACCGTGGATTCCGACTAAGTCTGAGACACAGACGATGCAAGATCTCATGAACCTTCGCAATTCTCGCAACAGTTTCTGGTGGTCAAACAACCCGGGGGCAGCTAAGGCGATGGAAGAGATCGGTATCTTCCTGGCCACCGGTCAACCGATTCGCAAGTTCAGGTTCGAGAAAGCCTGTAAAAGCTTTGCCAATAAGCTTAAAGAGCTTGGAACTCCGAGGTTTAGCATCGGCGATAAAGCTTTTTATAGGAACTCTCCGGTCATCATCTTGACCGCACCTTGGACAAGCAGCACACATCGTAGCGTCTGTTACGACGTTTTGCATGAGGGTCAAGCTGTGGGAGTTCCCACCGGTAACTTGCGCAAGCGAAGGGGATAACATATGCCTAGAGAGGTCTATAATTATATTCTGAAGACACTTCGAGGTTTTTCTGATAGTCAACTTAACCTTAAATCAGAAGCCTGCAGAAGTGAAGTAGCAACTCAGGTCGTAGAAGATCTGATGGAGAACTTTATGTTCGTCGAACGGGAAACAAAAAAGGAGATCAAATAACCCGATGACTATTGCCGATTTTATTAAGATGTTAGGAAACCTGCCACAAAATTACGAGGTGGCAATCGAGACTGTACATGGAGTCTCGGAAGTTTATGATTGTGAGACCGATAGAGATCGTGTTCACAAACTGACAGTCGATTATTCTGGAGATTATCACGAACTGCGTGAGTTGGATAACCACGAAGTACCGATAGCCAGAAAGATACCCGGGTTGGTGATTCTTAAGCCAGCTGAGTAGTAAAAACCAAAAACAGTTTAAAAATATCCAGAAGTCGTGCAAAGATCTGCCAGATGTAGTATAATAATACTATAAGGAATGGTTGATGGGTACTGAAATGGTTCACTTATTCGCGATGATGATGGTCTTCTTTTCGGCGTTCGGAGAGTCCCACTTCGCTGTCTGTCGTGGCGTTACCTGCGCAAACGGTCAAATCGAAATGAGGGAAGCTTCCTGATGAAAATCGGTGACATCGTACGAAAAGCTCATCGTGGATCTCTAGCCCCGAAAGAAGAGTTTCACGAGCACACCATGAAAACATGGGGCATAGGTATCGTAACCAAACTGTTACCCACTGGACATCTAGATTGGGATGGATCTGAGGTACCGTTCGAGCGATACGAAGTCCTGTGGTCACTGCCTAACTGGATTCGAAACCACCACCCCGACGAACTAGAGTTAGCATCATGAATCCAGATAATCCACGATTAGTTGGTAAAGTAGTTTGTTGGAAAAAAGAGCTAATTTCTCGGGCTGGACGAACTTTCATGCGATCGAACCAGGGAATTTATCTCGGAGATGTCGGCTTAGTTGTCAGTCAAAGCGTTACTGAACTACAGGTTCTGGTAAAAGATCAAGTTGTGTTTTTCCACATCTCGGAAGTTGAGGCGTTGTAATGTCGTGGGGCGATCCCATATTTGAGGGTGATCTCGTTATGTGGCTACCCTACGAAGATGCTCCCCATTGGACGAAAAAGCATGATGGTAAAATAGGCTTTGTTACTGACCGCCGTCCCCGGTGGCCCAACGATGCTCGTGATGATGAGATGATTATCACAGTGCTCTATCTAGACTCGGGTACTGAGGTAGAGTGGAGCGATCAAGATTTAGAGGTGCTTAATGAAAGTCGGTGACATAGTATATGATGCCGCAATCGGCCAGACCGGCTTGGTCTTAGAAGTTGTTGACACTCCACCCGAAGGTGCACCTTGGTTTGCTGCTCATTCTAGGAGGCTTAAAGGTGAGTATTACATTATCATGTACGATGATGGTGACATCGAAGGTGTTTTTGACGACGAAGTAGAGGTTATCAATGAGGGTCGGTGACATAGTCAAAGTAGTTACGGGTCCCGGTCCTTTTTTAAACATGATCGGTATCATAAATTCTATCTATATCAACGATTCTTTAGACAGTAATCGAGGTCGGCTGGTAGCAGAAATTTTTGAGCTAGAAGATCTTGGCGGCGATTCTTACGAATTCTACGTGGACACTTTGGAGGTAGTCAATGAAAGTCGGTGATCTAGTAGAATATGAATCAGCGTACGTGCCGAAGCCGGCACCTGTCGCTATCATTATTGCTGTTGGATACGGCGGAGAACTCACAGATACTGAGCAAAGCTGCGCTTTGCATCCCGATATCTGGGTGTTGACATCCGAGGGAAAAAGCGAAAGATGGAATGAAAAGTATGCGAGGGTCATCAATGAAAGTCGGTGACTTAGTAAAGATCAAAACTTCAGAGCGGTTAGAATGTACGAAGCGACTAGAGCACCACTACCCGCCTCCAGGTAAATGTCTGTGCTGGTTTTGTTATAATGACAGTTCGGGTGTAGGCACAGTCCTTGAGCAATGTCCACCAACACATATCGACGATGACGGTTTGTATATTCATTCTTTAGAGTGGTTGGTACTCTTTGACGCCGGCACTTACGAAGTCTACGAAAGCGAAGTTAAAGTGATCAATGAATAGGAGAGAAAACGATGGGTAGGGATACTATGTTTTTTATAAAATTTTTTAGTGCGGCAGCATTTACATTAGCTGCTAGCTTTTTGTTAGCCGACCTTTTTGTCGGATAAATGGAGGTAATTGAATGAGTGTAATGGGAATAGACGGAAAAATCTTACAGGCCGGTGGCGGCTGGTGGTCTCCGTTCGGAAATACAGACGAAGAGATTCGTGAGAACATGAAGACGGGTCACATGCCCAACGCTCCAGATGCAGAGCGGGTCGGGCCTCGATACTTTACGGGAACCAAGAAGGGTGATGATAGCCTGCAAGATTTCTTGGGAAGCATCGGGGCATTGGGCGGGAAAGCGAAGGAAGAATATGAAAGTCGGTGATTTAGTTGAGTGTACAAATACGGGTAGCTTCGGCATCATATTAGAAGTACACTACAGCGATTCTGCAGTTCACCCATATTTTATTTACTGGGTCGAAAGCGGTCGAAACCGGTGGTGCCGACCCGAGGCCCTGAAGTTGGCGGATAAAAATGAAACCAGGCGACCTAGTATTTGCGTCGGACAAGACGGCATTTCAGACATTGCTTGAGGGATACGGAATCTTGATCCGACCCGACGAGGGTAGGACTTATGTTGCGTGGTCGAATTCTTGGGAGATATACTTCCCGGGTACCGGCGTTATTGTTATCGATGGTAGTGATATTGAGGTGATTGATGAAGCTAGTTAGAAACAAGAAGACTAATGAGATCGGTAAATTGATTCAGCGGCAACAAAAGTATTTTACTGTCTTAGTTGAGTGGCCCGATCGAGTAAGATACCACAGAGACGAAGAAGTAGAAGCAATACCTGACAACAAAAAAGGGTAAGGGTGAAAAAAAAGGTTGCAATACTTTACTCCGGACAGCCAAGATCTATAGAAAAATGCTGGTTGAATCATTACAAAAATTTAATTGAGACTAACAGCGATTTTGAAATAGATGTTATAGCACATTTCTGGTGGGATGATGAGTTAGAAAATCAACCAATCAAAGAAATTTTAGACGGAGAAAAAAGCAAATGGGACAAGAAGTCAGTTGATTTCTTCAAAGAAAAATGGCAACCTAGAAAAATTCTCTTAGAAAAACCAAAAGAGTTTGAAGATCACGGTATATCTAGAGACACAGTACCAAGCCCTCCTTTATTTGATAATATCCAGCACGTATTAAGCATGTTTTACAGTATAAAGCAAGCAAACAAATTAAAGAAAATAGTAGAGAAAGAAAATAGTTTCGTATACGATTTTGTCGTTAGAATGAGAACTGATATTATTTTTGATGGTGTTCCAATAGATTTCTCCGATCTTGAAGATAACGTTTTATATGTAGAAAAAACAAACTGCCACAAAGAACATGATGTATCAGCCTTAGCTAGATCGTCAAGTTATGCAATAAATGATTTGTGGGCTGTAGGATCTTCAGAAATCATGGATAAATACTCAGAAACGTTTGACAATTATAAAAAGCTTATTGATGACGGTTGTACAATTAATGCCGAATGCTTTCTTGGTTACAGCGTTAAAAATTATTACAGATTAGATATTGAAGAATATGCTTGCGAAGAAGCTTGGGTTAAATCAGGCCTTAACAAAGACCACGCAGCAAAATTTAAACTAAATCATTTGAGAACGTGGATAGCGAGACATAAATATGATTTAGGCATGTACGTCAATGCTGTTAAAAGTCCTTTTGAAGAATACATCAAAGAAAAGCAACTAGAAGAAACATTCGCAAAAATTTTAACGGCCAAAACCAAAAACGAAAAGTAAAAGAACATTTAAACAGCAAGATATAGAATATATAGATATTAGAATCAAGGGGGTGAATGGTTTCGACTGGGTTCGGAAGATAACGCGTGCAAGGCTGTGTGGGTAGGCACAGTAAAAATACCCAAAAAAACAAATGCCAATGATAACATTGAGCTTCAGGATTTTGCCCTAGCGGCGTAATTTTGCGGGGGTGGCGACTTCCCTTGTTACCAAAAAGTCGTATTTAAATGAAGTTACCCCGATAGTAAGGATGAAGCGGGAGAGAGATAAACTCCATGATTGCTAATCTGCGGGTGGGTCACCAAGTGGTGACAGTCAAACGGTTTGGTTGTTTGGCATTTATACAAAAGGTAATCACTTGTTGTTAGGTGGAAACCTTTTGTTACAATAAACGGTTGTTTATTTTCAATTAGTGATAGTAAACGATCGTTTAATAACCCATGTGTTACACACACATACACATAAAGGAGGATACCATGGGTAATTCAACAAAGAGCGGATACGAAGTGAGAACGGAATTGTTAGGAATGGCAATTGGAATTGTTTCTGACAAAGTTAATAGGCAGTTTGACAACGAGGTTATGAAGCCAGAAGGGAAGCGTAATCCAGTCAGACCATATACTACTGAAGATATTATTGTTGAGGCTGAAAAGCTTTTGACGTTTGTCAATAAGAAGTAATTAAATTAGTTGGTAGTCTAATCAAAACTACCTAACCTTGTAAACGACGCGTTATTTGAAACATTCAGCACGGGGGTTCGAATCCCCCCACCTCCATATTTATGCGTAGAAAAGGATTTACGATGGCTTCTAGCGTTAGAACGTCAATGACAAACTTAGAAGTCAAAAAGGAGAAAAAAATGGCTGATAGCAAAAAGGGCAAATCTAAGAGTATCCCGCCGTATGAAGATGAAGATGAATTTGATTTTGTTGATGCGTATTCAGATGAGACTCAAGAAACAGATGAAGAATTACTTCCAGAAAATACAGCATCCAGTGCAATCGATTGTGCTTTTATCGGTGTGGGTGGTGGTGGCGGAAAGCTAGCTAAAGCTTTTCTGGATCTTGGGTTTAACCGAACTATTTTAGTAAATACCACAGTGAAAGATCAGCCTGATGGTATTGATGAGAATAATTTTCTTCTCATACCCGGTGCCGATGGTGTCGGTAAAGATGTCGATTTAGGTCGAAAGATCTTAGAAGAAAATTCTGCTATGGTTGAAGATTCCGTAAGGGCTCGATTAGGGACCCCCGATTGGATCTTTGTTTTAGCTGGTGGTGGTGGTGGAACTGGTTCTGCGTGTGTGATTTTACATGACGCCCTACAGAGATCACTGACCGCGTCAGGAGCCTCGGGTCAAGTCGTATATGTTGTCTCAAAACCCAGCGCTCAAGAGCTTTTGAATTCTACGATCGCTAGGAATTTCAAAGAAATTCTCGATGACGTTTCTCCTCACCCTCATATCATTCTAGATAACGAGAGGCAGCTACAGCTTCTACGTAACAAAGTCGGTATGCTGAACCTATACCCAATGGCAAATAAGAATTTTGCGAAGCTACTGTCGCAGGTCTTTAAGCTAGCCGAAACCCATTCCGATATTCAGACCTTTGATACAAAAGACTTAGAAAAGTGCTTTAGCACATGCGGTCGGATCGCTATTGGTAGCACCATGATAAAAGACACGGGTAGAAGAGACCTCGGTGCGGCTGTTTTAACCAGTTGCACAAACGCATCTCCATGCCCACCACCTGGTGGTCGAGCTGAAACCGGGGTGTTATTATTAATCGTTAGTTCTGAAATGGCTTCTGATCCTAAGATTTCAAAAAACCTTGAAGCAGCATTTTCTTACGTTGGCGGAAGAACTGACACTCTATTCTCTGGGGTCTATATCAAAGACACCGTACCTGGAATCATCGGCATTTGCGTGCTAGCTGGTTGCTGATTTAAATCTCGATAATCCTATATTCTCTGAACAACCCTAATTATTATTATAAAATTCAGTATGGTTAGTTTCAGTGCCGCCAAAGAAAACTTGGTATTTCTACGTCTTGTCATGCAAGGATAAAACTCTTTACACGGGGGTGACTACCGATGTTGATAGAAGAATAAAAGAGCATAACGCAAAGAAAGGCGCGAAATATACCCGAAGCCGTACTCCAGTTATGCTGTTTTATTTTCGGGAAATGAAAGATAGGTCGAAAGCACAAAAGCTAGAAAGCGCTTTTAAAAAATTAAGCCGCAGCAAAAAACTTGAAAGACTGTGCGAAATGATTGATGAAGATATTGGTTTAGTTTGATGGAATACTACGAAGCTCTAAGTATTGATAAAAGCGCAGATCAAGATAAGATTAAAAAAGCTTACAGAAAAGCTGCCATGAAATACCACCCGGATCGCAATCCGGACAATAAAGAAGCTGAAGAGAAGTTTAAATTAGTAAATGAAGCATATTCGATATTATCTGATCCAGAAAAAAAATTAACGTATGACCAACATGGCAAAGCCGGCTTAAAGTCTAGCGGGCACGGCGGTTTCAATCAAAATCCTCACGATATCTTTAATGATATTTTTGGAGATTTCTTCAGTAATCAAAGTCAAACCAGCAGAAGAGCTGTTAAAAGAAGTTCTAATCTTCACGTTGAGTTAGAAGTGTCTATAGATGAATTAGTTTTTGGAAACAAGAGAGATATCTCTATACCCATCAAAGAAGCATGCAGCTCTTGTAACGGTTCCGGCTCTGATGGACCTACTGTGACGTGTGAACAATGCCGTGGCCGCGGGCAAGTTTCGTTTATTAGGGGTTTCATGAATCTTACTAGCACTTGCCCAAAATGTAGCGGTTCTGGAAAAGTAATCAAATTTGTGTGTAAGCCATGCCGGGCTTCGGGTTTTTCTCACAGCAACAAAAGCATAAAAGTAGAAATACCACGAGGTATGAGATCTGGTCAGACACTGCGCCTCCGTGGGCAGGGAAATAAAGAAAATTTGTCTCACCCGGGCGATCTTTTAGTTTCGCTAAACCTTAAAAACAATACTGCTTTTGAAATTGTTCACGATAACATTATTAAAAAGATCAAAGTAGGTTGCATCGATGCGATATTGGGCTGTGAAGTTAAAGTCAAAACGCTTGATGGAGAAAAGAGAGTTAAAATACCCAGCGGTATTCAACATTCAAGTAAAGTAAAGCTTCCAGGACTGGGTTTTCCTAGAAGTATCAACAGTAATGCTAGAGGTGATTTTTTATTGCAAGTAGAAATTACTGTACCCAAATCAATTAATTCAATTCAAAAAGCTACGTTAGAAACTTTCAAGAGGGAGAGTAAATAACACAGATCTTTTTGAATTACGCACGGACAACAAAGAAGAATGAGCGAAAAAAAAGAAAAATCAACAATTACTGTCGATGATGTTAAAAAAATCATTGCAAACCAAATGAGCCAAATTAAAAGAGAGGCATCTCCGATGTGGGGATATACTATAGAACATATCGGATCTTTCTTTTATGAAGTAATCGAGAAAATTGAATCAACCGCTGGAGAAAAAAATGATAGCTGATGTTGTTGTGGGATTACAGTTCGGAGATGAGGGAAAGGGTAAAGTTACTCACCAGCTAGTCCGAAACGGAAATTATACCCACGTTGTTAGATTTAATGGCGGTTGTAATGCTGGACACACCATTTATCACGAAGGTAAGAAGTTTGTTACTCACCACATTCCTGCTGGCGTATTTTATGGAATAAAATCTGTAATAGGACCGGGATGTGTTGTTAACCCAAAGCAATTGTTCAAAGAAATAAAAGAACTAGAATCAAATGGGATTGAAGTACACAGTCTTTTAAAAATTGCAGCAAACGCTCACGTGATTACTGATTTTCACGTAGCTGAAGATAAGAAAGACGTAGACATAGGGACGACCAAAACTGGAAACGGTCCAGCTTACAGAGACAAATATGCTCGAAAGGGAGTGATGGCAGTTGAGTTACCTGAATTTGATGATTTTATTATTGATATGTACTCAGAATTTCATGAAAATCCTGATTTTGATCAAATAGAAGTTCTCTGTGAGGGAGCTCAGGGCTTTGGGTTAGATATTGATTGGGGAGAATATCCGTTCGTTACGTCATCTCACTGCACTACAGCCGGGGTAGTAGCGAACGGTATACCACACACAGCTATTCGAGATGTTTGGGGCGTTGCTAAAGTTTACGAAACCTACGTCGGTGCAAAAGATTTTGAAGATCCAGATCCTGTCTTTGCTCAAATTAGAGAAGTTGGTGCTGAGTTTGGTGCAACGACTGGTCGCCCTCGTCAAGTTTCTTGGATGTCTATGGATTTATTACGTCGTTCAATTAAGATCAACGGAGCTAACAAAGTAGTTTTTAATAAAGCTGACATTTTAGATGAAGTTGGTACTTGGTGTGTGTACGACGGAATGGACGCTCAAAATTTCGATTCCGCAGATGAGATGGAATCGTGGGTAATTACCGAGTTATCTGATCCGGATGTGATTGTTTTTTCAAGAAGCAAAGATGAAATTTAGTTTGTAAATTTGAGATTTTAATCTTATAATATTAATGTAAGAATTAATTTACTGACTGGAGAAAATAGAGAGCATGTTTAAGTTTTTATCTGGAGATTTTGTTGCAGATTACAACCAAGCTATCAACGCTTTGAACCAAGAGCAGAAAGAGCTTGATGGAAAATATTCTAGAATTATTGATTCTATTGTAGAAAGA
>Ga0310345_10002458_pt1 | contig 18693 bp, 18 predicted proteins | sample HC15DNA20500_MG_FD_204667 | JGI IMG/M metagenome (GOLD analysis project Ga0310345, IMG submission 204667) | Marine microbial communities from station ALOHA, North Pacific Subtropical Gyre - HC15-DNA-20-500_MG | ecosystem: Environmental > Aquatic > Marine > Oceanic | place: Pacific Ocean: North...
TGGCGCGGCGACCATCCCGAATGCGGCGAACACCAGTCCGAGCCGCGGCCAGGTGCGTGTGAATGTGGTCATCGATCCCTCCGTGTCGGCGGCGCTGGCGCAGACAGCTGCGCCGTGAGAAGAATCCCCTTTGAGCGGTGCGGCAATGAAACGGCGATGAACCGAATCGGAAATGCGGCGAAGCGAGTCGTTTGCGGGGTCGGGCGGTGCTCGACCGGCGCCTTTGTACGAAGCACAAAACTCCCCTTGATGGGGCGGGACACCGTGGCTATAGCGCGCCCCTCGCAACCGGCGATGCCGGGTTCTGCGAGATGCGGAGACGTGGGTGAGTGGCTGAAACCAGCTCCCTGCTAAGGAGCCATACCTGGTAACGGGTATCGAGGGTTCGAATCCCTCCGTCTCCGCCACCGGCCTTTCCAAGGCCTTCCAATCGCCTCCAAAATCGTGCGGAAAGCTTTACAATTCCGCCGTTTGCGACTCCTATGCGGTCCAGCCCACCTCACCCCTAGCCAGACGCATGTTGGGGTATTTTGGGGGTAACGAACTGATCGACCCGGGGGTATCGGATGCTGACGGACAAGGCGGTGCGCGCGGCTGCTTCGAGAAAAAAGGCATACAAGCTTGCCGACAGCCGCGGATTGCATCTTCACGTGTCTGCGAGCGGTCACAAAAGCTGGCGCTATAAATACCGCTTCCAAAACAAGGAGCGCTTACTGACGCTAGGTGCATACCCCGAGGTGTCGTTGGCCGATGCTCGCGAAAAGCGCGACGAGGCGAAGAAGATTCTAAGAAATGGTAGAGACCCGAGGCACAGCGCAAAGCGCAGTCGGTTGATTGGCAGGAATGATGCTGCGAAGTCGTTCGAGGGGATGGCCCGCGAATGGCATGCTTTGCAGGTCGCACGCTGGAAGCCGGTGCACGCAAACGATGTCATCACCAGCCTCGAACGTGATGTCTTCCCGCATCTGGGCGAGATGCCGCTGGCCGAAATCGACAAGCCGCTGCTGCTTTCGGTTCTGCGTAAGGTCGAGAAACGCGGTGCGATCGAAACAGCACGGCGTATTAAGCAGCGCGTGGCGGCCATCTATCGCTACGCCAATGCCGGAGGCGCTGGCCTTGAGAACCCGGCCCTAGATATCAACGACGCGCTGACACCGTTGCCGCCTGCGAAGCGCTATCCTGCCCTTACCAACATCGATGCGATCCGTATGATGATCGGCGACATCGATCGTGCCGGTGCCTCGCCAGTCAACCGCTTCGCTGCGCGCCTGCTGGCGCTCACCGCACAGCGTCCGGGCATGGTTCGGTTCATGGAATGGGATGACATCACCGGGATCGACTGGGGCGATTCGAACGCGGATACGAGCGCGGCACTGTGGAAGGTGCCGGCTGAGAAGATCAAGCAAGAACTGCACCTGCGCACCGACGAAGCGTTCGATCATCCGGTGCCGCTGTCCCTGCAGGCGGTCGACACGCTTCGCGCCGTGCGCTGGCTGACGGGGCGCTCGCCCTTTGTATTCCCAGGCGCCCGTTCCGGTCTCAAGCCGATCAGCGAGAACGCGATCGGCTATCTCTACAACCGCGAAGGCTACAAGGGCCGCCACGTTCCCCATGGCTGGCGGTCGAGTTTCTCAACCATCATGAACGAGCAAGCAGAGCGAGAACTGGGTACGGACCTACGGCTGCTCGCCGATCGGATGATCATCGATCTAATGCTTGCGCATACGCCAAAGGGCATGAGTGCGAGCGAGTTGCGCTACAATCGCGCTGCCTACATGCCGCGGCGCCGCGAACTTGCACAGCGCTGGGCGGACATGATCATGGAAAATGCGATCCCGGCCCATGACATCATCGACAGCCCGCGCCGCAAGCCGCGCTAGCGCCCGCCGCGCTTTGCCGATTGCTCCTCGATCCAGGCGAGCACTTCGTCCTTGCGCCAGCGCGAGCTCGACCCGAGCTTGAGGCGCTCGGGGAACACGCCTTTCTTCTCGTCTTCGTAGATCGACGACTGGCTGCGCCCGATCAGTTCGCTCACCTCGTCAATCGACAGTAACATCGGGCCGACACCGGGCGGATCGGACGAGGCCGCTATGCGCAACTCGCCGCTTCCCGCCTTCACTGTCGGACCCAAGTTCACTCTTCGTGCTGCGACCACACGCGCGGCACGCAGCTGCGGATCGACAATCTCCTCGACCTGCCGAGCGGTCAGCGGGCCTAGCGGCTTCAGCGCAGCCAACCATTCGTCGAACTGCGCATCGTCGACAAAAATGCGATGGGTCAACGGTGCTCCGGGGTCGGTCCATCGTTCGACGTTGAACGCCCCAGTTGCGAAGCGGGGAAGTGGATCGTCCAGCTCCCATAGACCAGCGTCGATACCGACGACCTCGCCTCCGCCTAGGGGACGCGCGAATGTTGCAAGCCGACCGTTCGCGAACATCCGGACGAGGTGTTCGGCATTGAGGCGCACCAGATCGCGCGCGGCGTCGTTCTCACCCTCATCGTTCGGTGCGGCGAAGATGTCGGGAAGTTCGTAAGACGGAAATCCAGCGCGGGACTGGACCACATCCGCAAAAGCGGCGGTCAGCGTTTTGCGACCCTTAGACACAAGCGACGGACGGCCTTCATATGGCGACCAGGGCGGGATGGTAGTGCTCACGATCGCAGGCTAGCAGCACTGTTGGGTTCAGCAAGGGTTCGGCAGCTTTGCGCCCCGATTCTGGTCGTAGGCCGCGCATTGCAAGGTGCCCGAAAGCGGACCGCTTGCTTTTCTGATCCGGCAGGCTGGGCCAATTTTGAGTGCTGGGTGGAAACCCGTTGGTCTGTAGCTAGGATCCGCTGGGCTAGCCTCCGCCCGCGAGGCTTTCCAATACCGGGCACCGATCATTGCTCGTGGTACCACATTGCTCGATCAGTTTAGCGAGAGCGTTCTCCATACGCTCAAGGTCGGCCCGCTTCGCACGGACGTTCGCGAGGTGCTGTTCGGCGATCGATTGCACCTCATCGCAATGCACTTCCTGACCCGGTGTTAAATCTAGCAATGCGCGCACCTCTTCAAGCGAAAAGCCGAGTTCGCGCGCACGCCGAATGAAGCGGAGGCAATCGATGTCCCGAGGACCATAGTCGCGGTAGGCGCCTCTTCTCGGCGGAGGATCGATAACGCCTATCCGTTCGTAATACCGGATTGTCTCGATGTTGCACCCGGTCCGCTTCGCCACTTCGCCAATTTTCAAAGCCAGCCTCTTGAGTCTGTAGTTGCTACAGACTGTAAATAGGTGTGCGAATCGAGGTTTGCAAAGGGACGATCGATGCGCGGCATCAGCACATGGTGGAACGGATTGGCGACGGGCGGGGGTATCTTTGCAGCCTTCGGTGCAGCTGCATGCTGTGCTCTGCCTTTGATGCTCGCGTCGGTGGGTGTGGGCTCGGCGTGGCTTGGCAGCATCTCGCCGGTTGTAGCCCCCTATCGCGTCCTGCTACTGACCCTCGCGTCGGCTCTTCTCCTCGCTGCAATCCTCCGTTTGCTCTGGCAGATTCGACAGGCACGAACATGCTCAGCGGACAGTGCGTGCGGATCGCCGACCTACCGTGCGTTGACCGCCATAGGGATTGTCATCGGTGCGGCGCTGCTAACAGGTGCTTTCCTCTATGGCTGATCTGATCCTGATCTCTCGCTTGCGCTGCCCCGAATGCGCGCATGAGGAGGACATGGAAATGCCGACCAACGCTTGCCTATTCTTCCACATCTGCACGGGTTGCGGCGTACGTCTTCAGCCGCATCACGGCGATTGCTGCGTGTTCTGTTCATACGGCACCGTTCCCTGCCCCCCCATACAGGAAGGGGACTGCTGCAATGGCTGAGACTTTTGATTTCGTCGCCATCGGATCTGGAACTGCTGCGCAGGTCGCGGTCCATCGGATGGCCGACTCCGGGAAGCGCTGCGCGGTTATCGATTATAGGCCTTACGGTGGAACTTGTGCGCTGCGCGGATGCGACCCGAAAAAGATGATGGTGAGTGCAGAGGAAGCGCTCGCGGCATACAGGCGAATGAAAGGGAAGGGTATCGAAGGCTCGGTTTCAATTGATTGGGCCGACCTCCAGACCTTCAAGCGCAGCTTTACCGGTCCCGTTCCTGAAAAGCAGGAAGCTCGCTACGAGCGTAAGGGTGTCGCGACCTTCCACGGCGCAGCGCGGTTCGCTGGTCCCGACAGGATCGCGGTAGGCGACCGCGAATTGAGTTTCTCCCACGCGCTCATCGCAACGGGAGCGGAGCCTCGACCACTCGGTATCGAAGGCGAGCAATTGCTGACCCACAGCGATGCATTTTTAGAACTTGGAACCCTTCCAGACCGGATCGTATTTGTCGGCGGCGGATACATAGCTGCGGAATTTGCCCACCTCGCCGCGCGCGCCGGTGCGGAGGTCACAATCGTCCAACGAGGCCGCATTTTGAAAGCCTTCGACCCTGACACGGTCGATTGGCTCATGCCGACTTTCGACGATCTCGGCATCGAAATCGTGGATGCCGAGGTGAACGGCGTAACGAAGACAGATGGCGGTCTAACCGTCAATGCTGGCGATCGCCGGATCGAAGCGGAGCTGGTGGTGCACGCTGCCGGAAGGGTTCCAGCGATCGGCTCGCTCGAACTGGAGGCCGGAGACGTCGCGTTTGACGATGGTCGATTGGTGCTTACCGAACAGCTACGCAGCCAGAGTAACCCCAAGGTCTTCGCGGCGGGTGACGCTGCTGCAAATGGCCCGCCACTGACTCCAGTCTCCAGTCACGATGCCAAGGTCGTGGTAGAAAACATCCTCGAAGACAGCGGTCGAACTCCAAATTATCGGGGGGTTCCGAGTGCACTTTTCACGGAGCCGCCGGCGGCGAGAGTCGGAATGCTTGAAAGCGAGGCGCGTGCGGCCGGCTTGGATTTCATGGTCAATACTGGCTCGCACCCCGGTTGGTTTTCGGCAAGGCGGCTGAACGAAGAGATCTATGGCCACAAGCTGCTGGTCGAGAATGGCACAGGGCGCATCCTTGGAGCCCACCTGGTCGGCCCTGACGCCGACGAGCTCATCAATATTTTCGGCTTGGCCATGCGACATGGGCTCACCGCGGACGACATTAAATCGACAATGTTCGCCTATCCTACGGCTGCATCCGATGCAGGGTATATGCTGGGATGAGAAACGCGGAAGCCACCAGCAAGCGCGACCTAGCTGCTAGCCGTCTGCACCTCATCCTAATCTGGGGCGTGCCGTTTGCGTTGCTAATTGGCCTGAACTTTACCGAAGAATTTCTGCAACCGCACGAGAGGGTAGGAATCGCCGCGGTGCTGTTCCTATGGATGGGGGCGGCGTGCTCGATAAACGCTGTGCGTTGCCGCCGTCTCCACTGCATCATCGCCGGGCCAGCGTTTTTGATCGGTGCCGTGCTGCTTACCATGGTGGCGTTCGGCTTGGCCGATTTCGGCTCAGACGGCCCAAACGTCATCATCTGGGGCACGTTTGGGGTAGTTGCTGGCAGCTTTATCGCCGAACGCATAGCAGGGAAGTATTGGCGAAGACCGGCGTAAGCTCAAGTTTCTGTTCACAGCGAAACAGGAACGAGACCCTCTCAACCAAGAACCTTTTCGAAGCGAACACCAGCGGGTGGTCTCGATCAAGCAGACTGCCGTCTGCTTCTGCTGCGCAGTCGCCTGGGAGCGGGCTGTCAGCAACCGGCCCCAAAGCCGTCAAGCCGCGTCTGGTGAAAGCTGCCGGTCAGCACTGCGCCCTCATCTCGGTCATTCCAGAAGGTGGCGCTTTGACCCGAAAGTTGCCGTTCGTTCAGGGGCGCACTAACGGCAGCTACGCGCCCTAATCTCGGACATTCGCTCAAAATTTCCAGTTTCCGAGAACGGACACACCCTTTGGGTTGTCAGTAAGTGCAGCCGAAGCCCATCCAGATTCGATAGAAAGCCGGTGTTCGCGTATCTACGTCATGAAAGAAAGCTGTGGTGTAGTTCAGTAGCCACCTTGTTCACTCATTGTTCTTTGATATTCGTAATTGATGACCGATGCTGAAATAGATGCCAAGCTTGCCACTGTCGAGGCCATGCTCGTTGCAGAAGGTATGAATGAGGCCGCGGAGCTTCTACGAGAGGCCGAAGCCGAAGTCGTGGAAACTGGCTATGACAACTGGGATGGCGGAACACGCATAAATACAGTTTTCCTTACAATCGAGCCATCTGAATTCGGGCGACTTTCTTCAAAGCGCAGTTCACTCGAAGAACAAATCACTGCACGTGTGAAATCCGTGTTCGAGGACGGCGCCAATGAGTGGTTTGGCGTTGAAATCCGTCCCAAAGTACGAGCTCGGGCCGACTGGCGTTCCTCACCTGGCCAGCTATCCCGACGCGCCCGTCAAAACATTATCGATGCCTTAAAGGTCGAGAAGATTCATTGGATGGGAGAGCTCGACGACGTCGAATTCTTGCAACGTCTTTGGGACCTCGAGTCCATGCCGTCTACGGACAATCGCTTCGACAATGCGGCAGGGGACATATGGCAGCATCGGCACAATAATGACGATTGGGACGACGACTGGATTTATAGCGACCGAAGATTCGATCTTTTGGGCGGTAGAGCCGAAATGTTCTTAGCCTTTCTAGCGGAGATGGTTCACCCACTTGTTCGGCCAGATCGAAACGAAGCGCTGGAACTGGTCCGCGTCTTCAACGATCAATTGCGCCCGGAAGGCTGGTCCTTGGTAGAAGTGGAGAAGATTGCTGGCCGCCCGCGCTTTGTCGCCAAACCTATAGGTGACTTCGGCGAAAGATCGGTGTTGCGCGCTAAAACCGTAGCAGATGCTCTCAACGCTGGATGGATGAAGAAAGAGATCGAACGGCTTGAGAATTCGGTGGATCGTGATCCAGCACTAGCAATTGGGACTGCGAAGGAACTCGTCGAAAGTTGCTGCAAAACAGTCCTTACCAACCGAGGAATCTCATACAGCAAAAATGCAGACCTTCCGACCCTAACCAAACTGGTCGCCAACGAACTCGGACTCGTGCCGGAAGGAATCTCTGACGAAGCAAAGGGGGCGAACACCATAAAGCTAATCCTCCGCAATTTGGCTGCACTTACGCAATATCTAGCCGAATTACGCGGGCTTTATGGTTCTGGCCATGGGCGAGATGGGCAGCACAAGGGCCTGCAACCTCGGCATGCAAGGCTTGCGGTCGGCGCTGCAGTTTCGTTCATAGACTTTGTTACTGAGACCTACCGTGATCGCGTGGCGAAAGATGACGACGCCACTACGAAGTAGGAGTAATCGTCTGTGTCCGCGATTGCTTCGGAGAAATGCGCCGTGTCAGCTTGCCAGGGTCTACATTTAGAACCGGACATTCAACTCTCGGCCCATTCCGAAACTTGGCAGGAAAACTCAACCTACCCATCTTTGTCCCATGACAACCACCATATATCTCGACGAGTCCGGATTCACCGGCGACGACCTCTACAACCCTGACCAACGGTTTTTCACAATAGCCTCAACCATCATAGAGGAAGAAGAGGCACGTGCAATTCTGTCTCGTTGCTTCCCTCGATATCAGGGTGAAGAATATAAATTCACTAACATCTGGAAGCGCGAGAGGTCGCGGGACGGCTTGCGTGCCTTGGCAGCAGAGTTACCCCGTCTTGCCGATCACGCATTCGTTTGGATTATTGACAAGCGATTTTGTCTTCTCACCAAGATGGTCGACTACCTCGTCGAGCCCGGCGCATACGAGGCCGGTTTCGACTGGTACGCCGACGGCTGGGGTCGGCGCTATTTGAACACGATCCATCGAGACTTGGTCACGCATGGAGCTGACGAACTCTACGATAGCATTATTTTCAGTTGGGATGCTTTTGCACGCGATCCGACCGGCGAGCGATTGGACGTGCTCAACGAACATTTGGCCCGCGGGAAGGCAACGACAGAGGCCCCGCTGCCCAGCCTTTTCGACTTGCTCTTGCGCGGGCTCGGACATTTTCGGGTCCGCAACCCAAATCTCGCGCAATTCACGGATTCCAACGAGATACAGGTTACCTCGGTTTTTTCGTCGATCACCTGGTGGCGTCAACAGAGGAGCGAGGACTTTGCACTCGTTCACGATGAATCCAGCGCATTTCTGAAGCAGCGCGATCTTTGGAGCACGATGCTTCGGGACGACTTCGATGGACCTCCCGTTCCGATCGCCGATGGAACTGAAGTCGAGCTGCCGCTACGTGTAAGGTCGTCAACCGCCGTGCGCTCACACGACTCCTATTCGGTCCAACTTTGTGACATTCTAGCCGGGCTGCTCGCCAAGGCCGGGCCCGGTCTCGTTGGCGGCTCCCACGATCCGTTCATTGTCGAACTGGTTTTAGCCGGAGCCGGCGAGCTAAACTTCAATGGGATCATGCCGGAAGCGCTTTATGTCGATGGCCCACCCCGGCGCAGGAATGGACCCGACATGGTTGATCGGATGACCGAGTTGCTCAAGCCCTATCTCGATAAGAAGATGGAGGAGCGCAAGAGCCCCGACATCTAGCTGCAGCAATCGTGCGGTCAGGCCTAGGATCGCTTGGTGAATGGCTGCTTTCCAACCGCCATCGTTTGATTGCAGACGTTCCGCAATCGGCCCCGGAGCTGCCAGTTCGCAATGCGCCCGAAATTCAATTTTCGGGATGGGCATGTTGGGAGGGGAGTGGAATTTTGCAAGCCACAGTCCTGGATTCCACGCCCGAATGCGGATGCAAAAAAAGGGGCGCGCATTCGTGCGCCCCTTCGAGTTAGATTATCACCTGACGGCTCGCCGCCTGGTCTAGCGCCCTCCACGATAGATAGCTTGCGAGCAGTTTCCGGCGGATAGGCGGTGGGCATGACGCAAACAGCCAGAATACCCATGCAGCCTGCGTTTCGGTGCGTAGTTGGACCAGGCGCTGGATCACCGATGGATTGGGTCCCGAAAGCTCGCGGCCACCGATTCGCGCGGCATGGACCAATTGGTCGTGGGGAATGTTCACGTGAATATTCCTCATCAGACCCGAGCGGGGAATGAAGTCGAGAAGGCTACTCGTTACCCGTGTAGCCTGACGTTGCCCCTGCCTCAAACCAGCTGGCGCAGTCGTGTGGATCAGCGCGGTGGTGTCGGGGGTGAACAACCTGCGGATTTCCTCGCGCATGCGACGCGACTCGTAGCCAGCCCCATAGCCGTGAGCAAGGGAGGCGAATGCCGCTTCGTTTCGCCACCGCCGGGTGACGATGAACGCGCCGAAGCCGAAGGGTGCGAGTGGCTCGTGTGGCAGAGGCGGAAGTTGCAGCGAGAGAACAACCATGCGCTCGGGCATGGTGGAGGTACGACGATATGGCATGAGTAATCCTTGAACATGGCTGCGGGCGGATCCGGTGAAGGCGCCGCCCGCACCAATCTTGGTGGGGATGGTATGGAGCTGGTCGCTCAACCGCACTCGATGGTTTCGTCGGCGAAGCGCAGCCGCAGGATGTGCTCGGTGAACGCCTGCGCGCCACTCCCTCTTGCAAGCTCCACCCAGGCCTCCCACCGGTCGAGCCGATGGATCAGCCAGGCGAACAGGCGATCGCGGGCGTATTCATCGGCGAACGTCATGGTCCACAGCACGCGGCCCAGCGGGATGTTTTCGCCGGTAGGGGCCCCGATGAGCTTGATACCCGGATCACGGTTGATACACTCCCGCACGAACCTGCCCGGCAGGTCGAGCGCAAAGCTCTCATTGACCTGGAATACCCGCTCACGTTGCTCGCGAGTGTCGCCGCCATCGAAGCCGTGCCACCGCGTGATCGTCGGAAGCCCGATCGGAATGGGTGCCTCCCCTGCCCCACGCGTGCTGGCCAGCGCGACGAGGATAGCCCTCCCCTCCGCTGTCAGGTCGCCGGTCAGGCCTTCTGAGAGCTTGTGCCCTTCGAGCCAGTGGGCGTAGTGACCGGCTACATCCCACGCGCCATCGAACAGATCGTTAACCCGTTCCTCGACATGGACGATGCGCCGATCGAGCGCAGCGAGTACCGCGAGCAGGAATTCGGTCATGGCAGTGAACTGCCAGTCCGAACCCCGCGCCATGCAGAGCCGACCGCACCAGATGTATTCGCGCAGCGACGACCAGCGCCGCCCGAGTTCATCGATGAGGTGCGGGTAGCCATCCGGGTCCGCAATGCACCAATAGCCGAACGGCAAATTCGGGTTGCGACGCTGCTCGTAGGGGATGTCCTGCTGGTCCATGATCAGCGCCCTCCCGGCTTGCCGAGCCGCGGTGACGGCGGCGCCAGCGCGGGTTCGGCGTGGAGGTCACCGTTAGCCTCGATCGACCTGAGCTGGCGTGCCAGCCTGATGGTCTCCTCGTACATATAATCGATGCCGCGATAGACCTCGCCCTCCTCGCGCGCGAGGATCGGCTTCGAACCTGATGGCACCAGGTCACCCGGCTTGTCGGCCGCGAAGCCGAACCACCATGCGTCATCCGCGGTCTGATGTTCGGCGCCCGGCGTATGGAGCATGGAGCCCCGCCCGCCCATGCGCGCATGGCACACCCGCACCGCCTCGGGTTCGTAGCGGGAGCAGATTTCCGCGTAGTCGATCCCGCGGTGCGGTGTGAGCCCGGCGCTCGCCGGTATCGCGTCCTCGCGGTAGCCGTAGAGCGGGTGACCGCGCTCAACCGCTACGAACCCACCCCAAACGCCCGAAGCCTGGCGCAAAAGGATACAATCGAGACCGCTCTCGGCATCGCGCCAGGCGATCTTGTCGAACGGCTCATCGCTCCATGGTCCCTGACCGCGCGGACGCCGATCCCTGATGATATAGAGTTGCTCGGGCCGGACCTCGTGGTTGCCGATGGCGATCCGTTCGGGCAGTTCAGCAAGGTTGGTGTTCTTGGCGAGCGCGATGGCGCGGCCGGCGTTGGTTTTCTTCTTCGGCATTTCAAATCCTTTCTAGGCATGAAAAATGCCGCTCATCCCCGTCGGATGGGCGGCTCTCATTTGATCTGCTTGGCGGCAGATCCGTCGCAGCACGGTTGGTGATGTTTCGAGGCCCGTGCCCGCCTGCTCTCCCTGTTCGCTAAGTCATATATTCCTCCTCAATCTTCGCATCATCCCATTCCGGCCCAGCTATGGGCAGGTTTCCTTTCATTCAGGGGTCGGCGCGATAGACTGTCCCGCGCAGCCCGCTCGCTGCCTTCTGCCCCCTTGCCCACGGCGCGAAACTTCGCCGCGCGAACTCGCTGCCGGGGATCGCCGCCGCCACCGCATCGGCGACAGCCATGAGGGTCTTGGGTTGATCGCATTCGACTACGCGATGCGCAGCGAGATGACGCAGTGCGACAACCGCCGTGGTCAGTACGTCGGCGAGCACCTGGTCGCGCACCTTGCGCCAATCGCCTTTCTCGACCAGTTCACCGATTGTCCTGCTCGGCGACGGCTTTGCCGGGATAGCGGTAGCTGCAGCGTATTCCGGCAGGTGGGGCGACCTGGCCTGCACAGTCACCGCACGGCACAGATCGATGCGCTCCCTCGCATGCGGGGAGCCGTCCGTAAGTTGGCGCGGCAGGACCAGTGCGAACTCGCCGGCCGAGCGGCGCAGCACCGCCAGGTCCTTGACCTCCCCGCCCCATGTTATGAGCTGCGCTGTCGGCACTTGGTGCAGCGCTTCGAAGAACCGGGCGATCATCTCCTGCTCGCTCGCCTCGTCCTCGGCCAACACCACGACGCTCTCGACCGCTGGAACCTCTTCTCCTGGATCGAAGCGCAGCTGTAGCCACGAGGCAGCCGCCATGCGATGGAAAGGCCAGCGGATCGTCGGCTCGGCGCTTTCGCCTTCGCTGACGCGGTAGCCATCGTATCGGCTCCTGTCCCAACGGTACTCAAAATCGGCGACGATGATACGCTGTGGGCTGCGGCCCGCTCGCCCGTCTCCGGCGTCTAGGCCAAGGAACCTGCGAGCATCCCGTTCGAGGGCTTGTTCGAAGCTTATATTGTCGATGTGCATGATTGGTAATCTCCATAAAAAAGACCCGCCCGGACGGCGGGTCGTCGGCTTAAAATACGATGTGGTGGAAGGTGCTGCTCAGCGGTGGCGCTGGCATGCCGTGATGGTGCGCGTCGTCATGGCCGGCAGGCCGGAACGGTAGCCCCACGCCTGCTCGTGCTCGACGCGCTCGGGCGGCAGCTCGATCTGCCAGAATTGATCATCGGGATTCCAGCTGTAGCCGCGAGCCTTCAGCATATCCTTCTTGGAGAACGGAGCGCGTTCGGCCTGCACCATGACTGAGGGCGTGTCGGCGGCTTCGATCAGGCGCTGCAAATGCGTGCGGATTGGCGCGCCACCAGCATCGCGTTGGCGGTGCTGCAAAAGCCAGAACAACGCCCAGACATCGGCAGCCGCTCGATGCGCATCGCTGAACCATCCGACGTGGGCCAGAAGCGCCGACTGCGAGCGTCCCTCGTAGCCGAGTTCCAGCCAATCGATTTCGTTGCACGAACAGGCCCAAGCGCGCCCCGCAAGAAGAGGGTAGCGGCGCTCGATGAACCCCAGATCGAAGCGGGCATTATGCGCGACGATGAGGCTGGCACGATCGAGAAGGCCGATGGCGAAGGCGTCGTTGATTTTCTGGCCCGCCACGTCCTGCGTACGTAGGCCCGTGACCAGGCTGATCTTGGGATCGAGTTCGCAGCCTGGATCCTGCAGCCAGCTGAACGGTCCGAAGTGCCCCACAACTTCGCCTTCACCGTCGAGGAAGCAAAGCATGATGGCGAGCTCAATGATGACATCGTGCTCGGCCGAAAGGCCGGTCGTTTCGACATCCAAGATGGCTACGCATCTCCCATCGGGCACTGGCCCTTGATGCGGCATCGAGGAATACGGTTTCGGGACGCGCCGCAGCACGCGGTATCCTTCGTGCTGCTCAAGGTCTTTCGCCAGCGCCTCCGCGTCTGGCGACAGATGGTCGGTATTGATCATTTCAATTTCTCCGGTTTCGTGTCGAAACCGGCGAGGCGGGATCTGAGCTTTCACACTCAACTTTTCCCTTCACCTGCCGGCTTCACCCGGCAGGCCAAAATGATGTTTTCTCTTGCGGCCCGAAGCTGTCAGCGCAGGGTCCGCGCTTCTTCCAAGGCGTCGTGACGCCGCCCCAGACCGCTGGCGGTCGCACCCAAGGAGGTTGTCAAACCGACGTGCGAGACTGCCAGTCGAGCTACCCTTGGAGGCCCCATACGGGTCCGAACAAGCGCAGCAAAATGGTTCGCGCCAACAGGTGCGTACCACTTTGCGGTATTGCGCATAAAAAAACGAGAACGCTGAAAATTCGTGCGTTCGTTCGGAATGGCGGATTTACGGATTTTTCGACAATTTCCCTGGAATTATCGGTTCAACGTTCCGACGGAGCCGGGCCATTTCCTTCGGATTGGAAAAAGGACCCCTTTCCGAAGGGTACAACAGAAATTCGACGGACTGGGATAGGTTGGGTGCGGTCGGATTTACACGACCGCGAGCACGATCGAAAAAATTCCCGACCCGTTTGGGGTGCCCAGAATCTCGTCCTACAAGCTGGTAGATGGAGAATACACCACTAGACGAGCTGCTCGCCGATGCGCTGGAACTGTGCGCGAAGGACTTCCCGCGCGCCAAGCAGAAACTCGATGCCTTTAACGCGGCGTTCGAACGAATAGATGAGCGCGACGAACATGGCAATCTCACGCGCGCGGCCCATGATGCGAGGCAGTATCTGCGCAGCGATCTGCTCGACATGCGGCCCTATCAGCGTGCGAAAAAAGAGGTCGAAAAGCAGCGACGCAAAGCGAAGGCAAAGGCCGAAACCGCCATCGCGCAGGCCTTGGCAGCATACGTCATCTACAAGCAGTGGGACATCGAAGCGGGGCTGCTTAGCGACAAGGATGATGGCACCAGGCTGGTGCCGAAGAGCCGCGAAGATCATACCCGCGACGGCATCGCGCGCATCGCCGAACCTTTCGTTCAGGACATGATCGCACGCGGCGTAACGCCCGCTGCAATTTCCCGGCGCAGGTCGAGCGAGGCTGATGTAATCGCCCAGCTCATCCAGTCGGCGCACGAGGATCCGAAGTATGAAGACCCGGACAATCCGTGGGTCGCGATATATCGTTCTGGCCACATCGATGCCTATCGCACCGGGGTCACCGAGGACGAGGCCAGGCTACTCGATGCTGCTCTCGCACTGCGCGACGAGGAGGCGGCCGAAGCACTCGAAAAAGCGCGCGCATTCCTTCCGGACGGCCTAACAGTCAGCACGGGCGTGGCGCTAGGCGCGGCGCGCATCATGCAGTCCACGAGCACCCTCTCGGACGGGCTGGCGCAGGCCTACGCCGATGCCCACAACCTCGTCCGGGACAAGGATGCAGAGCAGCTGGGCAGGCTTCTCGGAATCGACACCGAGCCCGGCCTGGTTAAGCTGCAAGTGCTCCTCAATTTCCTTCGAGTGCAATCGGTATCGACCCATCCCCCACTGCCAGCTTGGGTCGAGATCGATGTGATGCGGCGGGTCATCGACACGCAGAATGCGCACGTGAAGCCTGCGACCGAATGGGTCGGAAAAGTCACCGAGAAGCTCGGCAATCTAGCCGAAGTCTTCGGCAGCCGCCTCTCCAGCGAGGATGCGTTCTACGCGCTGCTGAGCGCTGCGATGCATTCCAGCTTCACCTATCGGCACTTCGAGAACGAGGCCGATATCCGCGCGGCGAAGGACGCGGAACTCAATCGGCTGCGGCTCATGCGCGGCGCCGTCCTAGAAGGACGCGCGTTCAAGATCGACGGCTTCGGCTTTCCCGTTTGCGAAGACGAAGAAGGTTTCGACGAGCTGGACGCCGAGGTCTACCAAGCCCTCGTTCTCGACGAACAGGATGGCCCTAAAGGCGAAACGAACAGCGATCGGTCGGCCGGCGAGACCCCGGCATATTCCGCTTCGAATGCGCAGGATCAGCGTTTGAATCCTGTGCTGGTGCCCATCGAACCGGAGTGGGAAAACAACGGCGGAACCCCGCTCGAGCCCGATCCCGCCGATCTCGAAAGCCGCAAATACGCATCGGCAATGGATGAGGATGAAGAAGGCGAGGAAGTCGATTTCTACGCCATTGTGGCGCGGAGCGATGACGACGACGACGACATTGATAATCCCGAGGATGCCAGCGAAAATGTCGAGCTCGCGCGGTGGTCTACCGCCTCATTAGAGCGGCGGGCATACGACCGAGAGGGGCTTTCCAGCCTCGCGTCGGCGTCCCTGACAGCCGACAATGGCGACGACCACGGATCGGCAAAATCCGCTGAACAGGTGTCTGAACCGGTACAAAAGAACCAATCTGCGAGGTCGGCACGCCGGTCCGCTGACGGTCACAAGCCGCCGGGCAGCGACAAAGCACCGAACTCTAGTCAGGGTGTCGCAAAACGCGCCCTGCCGCTGTTCGAAGAAGAGAAAATGGTGTGGGAAGATGACTAGCGAGATCACGACATTCAATCCTGCCGCGGCCCTGCTGCGCGAGAAGCTTGCTGAAAAGTGGTGGTCCAAAGCGCCTGTTCTGGTGATGGACGACGCGTCCGAAAGCGGGCTCGCAAGCACAATCATGCTGGCCAAGCGCTACGGTGGCACCGGCACCAGCACGCTCGCGCTCATCCTCGAATTCTTGATGCGGCAAGAGGCGCTCATCATCGAGGTGGGCGGCAATCGCTGTCCCATGTTCCGCGGGCGCAGCGAGGATTTGCACGCACACTTTCCGATTTCCGATGGCAATCGGATCAACGAAGCGATGGACCTAAGGCTGGCGCATCCCGACCGGGTCGCGATCCTCGAATTCGAGCCGGCCCTCTATACCGATACGCTGCGCATCGCGAAGGACATGATCTCTCTCGACGCAGGCCTGCTGCCGACGATCTTCTACGTCTGCGCGCGCCACGAAGCCGATCCGCTATACGAGAGGAATGCCCTGGCAAACAAGATCGACCAGACCTTCATCTGTCAACAGGCTGCTCAATGCCCTGCGGCCCAAAATGCGGACCGGCTCGTACTACCCTGGCTCGACAGGTCGATCATGGAGTTCCTGTGGGCTGGCGCGGGTGACCTTCAGACATCTCTCGAACAATGCCGTGGGAGTTGGACGCTCCAGGAAGCCCGTCTCAATCTGGAACAATTCTACAAAGCGCTGGTGGGTGACAGATGACCTATCTCGAAGAACTCTGGAGAGACCTCTTTGAAAAAGACATCACGATCTTGGAAGAGAAGGTGATGATCGGCGTAAGCGAGCAATTTGAACGCGACGCACCCGTTACCATGCTTGCCGCAATTCTCGTCCGCATGCTGTTCCTAGTGCTCATCGAGCACAAGGCGAGCCCGTTCAAGGTGCTGCGGAATTTTGGCCAGGCGATGGAGGAGAATCGCCGGTCGGTCTTGCGGATCAACGAGACCTACGGGGATCTCCATGGCAAAATGGAGGCCTTCAAGATCGACATCGAAAGTGCTCAGCATGCTTTGCAGGAAATCCGCGAGTATGGGCATGCGAAGGTCGGCTACAATCCATTCATCGGTTTTTATTCGGTGCCCGCATCCGAAGGCGCGCCCCCGATATCGAAACACACGATAGCGGCGTTTATCGCAGCTTGCTTCGGGGCAGCGTTTCTCGGATCAGTGATTGCCCTCATGATCATGCTGGGTTGATCTGCTCGGCACCAAATTAGCGACTCCGCTGGGGCGCCCCCCGCTTGGCAGGCAGGTGCCCTCCCCCATTTACGGTTGCTTCCCAGCGCTCGCTTTGTTCACGTCGATCCGCAGGATCCTTTACGAGACGCAACCGCTCGGCTAACTGTCGATGCAGGCAATAGCGCCCCTGTATCACCGGAACCAAGGCCCGAAATGGTCTTACCCGCGCGTATGTAAATGTATAACGGGGCTGCTAGTTGCGACGTCATATGTGGTTTGCGGTAAGGCCCTCGTAACGGTTGCTGTTGCAAGCGATCGTGCATGTCCAGATACGACAAGATGCAACCGGGCGTTCGTTCGCTTCCGCGAGGATACCGTCTCCCCTGGACCAGCGCGCTTCAGCTCCTGCACGCCGAACGCTTCGCCCGGTCGCTCCAGCGGCCCATGACCCACGCGGTGACCATCAATTTCACCCGGCCCCTGAAACCAGGGATCAGCGCGCGCGACGTGTTCATCGAGATCCGCAACAAGGTCCAGCGCGCATGGAATTACAGGCGCAGGAAAGGAGCGGTCAGCGATCCGCTGTATTACCTCGCCGTGTTCGAGAACCCTCCCTTTGGACGCCGATTCGGAAGACCGGTCTACGGCCCGCTGCACGTCCATTGGATGATCCATTGGTATGGTGTGCCCACCAGACTCATCGAACAGATCGCCAACCGGGTCCTGCGCAAATACAGCCAGGGCGTCCCACGTGACGCGATCGACATAACGCCGCTGGACAAGCCGGTCGGCTACGCGATGTACATGTGCAAGGGAATCGATCCGCCTTACGCGAAACACTATCACATTCAGCACAGGCCGCAGGGATTTGTCCCTTTCAAGCGTATCTCCATCTCCAACCGCCTCGGGGATGCCGCCATGAAGAAATACACTCAGCTTCACGGCATCCATCCGTTCACTGTGGCCAACAGCCAGCGCAGTAAAAACGCCTGGAAGTTCGTAGGAATGCGCCGGCGAAATCGGATGAAGCGTCAGCGGCCGTGGAGGAACAGGACCTACGTTTCGGCCAATGCCGTGAACCGGTCCTCACCTCAGCCACCGAAACCCTGATCGCATCATAAAAAATCATCCTCATCCACGGGCGGACCTTGGCACGGGCCGCCGAGGGGAGGTCTTGCGGCAGTATCAGCCGCGTCCGCGAGATATCCAGGTCCGATTGGCCTTGGAAATTTCCATGCCGGGCCGACTGTGGCCAACGCGCTCGGGCAGTGTTTTGCGTCGCCGAGCTCCGACACGCGATCAATAGCGGGCTAGGGAGCGCGCCTCAGAACCTGACGATTGCGTCGACCAGTAGCGTGGCGACTTTGGGGCCGTTAGCTGACAGTCGACTATCCACTGAAAATGGGGAAAAGCTGCCTGCCAGCTAGCGATCCGACAGCAAAGCCTTTAAGTTTGGATCTAATACGGGATCCGGTAAAAGCTGATCGTTTGCTGACTGCGAGCAATGGATGATGGAAAACCCGCTCAGCTCTCACGACGCAAAACCCTTGGCTTGTTTCCTCATCATTGCACTCGCCTCGATTGTCGCGTGGTCTGCCCTGACTGCTTACGAGTTTCTCGCCCTCGGCCTCTACCCGGTCAGGGAGGAGCCCCCGGTCTTCACGACGTATTTCCTGCTTCGTTCCTTGTTCGCCTTGGCAATTGCCGGGACGTTGGTCAGCGTACTTTCTACGGGGGCAGCGGAAACCTCGCAATGTCGTGGCCGGTTAAGTATTACCGAGCGGACTCTCGGGCTCGCCACGATGTTTACAGGTTTCGGTCTGACGGCGGTTTTTCTCGCCGATCCCGAAACGTTCCGTGCCATGGCCGAGGAAGACAGCACGGCGGAATGGCTGTCAGCAATCTTCACGCTCGGCGCGGGCTGCCTATTCGCGGTCGAGGCTCTGATACGAGCTCGAAATCTAGAGGGCGGGCGGCTGAGACACGTCCCGGTGTTG
>Ga0310345_10002459_pt1 | contig 18683 bp, 28 predicted proteins | sample HC15DNA20500_MG_FD_204667 | JGI IMG/M metagenome (GOLD analysis project Ga0310345, IMG submission 204667) | Marine microbial communities from station ALOHA, North Pacific Subtropical Gyre - HC15-DNA-20-500_MG | ecosystem: Environmental > Aquatic > Marine > Oceanic | place: Pacific Ocean: North...
CCTGTTTTACGAGACTTTGATAGTCTTTGGGACTCAGTTGTAAAACAGGAAAAAATCAGCCGAGGTAATACCAAAGCAGCAGGCAGTATGACTAGAAAACAAAAAGCAGCATGGTTACAGAAGTATGCTCCTGAAACCTGGCAAAAATTAACGGGTAAACGGGGAGAAAGGGATGATTGGGGAGGAAAAAATCGGGAACTTGGGTATATTTTTCATACCAATCGTAACCACATAGCTACTTGGTATGGTCCTGTAGATGTATCAACTACTCTAGATGAAGAACAAGCATTTGGTTGTGCTGAATACGCGTATACAGATTTAAGACACGAAGCTCAGCAAATGCCTGTCTTATTTCAAAATATTGCTAGAGATATAGAAAACCAGTTAGTGTTTCCTAATAACTATTTTAATAGTTTATTAGTTAATTTATATACTAATAAGGGTCTAGACCTTCACTCAGATGATGAAGCAATCTACATGTACAACAACGGAATTGTAGGTGCTGTAGCAACTATCAGTTTAGGAGAAACGGCAGTTGCTACTATAGCTAGGAATGATCGTAGTAAATATTTTAAGATTAAACTAACAGATAGAAGTTGCTACCTGATGCCTGAAGGCAACTTCCAGAATAAGTACAAGCATTCAGTAAGTGCACCATCAGGACGTAGGATAAGTTTAACATTCAGACATATACCTTTATGAGTAAAAACATAAACCTGGAAATAGCAGGAAGTAATACTTTATCGCGTACGGCGTGTGCTTTATTGCTCCCACTTACTATATTATCTAATAAAAACAATGAGATAGATAAAGAAGAGTTTATAAACGCCGTCAGCTGGATTAAGGATTATCGGACTTGGAACAAGTATTGGAATGAACTAGAGAAAAATAACGTTTTAGTTCAATTAGATACAAAAAAATGGATGGTTTGTCCTCATATGTGTTATTCCGATGGAGTATCTCATAACGAATTAATTACTAAATGGAATGAGGTTTCTAATGCAATTAACTAATTTACCTGATCTCAATACTGATGTTGAAACTACTGACCATTTGACTAAAGATCAGTTAGCAGGAGCTTTACCGGATAAACGGTTTAGAAAGCACCTAACAGATGAGATCGTAGATATGATCAATTCTGAACCAGATTCAGAGTTACGAAGAGTATTCCGTGATAACACGTTAACATACAGTTCTGTCTTAGCTACTGGAAGATACTCATTAACTGCGTATATACACGCTATTAAGTTTACTTCTTTGAAGCTAATGGGAGATAAGGCTTCTACTGCTTATAGTAAGGTTTTTCCGGATCGTTATCAGAACTTAATCGATAAAGGGGCCTCTTCTAGCTATATTGCCAGCTTTGCAGATAACTATGGAAATAACGCTTTAGTTACGAAGATTCTGGAACAAACTCTTGTACCTACGCATATATTAAATGCCGGCGTATATCAGGAAGCTATTAACACACAAGCAGAATTAATGCGTACTGCTAAATCAGAACTAGTAAGACAGAAGGCAGCTGAATCACTGATCAGTAACTTAGCTGCTCCAGCTGCAGCTAAATTAGAAATTGATATTGGTTATAGTAATGACTTAGTAGAGGATCTACGGGCAACTACTAGAGCACTTGCTCAACAACAATTACGTATGATTATGAATGGCCAATCCAGCGCTAAAGAAGTAGCCCATAGTGAAATAATAGCTAAAAAAGCTATACCGGTGGAAACAACCTATGAGGTAATTGATGAAAAATAATGTTTCAGACATACTTAAGGTACTTCCGCATAAATACCCGTTTCTTATGATAGATAAGGTTATAAGTACAACTGACACAAAGATAATTACTTTAAAAAATGTATCACATAACGAGCCTTATTTTAGTGGGCATTTTCCTGATTTCCCTATTATGCCAGGAGTACTTATACTAGAGGGAATGTTTCAATCTGGGGGACTACTATTCGGTTTCGCCAATTTAGTTAAAGAACAATTAGCTTATGTAACTACAATAGATAAAGTTAAATTCATTAAACCTGCACTTCCTGGGGATCAAATAAAATTTGAGATAAACATCACTACTAACTTATCTAAATATGCCAGATTTTCTGGTAAAGCATATGTTGATGACGTATTAATAACTCAAGCTACATGGACATCCGTTATAATAAATAATACAAAGGAATAATATGATTAAGCCAATAATTTTCAAATGGTTAATTTGGATGATAGCAATTAATACATTAACTTTACTAGCCAATAACATTATAATTTCTGTAATGATGGGTTGGCTCGATAATCCATTCGTAATGAATTAGAGGTAAGGAATGTCCCTAGTTAAGAAAACGGTAGATCAATGGCTTAATGATACTGACTATAACGATGATCCCACTTATGTACCAAGTGAATTTGCCTTGGAATTTATATCGTTTATTAAATTAGTTAATGGTGAAAAAGGAGAAGAAAATAAAACTCCTATAATTCATTATAAGATGCTGGATAAAATAGCAGGTAAAAACGAGAATACTGCTAATATGTGCGCACGAGGGTTAGCTAAAACTACTATATTTGCTGAGTACTTATTCTTGTATATAGCTGTTTATGGGGCGATTCCGGGATTTGGAAAGGTAGATTATGCTTTGTATCTTTCAGATAGTATTGAAAATGGTGTAAAGAAGATGCGGCTTCGTATGGAGCGGCGGTGTGAGCAAAGTGAGTTTTTGAAACGATATATTTCAACTACTAGATTTACTGATATCAGATGGTATTTTAAAAATGCTGAGGGGAAGGAATTTGTTGTTACTGGACATGGAGCAAAAACGGGTGTTCGTGGTACAGTTGAATTAAACACGAGACCGCAACTTGCTGTACTTGATGATCTGTTAGGAGATGAAGATGCTAGGTCTGCGACTATTATCGAGAATGTGGAAAACACGGTCTACTCGGCTATTGATTATGCGTTACATCCTAATAAGAGGAAAGTTATTTGGTCTGGAACTCCGTTTAATGCTAAAGACCCTTTATATAAAGCTATTGAATCTGGGGTCTGGTATGTGAATGTATACCCGGTTTGTGAAATGTTTCCGTGCTCGCGTAAAGAGTTTAAAGGGGCTTGGGAAGATAGATTTGGTTATGACTATGTAAATAATCAATATATTAAAGCTAAAGGAGCCGGACAATTAGATTCATTTAACCAAGAGTTAATGCTGCGTATTACGTCAGAAGAAGACAGGCTAATCCAGGATTCAGATTTAGTCTGGTATAAACGCAGTAACATATTGAAAAATAAGGGTGCTTATAACTTTTACATCACTACAGATTTTGCTACATCTGATCGAGAGCATGCTGATTTTAGCGTAATCAATGTCTGGGCCCTTAATAACAATGGAGATTGGCTTTGGGTAGATGGATTTTGTAAACGTGCGCTCATGAATGATACGATAGACGCATTGTTTAGATTAGCTCAAGAATGGCGCCCACAAGAAGTAGGCATTGAAATATCCGGACAGCAGGGTGGTTTTATTAGTTGGATTCAAAATGAAATGGGGCAGCGCAATAATTATTTTACATTGTCTAAAGGGAAAAACAGCAATACAATAGGGATTAGGCCTACTAAAGATAAGATGAGCAGATTTCAACAGAATGCTGTTCCCTTGTTTAAATCTAAAAAAATATGGTTGCCGGAAGAATTAAAAGATAGTGAGGAACTTGTAGAGTTGCTTTTTGAGTTATCTTTAGCTACTCTAAAGGGGTTTAAAAGTAAACATGATGATCACATAGATACAATCACTATGTTGGCAGAACTAAATGCGTGGAAACCAAGTGAAGTAGGACCGCAAGAAGAAGATAAAAATGAGTTAGAAAACTCAATTATGTGGGGTGATGATGGCAGTACCAAGAAAGCAGGAGACAGTTCTTACTTTGTTTAATAATTCGCTCCAACTCAGCTCGTCTTCTCAACGAGTTGAGCTCCTCCCGGATAGGTAGGGGCTAAAGCCCCTACCTATCTGTCTTATTAAAGGAATGATATGAAAGTTTCTGAATATGTTGATTACTTAACTACTGGGGAATGCAGTAAGCTTGCTATTGCCAGTGTTGGAGATATGTCTTCTAACCCAAGCCCATCGCCTTCTGCAGTACAGGTAGTTAACCAAAATAAATTTATTAACTATGTAAATTTAGCTAACCTAGCTTTACATAAACGATTTCATTTAATGGTAAAAACTTATGAAATGGACAACCCATTAGATGGGGAGGAATTTACTTTACCTTCTGATTTCCTTTCTCCTATCTATGCATACTATGCTTCAGATTTTGTAGAAGTACCTATTAAAGATAATTCGGTAAAACTAGTACAAGATGTTGATCAACATGTATCTATTCTTATCCCTGAACCATTTAAAGCAGTTATTAAAGGTACTGATGCAGAAGAGCCTAAACGTACTCAAATTCTTTTAAAATACGCGGCGGCTCCTAAAAAAGCTAAAAATACCTATACAGATTTAAAAATTAACGAAGTATATACAGAAGCACTACTTAATTACTCCGCATATAAAGCACATGTTACTACTAGTGGAGATATGCAAAGTGAAAATAACACTTATTACATGCGTTATGAGGCTAGTTGCAAACAACTCATTAATTCTGGTATGTGGGGGAATAATGAAATAGAAATCAATACCAAATTAACTGATAATGGATTTGTATAATTAGTTGACTTTTTAAAAAAGTATCGTATTGTAGTAGTGCAACCATTGCCAATGCTGAGAATAACCTCCTAAGGAGTTAATAATGGCATACTATGACACGATTAATCTCGTGGCTAATGATACAAAGCCAGAGATCAACCTAACATTAAAAGATTCTAACACTGCCGCAACTGGTCTAACTCTAGATCCTGATGACTCAGCTACCTGGAAAGTCATCGATATTTCCGATCCTATAGTTACAGTAAAATTTCGTGCTTTGGGTAGTTCAACTGTCCTAGATACGATGACTTGCATAAAAGTAGCTCCGTTTACAGACGGAGCTTGCTATATGCCATGGGGCGCTGATACTTTGAATGTTTCAGCTGGTACTTATGAAGGTGAAATTTCATTAACATATACTACTGGAGGTATTTTAACTATTTTTGATAGGCTTAAATTTAAAGTAAGGGCTGACTTTTAATGTCCAATCACGGTGCTGCAGAAGTTACATATGTTAAAATTGATACGGAAGTTTTACTAGACTACGATAGTAAAAATAGGGAATTTTATTTTACAGTTCCTTTAGCTGATGCGCATGCAACTGTAATAGTAAAACCAGCAATAAGTGATGTCTTTGCACTACTGGATGTTACAGCACTACATCCATCTAAACCACATGCAGATAGCGTTACTGTTTCAGATGCGGCTACTAAAGTACTAGCTAAATATCTAGCAGATGGTTTTGCTTTAGATGACTCGGCATTAATAGACAAAGATTACATTGGAACTAAAGGCAATGTTGCTACGATGTCGGATATTCTCGGGCTGTTGTATGGACATCCTGTAGCTGATAGTTATAGTATGAGTGACGTAGTTGCCCAAGCTTGGGACTACGCCAGAACCTTTAATGACTCTATTATACTAACAGATAGTGAATCTAATCCACTGGGTACGTTTGTACTTAACACAAGTACATTAAATGCGAGCGACTCCCAGTTTGCGTTAACTAAAGGTAACGATCAGGCTGATGCTCTTGGGCCTATTTCAGATGCAATAGCATTAACACCAGGTAAAAATTTCACAGATTCTTTTATATTTAGCGATGCTCATAGCTATAGCTTAGGTAAAGGTTTAGGTGACACAATTGGTTTGACAGATTATCTGTATATAGACTTTAAAACTTTGACTGATTCACTAAGTCTATCAGATACACTGGTCAATCATTTTTATGACAACACTACCATAGCAGACAATATAACGACTGTTTCTGATTCAATAAACGTAAGTCACATTACGGGTGGGGTCTTTAATGCAGCAGGAGTACCGTTAAATAATATGACATTAAACTAGGAGTTTAAGAAGATGATTAACGATAATTTAACATTAACAGGTGCATTAACTATTTCACTAAATGACGTAGTAGTGCAAGAAACAAACAATTTAGTAGTAACGGCAGGTAAAAACTGGGTAGCTGATAGAATGAACGATGCGAACACAGTAATGACGCATATGGCATTAGGTACCGGTACTAACGCAGCAGCCGCTGGAGATACCACGTTACAGACAGAAATTGACAGAAATGCTTTAACAAGTACTACTGTTTCAACTAATACAGTTGCATATGGATGTACTTGGGCAGCTGGTGATGGTACAGGTGCTATTACTGAAGCTGGTCTTTTCGATGCTGCTTCAACTGGTGACATGCTTGCACGTACTGTATTCTCAGTAGTTAATAAAGGCGCATCAGACTCAATAACTATTACGTGGACTATTACCATATCTTAATAATCCCCTGTTATCTAAAGGAGTACAGTTATGGGCGTAAAGTTTACGAATAATGCGTATACAACATTAGCCTCAACAATATCAGCGTCAGCTACTAGTTTTGATCTAACTTCAGCTGCGTCTTTTCCTACACTAGGTGCGGGAGACTGGACATATGTATCCCTATCCGATGAAGTAGTTAAAGTTACTGCTATTTCGGGGGTTACTTGTACATGTGATGCTGTAGTAGGTGGGCACTCTGCTGGTATTCCTATTGAACTCAGAATGACAGCAGAACTATTAAATGATTTTTCTGAAGATGATGATTATTCTGAAACTGTTGCTACTCCAACAGCTGCGCAAACAGATTTTGCTCATGTATATACAGCAGGACGATTACATGTATTTTTAAATGGTGTAAAACTATTAAATGGAGTAGGAAATGATTTTGTAGCTACTAATGGTACTACAGTAGTCCTTGCAGCGGGGGCTACTACTGCCGATAAGATTGAATTTATAAATTTCTAAAAGGATAAGATAATGAGCAAAGCTAGAGAACTCGCAAACTTACTAGAAGCAGACGGGGATGTTATCTCAGCTGGCTTAGATAACGTACCTGCAAGTGACTGGGATACTCTTTTAAATGTACCGGCCTGGGCTAACACAGATACAAGAGACGCCAGTAATATTAATGCCGGAACGCTACCTAACGCACGAATAACAGATCTTCCTAATGCTCAAGTTGCTGGTTTGGCGGCTTCTGCTACTACAGATACTACGGTTGGTTCTAATATTGCAAGTGGGACTATAGACATTGCACGTTTACCTTCTACCGCAGTAAACTCAAACGTAGATTTAACTACACTCTCTGCTAGTAATTTAACTTCTGGTACAGTAGCTGCAGCTAGACTAGGTTCTGGTACTGGTGGTTCAGGAAATTATTTAAGAGGAGATGGGGCTTGGACGACTAACTGTACTAATCATGGTAATTGTGCTAATTGTTCAGGAACGAGTACCCATACCAATTGTACTAATTGTTCTGGAACCAGTACTCACACTAATTGTACTAATTGTTCGGGTACATATACCGGGGCTAATTGTACTGGCATCTTTCTTACTGCAAGTGGGACCGCAAGTCCCACTTACACAAGCACATTATCAGCTCAAGGAACTAATGTTCTTATGACTCCAGGTGTTTGCGCTTGTAATTGTTAATGGAGAATTTTAATTATGTTTAAAAAAATGTATGACAGTTTAAGTATAGGGGTTCATTTAGAATTCTTAGTTCACGATGATAATATGTGTTTGAAAGTCTGGACTCCAATTACAGAAGATGAATTTGATAATGTAGATTCAGAGATACAATATCCTGAACAAAGCTTATCAGTGCCGGTATTACCAGGTTATGGTGAATTTCCAGGAAATAATGGTGGAGTTTTTCATAGTAAATTGCCAGCAATGGCGATGTGGGGTAAAAAAGTTACCGGGGATACATTTTTACCGCATATACCAGAAGATATTAGAGCTGCTTATGCTGAAAAATTAGCTGATACGTATTTTGTTAATACTGGTTATGCATGGATTGATCCTACTGATCCATCAATTTCTGCGGGAGAAAAATCAGATATGGCTTGCTGGACAATAGGATTAAATCAATCTTCAAATGCATCAGCTAGTTTTAATGCATTAGCTAACTCATATAATACAAAAGCCCATCCTTTACGTGCTGCTAGGCAATATAGTTATCCTGCTGCTTTATTTGTTTATCAGTTATTTCAATCAGATAAATTTACAGAGTGTTCACTTACATTGAAATACAATCGTGGATATGGATTTAGTACTAATATTGTAGATGGCTGGACAGTTGGTACAGATGATAAAGAATTATTTAAAACTTCTGGTTCTGGATACAATTATATAGGGCAAATGAGTGAAGCTTTTCCACATTTTGAAGTAACTTCTGGTGGTGGAGCTATTGATGCTGACGCAACAGATACGGTAAATTTTAAAATGGTCGATAACGATGATACTTTGATTGAAGAAGACTCTGAAGCATACCTAGAATCAACTGGTGGGTATCTACCTAAAACTCGGGTACCTATAACTGATGGACTTGGTTCTTTTAAAGTAACTGCCCTGGGATTAGAATCTGGTGATGAATTTAAAGTAAAGATTGGTTTTAGAAATCTAACTGGTGTGCATGACGTATCCTATACGGTTTCATAAAGTATGGATTTGTATGACAAGTTAGATGTCCAGCATGAGTGGACAACTCCAATTGGTAGTATTGATATTTATTTGCCTGATATAGTCAGACAAGTTTTAATTAAAATACTAACAAATTATAAAAATATCTCTACACCAGATAGTTATAATAATACAAAACATTTATTCGATGCCAATGCGTATAATTTATTTGATTTTTCTGATAAGTCTTTTAGTGCTCTAGAGGAAAGATGTCTTACAGATTTTGAAGGAATTGCTTCTAAAATTATTAGAACTTATGTAAAAAAAGCATGGGGGTGGGATGAGGAAACAAAAATAAAATCTAGATGTTTTGGTAATGTTCAACGATCATTTAGTAGACGAACTGCACCACATTATCACCATGGTTGGGATGGAGTTTTTATTCATTATTTAACTGTAGGGGAGGAATTTAATTATCCTTTATTTGATGCTGAAGCTAATACAAAATTAACAGAAATTGCAGGTAGAGCAAAGCATGGTCGAGAAATGCTAGATACAACGGATAGTGCGGCTACTCATTCAGATCATAGTGGAGACTTAATTTTTCTCGATCCAAGACATTCCATAAAAATGCCTTATAACAACAAGGCAAAAACTTATAAGCCGAAAGTTGGAACAACCCTCGTACACCCCGCATACCTTTGGCACGAAACAGAAACCCATACAAAATCAGGAATTAGAGCAGCTATCATTGTCAATTTTAATATTGAAAACCCAAATTATGATCTTATCCCAACTTATTTAATATGAAAACAAGTAATCGTATTACCGATAGCAAAATTATCCATTCATATCCTGCTATAAGTATATTGAAAGGAGTACTACCTACAGATACGATTAATAATATAAGTAACTACCTTGAAGATGTTAACGACAATTCTGCAGCTACTTCATTGGCAGCTAATATATCTGGTGATCAATCAAATTTAGATGTTAAACATCCATTAATGAAAGACTTTTTTGAGGAAATGTTGCAAGGATGTTGTACATACCAAAATTTTATGAGTAGAAATGTTGTTGGTGTTAGTAGTCAGCATAGAACAATGATTCTTAATAGTTGTTGGTCCGTAAAAATGAATCCAAATGATTATAATCCTATGCATATTCATGGTACTAATTCAATAAGTGGACTTGCAACAATTTGTTATATCAAAGTACCAGAACATATTAAACAAGATGTTTTAAAATCACGAGAGGGTCATGTTGATAATGGAAAAGGTATGACGGATGGTCTTTTACAATTTAATTGGCATAATCAAAATACAGGTTCAGAAGATGACTATTGTCCAACTATTCGAGACTTAATTATACCAGTTGTAGGGGATTACTATGTTTTTCCTAAATGGTTATCTCATACTGTATACCCATATCGTGGGACTGAACAAAGATGGAGCGTACAAACTAATTTTGATGTATATACTAATGAAGAATTAGAGTTAAGAAACTCTTTTTATAATGAGTCTACTTCATGAAAACAGCAGAACATATTATATATTATAATAATTTAAAACCTGAACCTGTTGATGAAACGCCTCATCCATTAGATAGCTTTGCAAAAATTGAACAAAAATTTGCAACTCCTTTTATGGAAAGCGATACAAAACTTCCAGAAAAGATGCGTGAAGATCTAATAAAGGTTTTAGAATTAAAAGAAACTGCTTTATCTGAATTAAAAGAAAGTAATCCAGAATTTTATGGGATGGCTACATCAAAAGGTTTCTATGCTACTACTCATTATAATTTGTTTGATAACCCAGCAGAATACTCATTTGCAGAACAATCTATTTTAGAATTTGAACAAATAGCTTGTCAGATGATTCGGTACTACATTAGAAAGGGCTGGGGAGTTCAACAAGCTGATAAAATGGAAATAGAAGGTAGATGTTTTGGGAATGTTCAAAAAACAGGAGCAAGAACATATCCACATTACCATCAAGATATTAATGGAGTACTTGTTCATTATTTAAAACTGGGCGATGAAAATAAGGATTTAGATGAACAGTTATTTATAGATTGGGAAAAATCCCCAAGACATGGAACACATGCTGTGCTGTTTCAAGATCCGCGACCTGCTATATCTTACCCCTATTGGGAAAAAATTCATGCAGTTACACCTAGAATAGGGCTTACTATAATTCATCCTAATTATCTATGGCATGAGACTAATCCATGGCTTGGAGAAGGAACAAGAGTATGTATTGTAGTGAACTTTAGGATTATTTCTCATGGTTATAATGAATTACTCAAACCACTTAAAGGTTAAGCATGGCTCAATTTAAATTTTATTTAGAAAAAGACGATAACGAACTAATATTACATTACGATAATGAAACGTCAGAATTACGCTATGAGAATGAGGATATTGTTGTAGCACAAAATGTTTTTAAAGACTGGGCTCCATTTTATAAAATGGATGCAGGAAAACGCGAACTAACAAAAATAAAAATACAACTAGGACTTAAATGTAATTATTCTTGTGAGTACTGTTCACAAAGATTTATCCCTCGTAATCCAGATGATACCTATATTCATGAAGTGCCTGTAGGACATGAAGAAGATGGAAAGATCGCGCAGGAAATTAAAAAATTTGTTGAAAGGTTCGATAAAATATCAATAGGTAAGGAACTTACATTTGAATTATGGGGCGGTGAACCATTCTTATACTTTGAAAAAATGCAATTGGTAACGGAGCAATTACATAAAAAATACCCAGAAGCTAAATTTAGTGTAATTACAAATGGTTCTTTACTTAATCAAGAAATAATTAATTTTATCCAGCAATATAAATTTAGTGTTTCTATTTCACATGATGGTGTTGGCCAAAAGACAAGAGGACCAGATCCGTTAGAAGATTCAGATAAAAAGAAATGGTTATTTAAATTAAGAAATCTATTAGTTCCTGAAAATAGATTTTCTGTTAATGCAATGATTCATAAAGACAACGATAGCAGAACAGAAGTTCAACGATGGATAAGAAATAATTTTGGTGTGGTACCTATAGGAGAAGGAGGAACAGTTGATGCCTATGATGAGGGCGGTGCCTCTATGTCCTGGAATACACCAGAAGAACATATTGCATATCGACGAAAAGCATTTCGAGAAGTAATGGATCGAAAAATAGATCAATTTAGTATTTTACATCAAAAACTTGAAAACTTTATAACTTCATTAAAAGAACAAAGACCGTCTAGTTCTTTAGGACAGAAATGCTCAATGGATCGACCAGATAATATGGCAGTTGATCTTAATGGTAATGTAATTACTTGTCAAAATGTTACTATATCTAGTAATAACCCAGATGATATTTCACATCATATAGGGCATATGGACGATTTAGAGGCTATTATCATCAAAACAGGAACTCATTGGTCAGATAGGGAAGAATGTCCTAAATGTCCTGTGTTACACTTATGCCAAGGTAGTTGTCTATTCTTAAGCCCTGGTTCAAAGGAATGGAAACTTTCTTGTGACAATTCTTATAGTGACAATGTAGTATGGTTAGCAGCGGCACTGTATGAATTAACAGGACATATTTTGTATCGTATTGAGGGAGAAGGCTTACCTGAATACAGACAAGATGTATTTGGTTTTGAAACAAAAGCATATGCAGGTATTCCCTAATCATGGCTAGTTTAACAGAAATTACGCTCCAGCTAATTTATAAAAAATTGGAAGAAATCCTTGCTGCAATAAAAGGGCAAGAAAAGATATTGAATGAAAATGATGTGTTTAGTAGAGAAAATAAACCGGTTACTCAGGAACAGTTTAATACCGCAATGGAAGAAGTAATGAAAGTGGTAAATAAGAAAAATAGGGAGTTATAATAAATAACAATGCCCAGGAGATTAAAATGTGGAGAAAATTCTCGAGAATTTGTGGGGAGTATTCGTGGCCCTGGGATGGTGGATGCTTAATCGTCTAACAACAAAAATAGATGCATTGGAGAAGGACAAAGCTGATAGTTCAGCTGTTAATAAGAATTCTGGACTAATACATGAAACTGATAAAAGACTTGATGCAATACAACATACTACAGTTCCTAGAAGTGAATACAAATCCGATATTGGCGCTCTCCATGAGAGAGCAAACTATCTAGAAAGAGCTAAAGAGGATAAAGTACAGGATGTTCGAATTGTTGACTCAGAGCAAAAGAAAAAAGGCAAGTAAGTGGATAAGCTAAATGAAATGTTAATTGGTGTTCTTGCTGTAATAGGAGGATTTGTTACTAAGCGTATCTTTAATAACCACGATACTTTAAGTAATCGTATAACTGCTTTAGAAAAGGTAATGCTAACTAAAGAAGATATAAGTTCATTAGAGCGTAATATGGAGATGGTTGTTGAGCATCTGATCAATTTAAAAAAATGATCAAATGCCATTTAATATCCTTTAATAGGAGAAGTATTATGGTTCCGACTATAGTTGGTTTAATAGATAAATTGATGCCAGGTGGTAAAACTTATGCATTAATGGGTTTAGGTATATTAATGATGGTATGTCAAATGGGTGGTTGGCATAATTTTTCACAAGAAGCATGGGGTCTGCTAGGTATTGGTGGTGCAGCTACCTGGAAAATGGGGCAGGACCGGAAGTAACAAGTTGTGGAAGAGTTACTTATTACTATCATGCTGCTAATCCCAGCGCCCCATAAAGGGGTTAATTGGACAATCAACGAAGTGCCGACACAGATTCAGATAATTCATAAGTCTGGTTTAGAGGTGAGCTATAATGCCATCCCAGTCCCCTGTACTTCTAAACCCAGACATAAAAAGGAGATGATTTTTCATTCTCCTATGGATCGGTGTTATTCGGTATTTGATTTGAGTAGCCCGAGGTTTGTCAGACATCCGAATTATTGGTATAAGGCTGAACTTCCTAAACTTCCGGTAGTAAACTTAGGAGAATAAGTTATGGATATAGCTGCAATGTTCGAAGGACAAGGATGGTTTGCAATAGCAGGACAAATAGTACTTATATTTACAGCAGTTACTGGAGCTTTACCAGATAGATTTGTACAAAAAATTCCTATATTGGGAACTGTCTGGCCTATATTTAATTGGCTGGCTGGCAATGTATTTAATAATATTAATCATCCTAAAGGGATGGCCGCTCAAAATGACGTGGAGAAAGAAATCGATGAAGCTAAAGCTAAAGTCAGGACTCGTAGCGGTATGCCTGATGTTCTTGACGGGATGTAGTAGTATTCCCTGGGTTTCATTCTTAGCTCCTACAGCTAATTTTGCTTTGGGATTCTATGATCATAACGACTACTACTCTAAAGAATGTCTATGGTATGATGAAGTTAAATTGAATGATGAGACCAAGGAATGGTTTCGTGATAGTAATCCTCCAGAAATTGTGTCTCAAGATCTAGCTACAGTAAGCAGAAACAACGACATATACAAAGAAGTATGTAAAGAGGCTAAAAGCGTAGCTGATAAATTAACAGATAAGATAGATAGGATAATTGATTCACCTTGATGGCAACCAAGGAATACTACTAATGAAAGCCTACAAAATATTTCTCTGGATTCTAGGTGGTATAACAGTTATTGGAATTGGGCTATTTATTGTCTATGTTGTAGCAATGTCAAGAATACATTAAAATCTACTATTCACCCATTTATAGAATACATATAAGCCCATTAGCATTAGTATGTAAATAATACCGTCAAACCAGGGGATTTCATTTAAGAAGTCTGCTGTCTCTCCTGTTAAATAATTCATAATCAAAATGTTTAAAAGAGCACACGTTTCATTTGAAGAAATTATAGGACTTTATTTCGAGGATCACTCCATTGCAGATTCTATTTTAACTTATGTTTATGAAATAAGAAATAAATATCCGGAATCTGATGGCAAATCCAATTATGGTGGGTGGCAAAAAAGCATACTTAATTTATTAGATCAAGATCATCCTCTTAAAAAAGCTATTAAAAGCGAATTTAAAGAATATCTTAAATATTATTGTGTAGAAAAACCTGCTTACTTAGATTTTACTGCTTTATTCTGTAATATCAATCCTCCTGGTTCATCTAATGTAATGCATCATCATTTAGTAGGTGAATTTAGTGGGACATTATGGATACAAGCAGAACAAAATTCTGGTCAATTAATAATAATGAATCCATTTTCTAATAGGTTTATGAATACATGTGTTATACCTTCTCCAGAAACAAGAGATTACAACGCCATACATATAGATCCTGAACCAAATAAAGGTGTATTTTTTAATAGTAACCTAGTTCACTATGTCGATATTAATAGATCACAAAAAGATAGGGTTTCAATTGCTTATAATATAGGAATCCATTATTAAAGTAGCTCATACACCACTATAAATTTTATTACCATAAGTCCAAACAACTCCAGCAGTCTTAGTAGCATCTATATCTACGTGGATAAAATTCTTAGCAATCCCAACTCTATCAAATACTTGCATAACAGCCTTTAACATTTCATATCTAGCTGCAGAGCCTTTAGTTTGTAAATCCGCCGCCCAGCCATCTATATGACTACTAGTTTCAGCAGATCCTATATTACCATTATGACGGATACATCTAATTCCCGAATTGATCCTGATTGATTTTCCTAGAATATTTCTAACCTTTTGTACTTTATAAGCAAGCTCATCTTTAATATCATCTCTCCCACACCCGCATTTACAAGCGTATTCTGCTTTGTTAAAATTAGCTGTTAGATCTCCCATTTGACCTACCTCCTTGATTTACTTGGTTTTTAAAGGCATCATAGGCTTTAAACTTAATAACTCTTCTAGCTGTAATAACTACTGGTTCGCCTGTCTTAGGATTACGCCCCATTCGTTTAGATTTATTGCTTGTAATAAAGCAACCAAATCCTCGGATTGTTACTTTTCCTTCATCAATAAGACCTTGTTTAATAGAATCTAGAACAGCTAACACAATATCATATGCTGCTACTTGGGGAATATTTAATTGCTGAGCTACTGTATTTGTTAAGTGTTCTTTAGTCATTTGATCTCCTTGTATTAGTTACCGATTTAGTTATATACTACTACTTATTTTAATAGTAATATATTTAATACTATGGAAAAAACAAAATTTACATTCAATGACGCGGAATTCTTATATATTGTTAATATAATTTTAAAAGCAGATCATGATGAAGATGAGGAATATGAACCAATAACTAGTATGGATGATAGTTTTAACATTCAAGGGTTAGATAGCCTAAGTGTTATGATGTTCTTTATTTGGGTATCTGATTTTTTTGGCATTCCTGAAGATAAATTTCAAGAGCTTGCAGAACAAAAGGATTTTACTATTAGAACTTTAAAAGATTTTATAAGTAGAGAAGCTACTAAAACTTTTACGTACGATGATGCTATGGCGTATTCTAAACATTCATTTAATAATGATGATGACGCTATACGATCTAAAACGGATAATCCAAAGTTCTAATATGCTACTGACTCATACTAATTCTGTTTACTCGGAAGAGTTGACTTTATTAGATCATATTCCATATCCTCAGTATGTTCATCAAGTCGGAGATGGAGGAGGTGAATTAGTTACAAAAGGAATTAAACTAGCACCTGGAGTATTGATTAACTATGTCTTGCGAGGTAAACATGGAGCTACCCCTGGAACTCGGGACTATATTAAAAAATTATTAGCTACTCCTACTCGTAAAGTAGGGTTAATATTAGCTTCAGGCAGTACTTCCTGGATGGGGTATACAACATGTGTTCCTAAGACTGATCAGTATCCGGTGTATAGATTAGCACCTATGGCAGTTACTCAAGTATATGCTGGATATCTAGCTAGTCAATTAGGATCTTTTGACTATATATCAACAGATAGTGTAAGCTGTATTAGTGGGCACTCTGCTTGGTATACTGCTTCCACTCTATTGCAATCAGAACGTCTTGATGCAGTTGTAGTTGTTTCAGTAGATAATGGGCTTTCAGAAGAATACTTGTTCGTATTTGGCGAGCATAAATTAAGTAAATTAGTTGATGAAGAAGATAACCCAGAAATTACTAAATTTCACTTAGGACAAGGGTGCAATATATCAGTATTTGAAAGTGAATCATGTAATCGCAATACAAACAATGATTTATTAGCTAAAATTAAGGATATACATATAGCAGCGGAATACCATGTGTCCCCATTAGGTATCTCATGTGAAGGCATTGGGTATGAAAAAGTAATGACTAGAGTTAATACGGATAATATTGATTTTATAAAAACCCATAGTACTTTTTCAGATGATAATGATATAGAGAGCAAGTTAATTAAAGATATATTTGGTGATATTAGAACAGTTAACTATAAATTACGCATTGGCCATACTATGGGAGTATCGACTGCTGTAGAAACAGCGATAGCAATACAGGAAGAATCGGGTACATTTCTTAGTTTAGGAGCAGGAATGGGTAATGTATATTCTTCTGTAGTCGTGGAGATTCTATGATATTTACACATGCTAGTATGATACAAGAAGGAGAATCTGCTTTGTTTTATAGGTTTAGCCGTCCTTTAAAGGGTTATATGATAGCAGGATTATTCATTGCGCCTAATATGACAGCTAAGCTAAATTTTGTTAAAGTATGGAAATACTTTGTATCTGAAATAGTACAAGCAGATGATATATACGCCTCTATTCCTTTAGGAGTAACAAGTTCTATGTTTGAGAACTATATGGAGTATCATGATACAATAAATGGCTTTAAGATATATAAGGTTGATAAGTTTCTTAAAAAGCAATACAGTAACTATGATAAACATATAGAAAGAGCCGGTACCTCATCATGAGTGAACAAGATACTGATAGTTTAGATCGTGATTCTACTGAAACTGATGCTTCTACTTTACAACCAGATTGGGAAAATCCACCTAGTCTTGCTGATCTTAAAGCGGATTTCGAATCAGCTCAAGTAGCTCATGATGTTCATGTTCAAGAAGTAGACAATTGGCTTAGAGTTCTTAATGGAGAACAAACCATTAATAATAAAAAAGGCCGATCTAAGCTAGTTCCTAAATTAGCTAGAAGACAAGCTGAATGGCGTTACGCTGCTTTATCAGAACCCTTCCTATCCACAGATGATCTATTTAATACTTCTCCTCAAACCTTTGAAGATAAAGAATACGCAGTACAAAACGGTATGTTACTTAATTACCAGCTTAACTGTCGTATGGATAAAGTTAATTTTATAGATGAATACATTAGAACAGCTGTAGACGAAGGTACTGTAATAGTACGTGTTGGTTGGGAGTTTGAAGAAGATAAGCGTAAGGTCTGGGAAGACATTATGGCACTCCAGCCAATGGTAGACCCTCAAACTGGGCAACCTGCAGTAGATCCTAATACTGGACAACCAGCAATGCAGGAAGTAAAGGTCGGACAGAAATCTAAGATGAAGACTATTACTGTTAAAAATCAACCTATTTTAACAGTTTGTGACTACAATAATATAATTTTAGATCCTACTTGTGAAGGTCATATAGAAAAAGCTAATTTTGCTGTATATAGTTTTGAAACATCACTATCTGAACTTAAGAAAGACGGACGGTATAAAAATCTTGATGATATTAACTTTGAAAGTACTTCAGTATTAGCTGAACCTGATCATACAATTAATACAGACGATAGTTCTTTTACATTTAAAGATAAGGCGCGTAAAAAAGTCATTGCTCGTGAATACTGGGGGTATTGGGATATTGATGATACTGGAGAAGTTAAACCTTTTGTAGCTACATGGGTAGGTAGTACATTTATTAGAATGGAAGAAAATCCTTACCCTGATAAGAAAATTCCTTTTATATTAGTTCAGTACCTCCCCCGCCGTAAAAATATTTATGGAGAACCTGATGCAGCTCTTATTGAAGATAATCAAAAGATTGTAGGAGCTGTAACTAGAGGAATTATAGATATTATAGGGCGTAGTGCTAATGGACAACAAGGAGTTAGAAAAGATGCTTTAGATGTTACTAATGCTCGTAA
>Ga0310345_10002460_pt1 | contig 18683 bp, 17 predicted proteins | sample HC15DNA20500_MG_FD_204667 | JGI IMG/M metagenome (GOLD analysis project Ga0310345, IMG submission 204667) | Marine microbial communities from station ALOHA, North Pacific Subtropical Gyre - HC15-DNA-20-500_MG | ecosystem: Environmental > Aquatic > Marine > Oceanic | place: Pacific Ocean: North...
ATGCCCACCGACAGCGCCGCCTGGTGGTCGTCGGCCACCGCCCGCAGGGCGCGGCCGATGCGCGTGTACTGGCTGAAGGCCGTCAGCGCGATCACCAGCGCCACCGCCACGCCCGCCGCGATCAGGTCGAGCTTGTCGATGTACATCCCGTAGAAGCCCGAGTCTTCGGGCGCCCAACCGATGGTCACGTCCTCGATCCAGAAGCTGCCGCCCTGGGGCAGACCCAGATCCAGCGCCTTGATGTCGGAGCCCCACATCAGGTCCCCGAAGCCCTCGAGGAAATAGGCGAGGCCAATGGTGGCCATGAACAGGATGATCGGCTCCTGGTTGACCAGGTGCTTGAGGATGATGCGCTCCACCAGGATGGCGAAGACCAGCATCACCAGCAGCGCGAAGACGATGGCGAGCACGGTGGGCATCTGCCAGCCGAAGCCATGGATCTCGGTCCCGAGCACGGCGTTGATCAGCTCCGCGAAGGGCACCTGCCCGTTCTGGAAGCCCACCAGCGTCAGCGCGGCGAAGAGCGCCATCACGCCCTGGCTGTAGTTGAAGATGCCCGAGGCCTTGAAGATCAGGACGAAGCCGAGCGCGACGAGCGAATACATCACCCCCGTCAGCAGCCCGTTCACGATCACCTCGATCGTATAGAGAAATTCGGCGCTCATGCCGCGGTCCCCTCCCTGTGGATCGCGAATGGAAAGGGTTCAGTCGTGGGAGGCGTCGATCACGTCCTGGTTGGCGCGGACCTCCGAGGGGGTGCCGTCGCCGATCTTGCGGCCGTAATCCAGCACCACCACCCGGTCGGCGATGTCCATCACCACGCCCATGTCATGCTCGATCAGCGCGATGGTGGTCCCGAACTCGTCGTTCACGTCGAGGATGAAGCGGCACATGTCCTCCTTCTCCTCGACGTTCATGCCGGCCATCGGCTCGTCGAGCAGCAGGAGCTTGGGCTCGGCGGCGAGCGCCCGGCCCAGCTCGACCCGCTTCTGCAGGCCGTAGGGAAGGCGGCCGACGGGGGTCTTGCGGATGTGCTGGATCTCGAGGAAGTCGATGATCTCCTCGACCCGGCGACGATGGGCGACCTCCTCGCGCTGGGCGGCGCCCCACCACATGCAGTGCTGCCAGAAATTCGTCTTCATCATGGTCATGCGGCCCGTCATGATGTTGTCGAGCGTCGTCATGCCCTTGAAGAGCGCGATGTTCTGGAAGGTGCGGGCGATCCCCTGCTGGGCGATCTCGTAGGGCTTCATCGGCCCGCGCTTCGCGCCGCGGAACCAGATCTCCCCCTCCTGGGGGTGATAGAAGCCGTTGATCACGTTGAGCATCGAGGACTTGCCGGCCCCGTTGGGGCCGATGATGGCGCGGATCTCGTGCTCGCGGATGTCGAAGGAGATGTCCTTGATCGCCGTCACGCCGCCGAAGCGGAGCGTGATGTTCTTCATCTCCATCACCGTGCCGCCGATGCGCCGCGGCTCGATGCCGTGGGCCTCTTCCTGGCGGGCGTAGGCGGCGTCGTCGGACGCCGCCTCGGCTGCATGAATGCTCACTCGCGCCTCCCTTCGCGAGCGGCCGATGGACCCTGCCGTCCGATCAGCCGCTGCTGTTGATGCATTCGCCGACGCCGATCGGTTCCTCGACGGCGGCGAAGAAGAGGAAGGCGTTCCCGGCGCCCGCCTCGATGACGATGGACACGTTCACCCCCGGGCGCGTCTCGCCCCGGGTCTTGATCTTGCGCGCATAGGTGCGGTTGTCGCCGAAGGGACAGGCCACGTCGCGGAACGTGCGGTTGTCGGTGTTGTTCTCGATCCAGGTCTCGAACTTGGCGATGGCCTCGGGGATGTTGATCGGCACCGTGGTGGCGGTGGTGATCGGGAAGGCCACGCGGCAGCCCTTGTAGGTGTCGGCGCCGGCCACGTGCTCCATGTGCACCAGGATCGGCACGGTCCCCACCGAGTGCCAGGCGACGCCGTTCGAGCGCACGTCGATCCGGTTCGCCTCCAGCGGATCCATCGGGTTCAGGTCGCCGGTGACGATGGCCGCGTTGCGCATGATCGGCTCGGCGCAGCGGTGGAAGGCGAACTCGAACCAGTCGTTCTCGGTCTGGCCGGCGAGCGCAGGGGCGCCGAGCCCGGCGAGGGGGAGCGCGACGGCCAGCCCGCGCAGGGCGCGGCGCGCAGTTGCGAAGACGTCGGGACGCATCTCGTCACTCCGATAGGGGCGGCGGGACCCCCGCCGCATACGCACGAGCGACCCCCGCAGCGCCCGGACCGCGCCGGAGCCCTCCCGCCCCGCGCGCAGACCGGGGCGGACCCCGGGCATCGTGAACGAGAAGTTTACACCTATCCGCGACGTTAAGCACGCATGCATCGCCCGGCATGTCGCCGCGGCCGGCCGGCCCCTGCGCCCGCGGGGGGCGGACAGGCCGGCCGGGCCGCGCCCCGGAAGGGCGCCGGCGTCATGGCGCGGGCGAAGGCTCATTCGGCGGCGACCTTCGCGCCCGAGGGGAACACCTTCGCGTCGCGGATCTTCAGCGTGGCCGAGATCGCGCCCTTGCGCCCGTCCTCGTAGGTCACCTCGACCGAGGCGAAGACCTCGTCGGAGCCGTCGTAGAGGGCCTGGATCAGGGGCGCGTAACGCTCCTCGACGATGCGGCGGCGGACCTTGCGGGTGCGGGTCATCTCGCCGTCGTCGGCGTCGAGCTCCTTGTGCAGCACCAGGAAGCGATGCACCTGGCAGCCCGAGAGCATGTCGTCCTGGGCGAGCGAGGCGTTCACCTCCTCCATGTGCTCCTGGATCATGTCGTAGACCTTGGGATGGCCTGCGAGCTCCTGGTAGGAGGCATAGGAGATGTTGTTGCGCTCGGCCCAGTTGCCGACCGCGCTCAGGTCGATGTTGACGAAGGCCACGCAGCGGTCGCGGTCGGCGCCGAAGACCACCGCCTCGAGCACCGAGGGGAAGAACTTCAGCTTGTTCTCCACGTACTTGGGCGCAAACAGCGCGCCGTTGGCGAGCTTGCCCACGTCCTTGGCGCGGTCGATGATGCGCAGGTGGCCGGTGCCTTCCTCGAAGAAGCCCGCGTCGCCGGTCGCGACCCAGCCCTCGGCGTCCTTGGTGTCGGCGGTCGCCTCGGCGTTCTTGTAGTATTCCTGGAAGACGCCGGGGGAGCGGTAGAAGATCTCCCCCGTCTCGCGGATCTGGATCTCGACCCCGGGGGCGGGGACGCCCACGGTGTCGGCGCGCACCTCCCCGTCGGGCTGCACGGTGATGAAGACCGAGGCCTCGGTCTGCCCGTAGAGCTGTTTGAGGTTGATGCCGAGCGAGCGGTAGAACTGGAAGATCTCCGGCCCGATCGCCTCGCCCGCCGTGTAGCCCACCCGCACGTTCGAGAGGCCCAGCGCGTTCTTCAGGGGCCCGTAGACCAGCAGCTCGCCCAGCGCGTATTTCGCCCGGTCCCCGGCCGAGACCGGCTTGCCGTCGAGGATGTCGGGCCCCACGCGGCGAGCATGCTCCATGTAGTTGTCGTAGAGCTTCTTCTTGAAGGCGCCCGCGTCCTCCATCCGGATCGAGACGTTGGTCAGCAGCGTCTCGAAGATCCGCGGCGGCGCGAAGAAATAGGTCGGCCCGATCTCCTTGAGGTCGGACATCATCGTGTCCGGGCTCTCGGGGCAGGAGACGCAGAAGCCCGCCACATAGGCTTGGCCCATCGAGAAGATGAAGTCCCCGACCCAGGCCATCGGCAGGTAGGCGAGCACGCTGTCGGTCTCGACCAGCTTGTCGAACTCGGCCGTGGCGCGGGCGGTGACGATGATGTTGTCGTTCGACAGCACCACGCCCTTCGAGCGCCCGGTGGTGCCGGAGGTGTAGAGCATCACGCAGGTGTCGCCGCCCTTCTGGGCCGCGCAGATCGCGTCGATCCTCGGGCCCGCCTCGGCCGCGGCGCCCTGCCCGTTCGCCACCACCTCGGCGAAGGCGTGCAGGGTCGTGTGGTCGTATTTCCGCAGGCCCCGGGGGTCGAGGTAGATCATGTGGCGCAGGGCCGGCGCCTGCTCCAGCTCCACCACCTGCAGCAGCTTGTCGACCTGCTCCTGGTCCTCGACGATGGCGAAGGCGGCGCCGGAATGGTCGAGCACATAGGCCATCTCGTCGGCGGCGGCGTCGGAATAGACCGGCACCGGCACCGCGCCGCACATCTGGCACGAGACCATCGACCAGTAGAGCTGCGGGCGGTTCTTGCCCACGATCGCCACCCGCTCCCCCGGCTGCAGCCCGAGGCCCATCAGCCCCATGGCCAGCGCGCGGGCCTCCTCGCGCAGCTCCGACCAGGTCCAGGTCTGCCAGATGCCGTACATCTTCTCGCGCGCGGCCGGGCGGCCGCCGCGGACGCGGGCGTTGTGGTCGAGGAGCTTCGGAAACGTGTCGAGCGCGCCGTTCGGCGCGGGCGAAGTGCTCACCGGCGATGTCCTCCCTTCGATCCGCCGCGGGGCGCGACGGGTCAAACCTCCCAGATGCGCGTTCCTGTCATGCCGTCGACGGGGCTGCGGCCGGGTCTCCCAATCCGGTCGCGGTCGGCGGTCGGCTCTCCGGCCGGGGTCGTTCGAACGCTTTCGATTCTCTTACGGCGCCGACGCGCCGTGCGCCAGACCCGCCGGGGCCGCGAATCGGCTCGAGGGGGCGATCCGCGGCGATTTTCCGCCCCCCGCCGCGCGGGAAAATTCCTCGCACGGGGAAACGGTTGCGGGGCGCGCCGAGGCCGCCCGCGCCCGCGTCACTTGGTGCCGAACATCCGGTCGCCGGCGTCGCCCAGGCCGGGGACGATATAGCCCTTGTCGTTGAGCTTCTCGTCCAGCGCGGCGGTGACGATGCGCACGTCGGGATGAGCCTGGCGCATCCGCTCCACCCCCTCGGGGGCGGCGAGCAGGCACAGGAAGCGGATGTCATGCGCCCCCCGCTCCTTCAGCAGGTCCACCGCCGCGGCCGAGGAATTGCCGGTCGCCAGCATCGGGTCCACCACCAGCACCGGGCGGTCGGCGAGGTCGGCGGGCACCTTGCAGTAATACTGCACCGGCTTCAGCGTCGCCTCGTCGCGATAGAGGCCCACGAAGCCGACCCGCGCCGCCGGGGCCAGTTCCAGGATCCCGTCGAGCAGCCCGTTCCCCGCCCGCAGGATCGAGATCAGCGCCAACTTCTTGCCGGCCAGCACCGGGGCGCGCATCTCGGTCAGGGGCGTGTCGATGGCGATCTCGGTCAGCGGCAGGTCCTTGAGCGCCTCGTAGCCCAGCAGCAGCGAGATCTCGCGCAGGAGCTGGCGGAACGAGGCGGTCGAGGTCGACTTCTCCCGCATCAGGGTCAGCTTGTGCTGCACCAGCGGGTGCTCGACGACGGTGAGATGCTCGGACGCTGTGGGGACGGGCATGGGCGCGCTCCTGCTGACGGACTGGGAAGCTACATGCCAGCCCGGGCGTCCTTCGTCCATCGCGCGGGGCCGGCCGCGGGGCGGCGCATCGACATGCGCCCTAGAGGCGCGCCGCCAGCTCCGCCTTGGTCTGCGCGTCGCAGAAGGCCGCGTCGAGCGCGTCGCGGGCGATGGCGGCGAACTCGGCCGGGCCCCAGCCGAAGGCGGAGGCGAGCTCGAGATACTCGCGGCTCATGTCGGTGTGGAAGAACGGCGGATCGTCGGTGGAGACCGAGGCCCTGACCCCCATCGCCCGGAGCTGGCCGATCGGATGCTCGCGCCAGTCGCGGTAGCTCATCAGCGCCATGTTGGAGCCCGGGCAGGTGGCGAGGTGCACCCCCTCGTCGATGATCCGCGCAAGCAGCGCGGGATCCTCGACCGCGCGCACGCCATGATCCACCCGGTCGAGCTTCAGCGCGTCCATCGCGTCGCGCACGCTCTGCGCCCCGCAGGCCTCGCCGGCGTGGGCGGTGAGCTTAAGTCCCCCCTCGCGGGCGATGTCGAAGGCGGGGGCGAAGTCGGCGGGGTGGAACAGCCGCTCGTCCCCCGCGAGCCCCAGGCCCGTCACCCGCGGGTGGCCGCACTCGACCGCCAGCCGCGCGGCATGGGCGGCGCGGTCGGGGCCGAGGTGGCGGATGGTGGTGGCCACGAAATTCGCCTTGATCCCCATGGCGGTCTCGGCGGCCTCGGCCCCTTCGGTGATCGCGGCGAGGTATTCGGCGAAGCGCACCGGATCGCCCTCGGCCACGTGGTCCGAGGAGATCGCGAGCTCGGCGTAGATCACCCCGTGCTTGGCGCATTCGCGCAGCACCGCCTCGGCGAGCTGGCGGTGATCCTCGAGCGTGGTGAACAGCGCCGCCACCCGGTCGTAGGCGCGCAGGAAGTCGGAGAAATCGGTCCAGGCATAGCCGCCGTCCGCGGCGAACATGCCGGCGGTGGAGACGCCCTTGCGGGCCGCGACCTCGCGCGCCAGCGCCGGGGGCGTGGCGCCCTCGATATGCAGGTGAAGTTCGATCTTGGCGGTCATCTCGGACTCTTCCGTCAGGAGGGGAGGAACGACGCCCCGTGCCGGCCGGGCGCGAGGCCCAGATGCGCGGCCAGCGTCTCGGCCACGTCGGCGAAGCGGACCACGCCGTGATTGCCGGGCCTGACGCCCGGGCCGGCGCAGAGCACCGGCACCCGCTCGCGCGTGTGATCGGTGCCGGTCCAGGTGGGGTCGTTGCCGTGGTCGGCGACGATCATCATGAGGTCGCCGGGCTGCAGCAGGGCCAGCGCCTCCGGCAGGCGGGCGTCGAAGGCCTCCAGGTGGCGGGCGTAGCCCGCGGGATCGCGGCGGTGGCCGAAGTCGCTGTCGAACTGGACGAAGTTCGCGAAGACGAAGTCGCCGGGCCCCGCGTCGCGGATCGCCCCGCAGGCGAGGCCGAACAGCGCCATGTCGTCGGGGCCCTTGAGGTTCTCGGGCACCCCCTGCCCCGCGAAGATGTCCTGGATCTTTCCGATGCCCACCGTCCGGCCGCCGGCGGCGACCACGCGGTCGCAGAGCGTCGGCTCCGGCGGCGGCACGGCGTAGTCGTGGCGGTTGGGGGTGCGCTGGAAGGTCTTGGACTCCTCGCCCGTGAAGGGGCGCGCGATGACCCGGCCGACGCGCAGGCCCATGTCGTCGAGGATCGCGCGGGCGTCGGCGCAGAGGGCGTAGAGGCGCTCCAGCCCGAAGGCTTCTTCGTGGGCGGCGATCTGCAGGACGCTGTCGGCGGAGGTGTAGACGATGGGGCGGCCGGTGGCGACGCTCTCCTCGCCCAGCCGGGCGATGATCTCGGTGCCCGAGGCGTGCTCGTCGCCCAGGATGCCCGGCAGGCCGCCGGCCTCGATCAGGCGCTCGACCAGTGCGCCGGGGAAGGCGGGGCGGGTGTTGGGGAAATAGTGCCAGTCCCGGGAGAGGGGGGCGCCGGCCAGCTCCCAGTGGCCGGTGATGGTGTCCTTGCCGGCGGAGACTTCCTCTCCGGCGGCGAAGCAGGCCTCGGCGCCCTTGCTGAGCCCCGGGGGCACGGCGCCGGAGGCGACCTCGGCGGCGTCCCCGATGCCCAGCGCGCAGAGGTTGGGGAGCGAGAGGGGGCCGGAGCGGCCCTCGTCCGCCCGGCCCTCGGCGCATTCGCGGGCGATGTGGGCGAGCGTGTTCGCGCCCTCGTCCCCGAAGGCGGCGGCGTCGGGGGCGCCGCCGATGCCGACCGAGTCCATCACGAAGAGGAAGGCGCGGGCCATCAGGCGTCCCCCGTCACGTCCCTGGGGCCGATGCGGCCGAGGATGGCGTCGGGGACCTCGGGCGCGCCCTCGCCGACGGTGTAGGCGGCGATGACGCGCTCGGCGGCGCGGCGGGCGTCGTCGTGGCTGCGGGCGTGGACGCGGGCGAGCGGAAAGTCGCCGTCGACCACCGCCCCGATGGGCGCGCAGTCCGACAGGCCCACGGCCGGGTCGATCATGTCTTCAGGCTTCCGCCGGCCGCCGCCCAGCTCCACCACCGCGTTGCCGAGCGCCCGGCCGTTCACGGCCTGCACGATGCCCTCGGCGGGCGGCGGGATGTCGAGGACGATGGGGGCGTCCTCGAGATGGAGCGAGAAACTCTCCACGAAGTCGTTGGGGCCGCCGAGGGCGGAGACCATTCTCGCGAAAGTTTCCGCCGCGCGGCCGTTCTCGAAGACGCGGGAGATGCGGGCCTCGCCGTCCTCGGCGTTGGCGGCGATCCCGGAGAGGGCCAGCAGCTCCCCGCCGAGCGCCACGGTGACGTCCCACAGGCGCGGGTCGACCTCGGCCCCGGTGAGGAAGCGCACGGCGTTGGCGACTTCCAGCGCGTTGCCGCAGGCGGTGGCGAGCGGCTCGTCCATGTCGGTGATCAGGGCGGAGGTGGTGCAGCCCGCCCCGTTGGCGACGCCGACCAGCGAGCGGGCCAGCGCCTCCGCCTCCTCCCGCGTCGCCATGAAGGCGCCGGAGCCGCATTTGACGTCCAGCACCAGCGCGTCCAGCCCCGCCGCCAGTTTCTTCGACAAGATCGACGCCGTGATCAGGTCGAGGCTTTCCACCGTCCCGGTCACGTCGCGGATGCCGTAGAAGCGCTTGTCGGCGGGGGCGATCTCGGCGGTCTGGCCGATGACGGCGCAGCCGACCTCGCGCACCACCCGCTCCAGCGCCTCCGGCCCCGGGGCCACGTCGTAGCCGGGGATCGAGGCGAGCTTGTCGAGCGTGCCGCCCGTATGGCCCAGGCCGCGGCCGGAGATCATCGGCACGTAGACCCCGCAGGCCGCCAGCGCCGGCGCCAGCATCAGCGAGACGTTGTCGCCCACGCCGCCGGTGGAGTGCTTGTCGGCGACCGGCCCCGGCAGGTCCCACTTCAGGACCTCGCCCGAATCCCGCATCGCCTCGGTCAGCACCACCCGTTCGGGCAGGGTCATGCCCTGGAAGTAGACGGCCATGGCGAGCGCCGCGACCTGGCCCTCGGAGACGGCGCCGGAGGTGAGACCTTCGACGAAATAGCGGATCTCCTCCGGCGCCAGCGCCTGGCCGGCGCGCTTCTTGAGGATCACTTCCTGCGGCAGCATCAGTAGCCCTCTTGCGCGGTCACGGGGGCGGCGCCGTTCAGGGTCGCGATCAGGCTGTCGAGCAGGCCGGAGGCGCCGAAGCGGAAGGTCTGCGGGCTCGCCCAGCCCTCGCCCATGATCCGGTCGGCCATCTCCAGATAGGCCCAGGCCTCGGCCGTGGTGCGGATGCCGCCGGCGGCCTTGAAGCCGACGGGACGGTCGGCGGTCGAGATCGCGGTCAGCAGGATCTCGGCGGCCGAGAGGGTGGCGTTCACCGGCACCTTGCCGGTGGAGGTCTTGAGGAAGTCCGCGCCCCCCTCGATGGCGGCGTCGGCGGCGCGGCGCATCATGGCGGCGCTCTCCAGCACCCCCGTCTCCAGGATCGCCTTCACCGGGGCGTCGCCGGCGGCGCGCTTCACCCGCTCGACCCGGCTGCGCACGGTGGCGTCGCGCCCCTCCATCAGGTCGCGCCAGGGGATCACCATGTCGATCTCGTCGGCGCCCTCGAAGAGCGCGTGGCGCGTCTCCTCCATCGCCTCCTCGTCGGTGGCCTCGCCGGTGGGGAAGACCACGACGGTGGCGATCTTGATGTCCGGGGCGGCGATCTCGCGGGCGAGGCGGGCGAAGCGGGGCCACACGCACAGCGCCGCGACCGAGCCGTAGCGGGTCACCGCCCGGTCGGCCAGCGCGCGGATCGCGTCCTCGTCGCAGTCGTCGTTGAGGTTGGTCAGGTCCAGGCAGCGCAGCGCGAGGCGCGCGGCGTCCTGTTCGGCGAGCAGGTCGGTCATGCGAAGCTCCGCACGAAGGCGCGGACCAGGGCGCGGAAGCGTTCCTGGGCCTTGGCGGCCTCCGATTTCGTCTCGGCGTGGGAGAGGGGGCGCCCGGTCATCCCGGCGCCGTAGTTGGTGATCACCGAGACGGCGGCGACCTCCAGCCCCAGGAAGCGGGCGAGGATCGTCTCGGGCACCGTCGACATGCCGACCGCGTCCGCGCCCAGGATCCGGGCGGCGCGGATCTCGGCCGGGGTCTCGAAGCTGGGGCCGGAGAACCAGGCGTAGACGCCTTCGTTCAGCCGCTCGTCGGCGGCCTTCAGGCGGGCGCGAAGGTGGGGGGCGTAGGCGTCGACCATGTTGACGAAGCGGTCGTCGGTCGCCTCGCCGATCAGCGGGTTGAGGCCGGAGATCGAGATGTGGTCGATCAGGCTCATCAGCGAGCCGGGGGGCATCTCGTCGCGCAGGCTCCCGGCGGAGTTGGTCAGCAGCAGCGTGTCTGCGCCGAGCGCCTTCACCGTCTCCAGCGCCGGGCGCATCACCGCCACCTCGCCCTTCTCGTAGTAATGGGCGCGGCCCGAGAGCAGCGCCACGCGCACGCTCTCCAACTCCCCGATCACCAGCGCGCCGGCATGGCCGGAGACGCCGGAGACGGGGAACTCGGGCAGCTCCTCGAAGGGGAAGACGGTGGCGTCCTCGAGCTCGTCGGCCAGCGCCCCCAGTCCCGAGCCCAGCACCAGGCCGAGACGGACGGGGGCGCGCCCGGCGCGGTCTGCGATGATCTCGGCGGCTCGGGTCATGGAGGCTCCTGCGGTCGGGGTCGGCTCGGGGCGCGGGGGGCGCGGGGGGCGGGCGCCCGGCGTCGGGGTCCCGTGCCATCTAGGCTTCGCGCACCCGAGCCGCCAGTGCAATCGCGGATGGAGAGGCGGACCACACGCTCGGAGCGCGGCGCCGCGTAGGGCGCATTTCAATGCGCCGCCCCCACATCCTCCCCGCACCGGCCCCGGGGCGCGCGGCGCATCGAGATGCGCCCTACCCGTCCAGGGCGAAGCCCGCGGGGAGCAGCTCGGCGAGCGTCCAGCTCGCACGGATGCCCTCGGCGTTGGCCGAATGGACCACCGTGTCGGGGCGGCCGAACTCGGCGAGGCGCTGGCGGCAGCCGCCGCAGGGGGTGAGCGGGACCGAGAGCTCGCCCGCCACCACCACCTCGACGATCACCCGGTCCTCGGGGGTCTTTGCGGCCATGATCATGTGGCCGATGGCGGTGGTCTCGGCGCACCAGCCCTCGGGGAAGGACTGGTTCTCGATGTTGGCGCCCGCGAAGATCGCGCCCGAGGCGGTGCGCAGGGCCACGCCCACCGCGAAGTTCGAGAAGGGCGCATAGGCCTTGGCGCGGGCGGCGAGCGCCGCGCGGAACAGGTCCTCGGGTCCGGTCATGTCGCCCTCACACGTGGAGCCGCGCGGGCGCCACGCCCTCGAGCTCGAGGATCCGCCACTCGCCCCGGTGCGCGTGCACGGCGGTGGGCTGGTTGATCAGCTTCCAGTGCTGCGGCCCGAAGCTGTCCGAAAGATGGGTCATGGCGATCGACAGCACGCCGAAATGGCAGGCGAGCGCCGGCTTCTTCGCGCCCGAGGCGCGGATCGCCTCCAGCGCCGGCACGAGCCGCGCCCAGACCTCGTCCATCGTCTCCGACCAGGGCGCGCGATAGTGGCGGTCGCCGACCATCTTCGGCGCGTGGTCCTTCATGTCCTTCAGCGCGGTCGGCGAGATCTGCCACTCCTGCAGCCGCCCATCCACCTGGATCTCCAGCCCCGCGGCCTTCGCGAAGGGGGCGATGGTCTCCTGGCTGCGGCGGTAGGGGGAGGCGAAGATGGCGTCGATGCCCTCGCCCTCCAGCCGCTTCGCCAGGGTCACGGCGTCGGCGGCGCCCTTCTCGGTCAGCGGGTCGCACAGGCCCTCGCCCGACTTCTCGCAGTGGCGCAGGATGATCAGGTCCATCTCGCGCAGGGACGGATCGGGGGGGAAGGCCATCACCGCTCCTTCACATAGGGCGTGCCGCCGGCCTTGGGCGGGATCGCCTTGCCGATGAAGCCCGCCAGCAGGACCACGGTCAGGATATAGGGCAGCGCCTGGATCAACTGAACCGGCGCCTCGCCGATCAGCGGCAGCTCCTTGCCCTGCAGGCGGATGGCGGAGGCGTCGAGGAAGCCGAACAGCAGACACGTCCCCATCACCTGAACGGGGCGCCACTTGGAGAAGATCAGCGCGGCGAGCGCGATGAAGCCCTTGCCCGCCGACATGTCCTTCACGAAGCCCGCCGACTGGGCGATGGCGAGGTAGCTCCCCGCCAGCCCGCAGAGCACGCCCGCGCAGACCATCGCCAGATACCGCAGCCCCGCGACCGAGATGCCGGCGGTGTCGACCGCGGCCGGGTTCTCGCCCACCGCCCGCAGGCGCAGGCCGAAACGGGTGCGGTAGAGGACCCACCACGAGAACGGCGCGGCGAGGAACGCCACGTAGACCAGCAGGTAGTGGCCCGACAGCAGCTCGGAATAGATCGGCCCGAGGATGGGGACGTCGCGCACCGTCTCGGCGAAGGGGAAGGTTATGGTCCCGAACCGCCCCTCGCCGATCAGCGGCGGGGTGCGGCCGCCCTGCTGGAACCAGCTCTGCCCCAGCAGCACGGTCAGCCCGGCGGCGAGGAAGTTGATCGCGACCCCCGAGACGATCTGGTTGCCGCGGAAGGTGATGCAGGCCGCCCCGTGCACCAGCGCGAAGGCGATGGCCACGACCATCCCCGACAGCGCCCCCAGCCAGGGCGAGCCGGTCACCGCCGCCGTCGCCGCCGCCGCGAAGGCCGCCGCCAGCAGCTTGCCCTCGAGCCCGATGTCGAAGACGCCCGAGCGCTCGGCATAGAGCCCCGCCAGCGCGGTCAGCAGCAGCGGCGTCGCCAGCCGGACGGTGGAGTCGAGCAGAAGGATCACGTCCATGAACATCAGGCGGCCCCCGCTTTCGCCTTGCCGACCTTGCTGTCGGGCCCCTTCGCGAAGAAGCGGGCGACGACGGGGCGGAACATGAACTCCAGCGCGCCGGCGAAGAGCACCACCAGCCCCTGGATGACCACGATCATGTCGCGGGTGATGGCGGGCATCTCGAAGCTGAGCTCCGCCCCGCCCTGGTAGAGCACCCCGAAGAGCAGCGCCGCCAGCGCCACCCCCACCGGATGCGCGCGCCCCATCAGCGCCACCGCGATCCCCACGAAGCCCGCCCCGCCGGCGAGCTCCAGGAACAGCCGGTTCTGGTCTCCCATCACCGGGTTCAGCGCCATCATGCCGGCGAGCCCGCCCGAGATCATCATGGTGATGACGGTGATCCGCACCGGGTTGATGCCCGCGTAGACGGCCGCGGTGGGGTTCGCGCCGAAGGTGCGGATCTCGTAGCCGAGCTTCGTGCGCCAGATCAGCAGCCACACGCCCCCGCAGGCGATGAGCGCCAGGAAGAACGACAGGTTCAGCGGCGCGCCGCCGATGTTCTGGCCGAAGAGCTCCATGAACCAGCCGATCTTGGGCAGGCGCCCGGCCTCCTCGAAGGTCCGGCTCTCGGGCGCCATGGTGCCGTCGACCTTCAGGACGTTGACCAGCAGGTAGACCATCAGCGAGGCCGCGAGGAAGTTGAACATGATCGTGGTGATCACGATGTGGCTGCCGCGTTTCGCCTGGAGATAGGCGGGCACGAAGGCCCAGCCCGCCCCGAAGGCCGCGCCGGCGCAGATCGCCAGCGGCGCGATGATCCACCACGGAAGGAACGCGTCGAAGGCCAGGCACACCAGCGCCACGCCCAGGCCCCCGATATAGGCCTGCCCCTCGCCCCCGATGTTGAACAGCGACGCGTGGAAGGCGACGGCGACGCAGAGCCCGGTGAAGATGAAGTTCGTCGCATAGAACAGCGTGAAGGCGATGCCCTCGCCGAAGCCGAAGGCGCCGTAGAGGATATGCTCGACCGCCTCGACCGGGTTCTCCCCGATCAGCATCACCACGAGGCCTGCGACGAGGAAGGCCACGATCAGGTTCAGCGCGGGGATCAGGCCGAGATCGACCCAGCGGGGGAGTTGGGCGTTCATGCGAGGGCCTCCGTCCCTGCGTCGTCCACCGACAAGCGCGCTTCCTTCCAGATCTCGGGAATCTGGCGCCATCTTTCTGGCCTGGCGGCTCGATTGATCGGGGAGGGGTGATCCGAGACGAACAAGGGCACATCCCAGTCTTGCAGAAGCTTCGTCGCCTGAGCCGCCCTAGCTCCGACAAGAACCACCGCTTTCAATCCAGGCAGAAGCTGGCGAAGATCCGACAGCGCCGCAGCTCCGGCCCGCAGCTCTCCCGCCTTGATCGCCCGCGTCCCATTCCAGGACGGGACCGTATTCCAGAGAAGGGTGTCGCGCCGGTCCCAGCCCGCGGCCGCCATGAAGTGGAAGATCGCCTCGGCGGTCGGATCGTCATTATCCCGCGAGATGAAGCCGGAGCCGACGCGCCGGACACCCTCCGCATCGGTCATCGGGCCGGGCTTCTCCATCAGGAACAGCGCCTTGGCATGGACTCCGCCATCCAGCGGATCGAAGTCGGGGACGAAACCGCCCCAGCTTTCGCGGAGCCTCGCGACGTATTCGGTCAGCGGCGCGACATGAGGCGCGTCGAGCAGCATAGCGCGGGCGCGACGCACGTCCTCGCGGGCCATGGCGCGCGGCTGTTCGGGGCTGGGAAGGAGCGCGTTCACGCCGCGTCCTCCTGCTCCACGCCGCTCATCAGCAGGCCGATCTCGCGCTCGCCGGCGTCGCCGGAGAGCTCGCCCATCACGCGGCCGTCGAACATCACCAGGATGCGGTCCGAGAGCGCCCGGATCTCGTCGAGCTCGACCGAGACCAGCAGGATCGCCTTGCCGGCGTCGCGCAGCTCGATCAGGCGGCGGTGGATGGCCTCGATGGCGCCGACGTCGACGCCGCGGGTGGGCTGGCCGACGATCAGGACCTGGGGGTCCTGCTCGATCTCGCGCGCCAGCACGATCTTCTGCTGGTTGCCGCCGGAGAAGTTGGCCGTCTTCAGGTCCGGGTTCGGCGGGCGGACGTCGAAGTCCTTCATGTGCCGCTCGCAGGCCTTGCGGATGGCGCCGCGGTCGAGGAACAGGCCCGGGGAATAGTCGGGGCGGCCGTGGTAGCCGAGGATCACGTTCTCCTTGGCCGAGAAGGCGGTGACGAGGCCCATGCGGTGGCGGTCCTCGGGGACGTGGGCGAGGCCCATGCGGCGCAGCTCGGCGGGGTCGGCGACGGTGCGCTCGTGGCCGCAGACCTCGATGGCGCCGGAGGCCAGCGGGCGGATGCCGGCGATGGCCTCCAAGAGCTCCGACTGGCCGTTGCCGGCGACGCCGGCGATGCCCACGATCTCTCCGGCGCGGACCTGGAAGGAGACGCGGCGCAGGCGCTCGACGCCCAAGGAGTCGATGACCTGCGCGTCCTGGACCTTCAGGCGGGTCTCGCCGGGGCGGGCCTCGCCCTTCTCGACGCGCAGGAGGACGCGGCGGCCGACCATCAGCTCGGCCAGCTCCTCGACCGAGGTCTCGGCGGTGCGCCGGGTGGCGACCATCTGGCCCTGGCGCATCACCGAGACGGCGTCGGTCGCGGCCATGATCTCGCGCAGCTTGTGGGTGATCAGCAGGATCGTCTTCCCCTGCGCCTTCAGCTGGGCGAGGATGCGGAACAGCTGGTCCGCCTCGTCCGGCGTCAGCACGCCGGTGGGCTCGTCGAGGATCAGGATCTCGGCGCCGCGGTAGAGGGCCTTGAGGATCTCGACCCGCTGCTGCTGGCCCACGGGCAAGTCGCCCACCACGGCGTCGGGGTCGACGCGCAGCTGGTATTCCTTCTCCAGCGCCACCAGCTCGCGCCGCGCCGCGGCCCGGCCGCGGTTGAGGAGCGCGCCGCCCTCCGCCCCCAGCATCACGTTCTCAAGGACCGTGAAGTTCTCCACCAGCATGAAGTGCTGGTGGACCATGCCGATGCCCAGGCCGATGGCGGCCTGGCTGTCGGGGATGGCGACCTTGCGCCCGCCCACGAAGACGTCGCCGGAATCGGCCTGGTAGAAGCCGTAGAGGATCGACATCAGCGTCGACTTGCCGGCGCCGTTCTCGCCGATGATGCCGTGGATCGTGCCGGCCTCGACCTTCAGCGCGATGTCCTTGTTGGCGTGAACGGGGCCGAAGCTCTTGTTCACGCCCACGAGTTCGATCGCCGGCGCGCCCGGCGCGGTGCTGGCCGTCATCCAAGGGCCTCCCTGCCCTGCCCCGGCCGCGCGGCGGCGGGGGCGCGTTGCTTGCCGGCTCCGGCCGCGGTCACTGCACCGGGCAAGGGCCGTCCACGGTGCTGTCGTGGACCTTGATCTCGCCCTCGGCGATCAGGGCGGCGGCCTCGCGGGCGGCCGTCTCCATCGCCGGGGTGATCAGGTCGCGGTTGTGCTCGTCGAGCGCCCAGTCGATGCCGCCCTCGGCGATGCCGAGGCTGATCACGCCCGGCTCGAAGCGCTGGGCGCCGGCCTTGAAGGTCTCGTAGACCGCCACGTCGACCTTCTTGAGCATCGAGGTCAGCACCTGGCCCGGGTGCAGGCCGTTCTGGTTGGAGTCGGTGCCGATGCCCAGCACGCCGGCGTCGGCCGCGGCCTGGAGGACGCCGATGCCGGTGCCGCCGGCGGCCTGCATGACCACGTCGGCGCCCTGCTCGATCTGGGTGCGGGCGATCTCGGCGCCGCGGACCGGGTCGGACCAGGCGGCGGGGGTGTCGCCGGTGTAGTTGACCAGCACCTCGACCGTCGGGTCGGCGGCGCGCGCGCCCTGGATGTAGCCGCAGGCGAACTTGCGGATCAGGGGGATGTCCATCCCCCCCACGAAGCCCAGCTTGCCGGTCTGCGAGGCCATGGCGCCCAGCATCCCGACCAGGAAGCCGCCCTCATGCTCGCGATAGACGATGGAGCGGATGTTGCCGCCCGAGACCACCATGTCGACGATGGCGAAATGGGCGTCGGGGAACTCGGGCGCGACCTTGGCCAGCGCGGCCGCGTGGTTGAAGCCGATGGCCACGATCGGGTCGTGGCCCGCGCGCGCGAAGCTGCGCAGCGCCTGCTCGGACTGGGAGGCGTTCTCGATCTGGAACTCGGCGAAGCTCTCGTCGGTCTCCTCCGACCAGGTCCGGGCGCCGTTCCAGGCGCCTTCGTTGAAGCTCTTGTCGAACTTTCCGCCGCTGGAATAGATCACCGCCGGCTCGGCGCGGGCGTCGCTGCCCACGGCGAGCGCGACCAGCGTCAGGGCCAGCACGCCGGCCCCCAGCGCGTCGCGGATCGCGCGCGGCGGCGGGGCGGCGGGCGGGCGGGCGAAGACGCCCGCCGCATAGGGCGTGCCAGGTGCGAAGACGCGGATCATGCGCGGTCGCCTCGAGCCAGCGTTCATGGGGATCTTCCGGTCTTTCGCAGGTCGCCTGGAGCCGGCCGGCGGAGCGGTCTCCGCCGGCCGGGACTGGGTCGCGTCGCTCAGTAGGGGCAGGCGCTGTCGGACATGTAGTCGTGCACCTCGATGTCGCCGGCGATGATCGAGGCCTTGGCGGCCTCCACCGCGTTGAGCATCTCGGCGCTGACCAGCTCCTTGTTGTGCTCGTCCATGGCGACGCCCACGCCGTCCTCGGCCAGGCCGAAGACCTCGAAGCCCGAGGACCACTCGCCGTTCTTGACGTCCATGAAGGTGTCGTAGACGGCGACGTCGACGCGCTTGAGCATCGAGGTCAGGACCGAGCCGGGCGCGAGGCCGTTCTGGTTCGAGTCGACGCCGATCGCGAGCTTGCCCTCGTCGGCGGCGGCCTGGATCACGCCGATGCCGGTGCCGCCGGCGGCGTGGTAGACGACGTCGGCGCCGTCGGCGAACTGCGACTTGGCGAGCTCGGTGCCCCGCGCGGGATCGTTCCAGGCGGCCGGCGTGGTGCCGGTCATGTTGGCCACGACCTCAGTCCCCTCGATCGAGGCGACGCCGCCCTTGTAGCCGCATTCGAACTTGCGGATCAGGGGGATGTCCATGCCGCCGATGAAGCCGACCTTGCCGGTCTCGGAGGCCATCGCCGCCATGATGCCCACGAGGTAGGAGCCCTCCTCCTCCTTGAACACGATGGAGCGGACGTTGGGCTGGTCGACGACCATGTCGACGATGGCGAAATGGCTGTCGGGGAACTCGGGCGCCACCTTCTCCAGCGCCGCGGCGAAGGAGAAGCCGATGGCCACGATCGGATCCGCGCCGCGCTGGGCGAAGCGGCGCAGGGCCTGCTCGCGCTGGGCGTCGTTCTGGATCTCGAACTCCTGGTACTCGACCCCGGTGTCGGCCTTGAACTTCTCGGCCCCGGTGTAGGCGGCCTCGTTGAAGGATTTGTCGAACTTGCCGCCGTGATCGTAGATCACCGCAGGCTTCAGCTCCGCCTGCGCGGCGACGGCGCCGAGCGCGAGCACGGAGGCCGCTGCGAAAAGGGTGCGGATCATTCGTGGTTTTTCCTTTGCCTCGCGGGCCGCAGGCGGCCCTCCTGTCGGGGTGCGCGAGGCCTCCCTGTTGGGCCCTCCCGGGCGCCCTCGCCGCCGGGACGGGGCCGGGACCTCGCTGCGACGCACACGGTCGCGCGGATTCGAAACGCTTGCAAGAGCGGACGCGGGGTCGTCGCGGACGGGAAAACGTTGCGCCGAAGGGCGGGGCGGACATCGCGGCGGGTGACGCAGCGTCCGCGACGAGGCTAGGCTGGCCGCCCGTCCCGCCTGCCCCCGTCCCGCCAACCCCTGTCCCGCCTGTCCCCGGAGACCGCCGATGTCCCTTCGTCTCGCCGCCGC
>Ga0310345_10002463_pt1 | contig 18671 bp, 12 predicted proteins | sample HC15DNA20500_MG_FD_204667 | JGI IMG/M metagenome (GOLD analysis project Ga0310345, IMG submission 204667) | Marine microbial communities from station ALOHA, North Pacific Subtropical Gyre - HC15-DNA-20-500_MG | ecosystem: Environmental > Aquatic > Marine > Oceanic | place: Pacific Ocean: North...
GAAGAAGCGGACGCCTCGGGTCAGGAAGTTCGTGCCTTCGCAGGTGCCTCTGGGGAGCCGGCAGGGCGAGATCGCCGGAGCGGCCGGCGAGGTGCGATTGCACTGGAAACCGGCCGGTGACCGGCCCGGTGGCCGGACGACCGACTGGGTGGCGGTTGTGCCTGAACACGACTACGTCCACCAGTTCACCATCGACGGGCTGAAGTCGGCCGGAACCTACGAGGTGACCGTCGAGGCTCGAGAGAAGTCCGGGGCACGGGTTTCGGCCTCCAAAAGCGGCACTTTCCGAACGCCGGCGGTTGCGGACACGCCGCAGGATGTCACTTTCACTGTGGTCACCGGCCAGTCCTACTGGGATCTGGACAATCCGGACGGTTACCACATCTACCCGGCGATGGCCCGGCTGAAGCCTCAGTTCGTCGTCGCGACCGGTGACACGGTCTACCTGGACAGCGAGGCGCCACGTGCGAGAACCGTCGGGCTGGCCCGATATCACTGGCACCGCATGTACTCGCTGCCCCGTCACGTCGACTTTCACCGTCACGTGCCGGGGTACTGGGAGGTCGACGATCACGACAGCTGGGTCAACGACGGCTGGCCGACGAAGAACTCGCCGTGGATGCTGCCGTTGACCTTCAAGCAGGGATTCGCGATCTATCGCGAGCAGGTGCCGATGGGGAAGTCGACCTATCGAACGGTTCGCTGGGGGCGGGACCTGCAGATCTGGATGGTCGAGGGTCGGTTGTACCGGTCTCCCAACTCGATGCCAGACGGCCCGGGGAAGACGATCTGGGGCACCGAGCAGATGGCGTGGCTGAAGCGGACGATCCTGGCCAGCGACGCCAGTTTCCGAGTGCTGGTCAGCCCCACTCCGATTGTCGGGCCCGATCGTTCCAAGGGAAAAAACGACAACCACTCCAATGCGGCGTTCGCGACCGAGGGGAACGACTTCCGCAACTGGACGAAGCAGCACAAGCTCGAGAACTTCTTTGTCTGCTGCGGTGACCGGCACTGGCAGTATCTGTCGGTGGACCCCGTGACAGGACTTCGGGAGTTCTCCTGCGGGCCGGCCAGCGACAAGCACGCCGGAGGATCACCGGGCCGAGATCCGGCGATTCAGCCGTTCCACCGGGTCCGGGGCGGATTTCTGAGCGTGCGGGTGAGCCGATCCGGGGGACGCCCGTCGATTTCCCTGAAGCACCACGGGGTGCACGGGAAGGTGGTCAACGACTACCGCCAGGGGGGCGGGTAGCGGGGGGGCGAGACGACGGTGATCCCGGGCGCTGAGCTCGAGGTGGCAGCCCACGCTTGTTCGTTCCGTTTCCAGGGCCATTGCCATTTCGTCGACCACGTCGCGGCATCAGACGTCCGCCCAGTCGAACGAGTCGTTGCACCTGGTTGAGGATGCCCTGAGGGTTCCGCTGGCTGTCGTAGATCCTCTCGAGCTGCTGAAAATACTTCGACGTCGGCAGCCGCATCAAGTCGTCCTGTTCCTCCCGCGGCAGCTCGATGAACAGCTCCAGGAGGTCACCGTGAGACGGCCGATTCCGTCTCAACTCGCGGAGTCCCTCGGCCGAGAGGCTGCGGATGATGAGGGTGGCCATCCGTGTCCTGACGGGTTCGTCTTGCTGGACTTCGTGCAGCCACTCGCGGACCGATTTTGCGGAGATCACCTCGACAATCGCTCGACCCAAAACCGGGTCGGGCCACCGTGGCCTGAGTCGTTCCAAAGGTGTGAGCGGTCGGCCACCGGGACGAGACCGGGCCGGTGTGGTCGACAGTTCGACGACTCTCAGGGCCCGTGCGGTTCCCTCGAGGTCGCCGTCGGTCACCAACTGCTGCTTCTGCATCGGTGGCAACCGGTCGGCGATCACATCGATGACCTTCTTGAAGTCCCCGCTGTCGAGGACCGGGCCCTGCCGGTTGCCGAACATCAATGGCCAGCCCGTTGCCCGGTCGGCGTCCTGCTTCTGCTGCTCGTCAAGGTATTTCACGACCAGTTCGACCTTGCTCGATGCACCGGCCCTTTGCTTTCGGAGTTCATCGCGTTGCCAGGGCTGGAGCGTCTTGGTCCAGTCGTGGAAGTCCGCGGCGATTTCGGCCAGGATCTCCTGTTCGGAGACCTGGTCGTCGAGTTGCTCGAGCTTCAATCGCTTGGCACCGCTGAGTTTGTCGAAGTCCTCGAGATTCTTCTTCAGTTGTCTCCGGCGGTCGGCGGGCAACTCGGCCACGTATGTCCACCGCTCCCGGGGAGCCTCGGGGATTGGGACCAGCAGGGGCGGCTTCCGGGTGTCGGGGCCGTCGGGTTGGCTGGGGCGAGGGAACCGGTCTGTGTTGGCGAGTGCCACGAGGAACTCAGGGTCACCGATGTCACGATAGGCTTCCAGCCGTTCGACGACCGAGAGTTGCTGGATCAGGTGATCGGTGGGATCGGGTTGCCATCGATCTGTGACCCATATGCCGGCGGCCGATGAGACGGACAGCAGCACGATCCAGACGCCCACCACCAGGGTGCGACCGGTCCACGGTGACGGGTTCGGCGGGTCCTCGTCATGGATCGCCTGGATCGTCGCCAGGGTCTGGGCCGAGAATTCCTCGGTGACCGTCGGTCGCGGCAGAACATCCAGCAGGTCCCAGGTCTGTCGCAACTCTTCGACACTGGTCCGCGCGTTGGCGTCCTGCACCAGCACCTCGTCGAGTTCCTGCATGTCCTGTTCGCTCAACTCACCATCGAGATAAGCGACCAGGTTGGCTTTCCAGCCGGGGCCAAATTCGGCAGTCGTCTCACCGGTCTGCTCGTTCATGTCACCGGCCGACAATTCCGCTGACGTTTCATCGGGCGTCTGAGGCGGCGGACCGTCTCCGCTGCTGCCCGACAAGGGGTCGATCCGGGTCGACTCCTCGAGCGGTTCGTCGTGCGGCAGGGGCTGATCGTCAGGATTCATGTCGGGTGAGTCGGAGTGGGTCAGTTGGCGACGTACTTCTTGAGGTGGATCTTCAGGTTCTCGCGGGCCCGTGACAGCAGGCTCTTGACCGCCTGGGGCGTCAGGTCCATCGACAGCCCGATGTCCGCGTAACTCATGCCTTCGAACTTGTGCAACAGGACGGCCAGCCGCTGGCGGTCACTGAGCGATTCGATGGCTTCCTGGACCTGGCCCCGCATCTCGCGGGTGACGAATTGACGTGAAGGCAGCAGTGAGGATTGGTCGGCGAGCAGTTGCTCGGTCGGCCGAGGACCCAGTGGGCCCGAATCGTCCGGCGCGATCGTGACTTCCTTGCGACGACCCAGTGTCCGACGGGCGTTGTAGGCCAGGTTGTTGGCGATGCGGAACAGCCAGGTGGAGAACTTCGCCGTCGGGCGATAGGACTCGCGTGCCCGGTAGATTCGCAGGAACACCTCCTGCGCCAGGTCTTCGGCCGCGTCCTGGCCACCGACGAGGTGCGAAAAGATGTGGATCAACCGTTCGCGGTACGATTCGACCAGTTCTCCGAATGCCTCCTCGTCGCCGTCCTGCACGCGGAGCATCCGCTGCACGTCCGGATCGTGGAGGAATTTGAACTGGTTGCTGCTACTGATCACGTGCGAGTGTCCACGGCCGCTTGCAGAGAGTGAACCCCGTTGCAGGCGTGAGGTTCCTGTTGAATTGGTCGGAATGGTCCCGGGAAAAGGATCCGGGCTGGAGAATCCCAGCTTTCGACCCGCCTGGATCCGCCCCCAGTATACGTCGGCAGAACTGCGGTGGTCACACGGATGCTGCTACGATGGCCAATTGGACGAAGATTGGGAGCTGATGCACGCGATGAGCCTGAGTCGATTGCCTCTGAGTTACTGCACGAACGTCCATCCGGGCCGGAGCCTGGCGGAGGTGGTGGCGGGACTGGACAGTTACACCGTACCGGTTTCGGAATCCTTCGGTCAGCCTCTTGCAGCCGGATTGTGGCTGGCGGCTCCGGTGATCGCCGAGTTGACCGCCGATGTTGGGGGTCCGCGGCGTCTGGCCGGACAACTCGCCGAACGTGGGCTCGTCTGCTACACGCTCAACGCCTTCCCCTACGGCGATTTTCACGGTGAGCGGGTCAAGGAGCAGGTCTATCTGCCCGACTGGGCCGCTCCCGAACGTCTCGACTACACGCTGGCCTGTGCCGGGGTTCTCGCCCAACTGTTGCCCGAGGGTGCCGACGGGAGCATCTCGACCGTCCCGCTGGGCTTCAAGCACCTCGAACAACCCGACGGCTTCTTCGGCCAGGCCATCGACTCGCTGCTGCAGTGGGCTGTTGATGGTCGGAGACGTTTCGAGGAGACCGGCAGCCGGGTGCGGCTGGCGATCGAACCCGAGCCGCTGTGCCTGCTGGAGACCACCGACGAGACGCTGGCGTTTTTCGGCGAGTTGTTCGAGGAGGCCGACCGACGGGGCGTTTTGGACGTCGCCCGCGAGTATTTGGGCGTCTGTTACGACGTCTGTCACCAGTCGGTTGAGTTCGAGGACGTGTCGGGGTCAATCCGGCGACTCGACGAAGCGGGAATCCGGCTCAACAAGATCCACATCACCTGCGCAATCGAACTCGACGACCCGGCGAACAACCTCGAGGGCCGCGAGCGGCTGGCGGGATTTGTCGAACCGAGGTACCTGCACCAGACCACCGCGCGAACCTCCGACGGAAACGTCCTCCGGTACATCGATCTGGATCGCGACCTCGCCGAGTCGCCCCCGGCAGAGTGGCTCGAAGCCGAGACGTGGCGTGTGCATTTTCACGTGCCCGTTGATGCCGAGTCGTTGGGACCTCTGGGAACCACCCGGGCCGACCTGCGTCGTGCCCTGGTCACCGTTGCCACGGATCTCGATTATCCGCCCCACCTGGAGGTCGAGACCTACACGTGGGAGGTGCTGCCGGGGTCGGGTCGACCGGACCTGGTCACCGGTTTGACCGGCGAGTTGAACGCCACGGCGGCGTTGCTGGAGGAACTCTCGGGAAGCGGGCCCGGCTCGGCCTCCGATCACGTTCCCTGAATTGGCCTCGACCTCACGGTTGGGTTACGATGACGGTTGCTGGCGTTGACAGCTTGATAGACAACATTGCTCCGGTGCGTGGAACGAGACAATGCGGGAGATCCTGACCGAGTTGACCGAGGCGGTGGGGCGTGGCCGTCCGGTGGCCTACACGGCCTTGGTGGAAACACGCGGCTCGACGCCCCAGAAGGCCGGCGCGGTGATGCTGGTCTACGAGGACGGCTCGCAGGCCGGAACGCTCGGCGGTGGCTGTGTCGAGGCGGAGGTGAAGCGGAGGGCGTTGCGGCTGCTCGACGATGGCCGGACCGAATTGCTGACCTTCAATCTCGACAACGACTACGGCTGGGACGACGGCCTGATCTGCGGCGGCCGCATGACGATGCTGGTCGATCCGATCCGCAGTGCCGGAGAGCTGGATTACTACGAGACGTTCGCCGGGGTGCTGGCCGAGGGACGTGGTTGCACCGAGGCGGTGGTGCTGGACGAGGAGAAATCCGGAGGCGGCCGACCGACCGACCGGTTCCTGTTCGACGACACCGGCGCACAGGTTGCCGCCCGAGCCGGTGACGATGCTCCGGCAGGCGTGACCGATTCGCTTCAGTCTCTCTCCGCCCGTCGCCGCCCGTATGTCGCCGCCGGCACGTCGTTCATGCCGCAGCTGAAACGCTGCCGGTTGCTGATTGTGGGAGCCGGGCACGTCGGCCAGGACGTCGCCCGCCTGGCCGAATCGGTTGACTTCGACGTCTGGGTCGTTGATGACCGGGCCGAGTACTGCAATCCCGAACGGTTCCCGGGGGCGCGGCGGCTGATGGTCGCTCCCATCGACTCGGCTCTCTCGGGTCTCGAGATCGATGCCAACACCTTCTGCGTGATCGTCACCCGGGGCCACAACCACGACGAGGAGGCCCTGTATCATCTCGTTGAGACCTCCGCGGCGTATGTCGGCATGATCGGCAGCCGCCGGAAGATCAAGCTGATCTTCGAGGACCTGTTGGGTGAGGGCATCTCGAGGGAATCGCTGGGGCGGGTCCGCGCCCCGCTGGGCTTCGAGATCGGATCGCAGTCGGTGCCCGAGATCGCCGTGAGCATCGTTGCCGAACTGGTCGCCGTCAGGAATCTCGAGGAGTTCCCCGAGGCCTACCGGCAGCCGAGCCTCGTCGAGGAACTCAAGACGTCAACCGGGTAGGACCAACCACAACGAATGGCCGCAGGGCCGGAGACAACCATGTTGACCAGACGACAGTTCACCTCCACGGCGCTGTCCGCCACGGCCCTGTCCGGCCTGCGGGGTTTCAGCGGGCTGTACGCGGCCGAGCCGAAGAAGCGGGCCAGCAAGTACATCGACATGCACACCCACATCGGCACCACCTGGAACGGGAACAAGGAACTGACCCCCAAGGGACTGCTCGAGTGGATGGACGACCACGACGTCGAGAAATCGGTGCTGTTGCCGTTGACCTCGCCGGAATCCTCCAGCTTTCTGCTGCTGACCGAGCCGGCCCTCAAGGCGGCCAAGCAGCACCCCGACCGCTTCATTCCCTTCTGCTCGATCGATCCCCGCACCAGTGTCCGGGGCGGCGTCAAGGGGTTCATCAGCATCATCCAGCACTGGGTCGACCAGGGGGCCCGTGGATTCGGGGAACACAAGGTGGGGTTGAATTTTGACGACCCGTTGATGATGCAGATCTACGCGGCCTGCCAGGAGGTCGGCATCCCGCTGTTGTTCCACATCGACGCGATCCGTGGCAAGGACACGCCGGGTCTGCCGCGGCTGGAACATGCCATCAAGGCTCACCCCAAGCTCAACTTCATCGGACACGGCCCGGGCTGGTGGGCGTCGATATCCGGTGACTGCAAGAGCCTGGGCAGTTACCCCAAGGGGCCGGTCACCCCCGGCGGAGCCATCGATCGGCTGATGGAGCGGTATCCCAACATCTACGGCGACCTCTCGGCCGGGTCCGGAGCCAACTCGATCTCGCGCGACAAGACCTTCGGCCACGCGTTCCTGGTCCGGCGGCAGGATCGGCTGATGTTCGGCACCGACTACCTCCAGCCCGGACAGGAGGTTCCCCAGTTCGAGCTCTTCGACAACCTCGATTTGCCCGTGGCGGTGCAGAAGAAGGTCTTCCGCAAGAACGCCGAGCGAGTGTTGAAACTCGGCTGATTCCCCGACAGTGACATCCTTCGAAGAATCCATCCCCGTGGCTCGTTACGGTCTGCTGATCGTCGGCGGCAACCTGTCTCACCAGGAAAACTACTCGCGTGCCCTGGCCGCCGATCCCCGGGTGCGGCTGGTGGGGCTGACCGACGAGTCCGACGTGCCGTTGCGACGCCGGGAACTCAACCAGGCGTTGGCCGACGAGCTGGAGATCCCCTACATCGAGCCGTACGAGGAGGCGTTGGCCCGCCAGGACGTGGACCTGGTCTGCCTGTGTCCGGAACCCGAGCGTCGGGCGAGGATGACGGTGGCGGCCGCACGGGCCGGCAAACACGTCTACGTCGACAAGCCGCTTTGCGCGACAGTCGAGGGGGCTCGCGAGGTGGTGGCGGCGGTCGAGGCCTCGGGTGTCCGCAGCCAGATGTTCAGCCTGGTCCGCAGCTCGATCGGGCGACGGTGCCGGGAGGTGGTCGAGAGCGGGCGGCTGGGGACCCTGATTGGGCTGCACGCCGAGTTGCTTTTCGCCAAGGGCGTCGCCGGTACCGCCGACCTGGGCCAACCTCGCCGCGAACAGGCCTCCGCCGGCCGGTTCACCTGGGTCGATTCGAAACGGGAGCTCTTCTGCGTGGGGCTTTATCCGCTGGTTCTGTTCGAGTGGCTGACCGGGAGCCGGGTCGAGTCGATCGAGGCGGCCACGGCGAATTTCTTTTTCACCGAGCACCAGGCCAACGGAGCCGAGGACTTCGCCGCGTTGCTGGTGGGGTGGGAGGGGGGGCTGGAGACCACGATCACCGTCGGTCGCAGTGGGTGGTCGAGCCATCCCAGCCACGGCATTCACCAGGTGCACCTGGTCGGGACCGACTCAACGGCCACCGTCGATGCCCACCGCCCGCGATTGGAGATCTTCAGCGACGCGGCCGGGTGGAGCCAGCCGGGGACTCCCCATCCCGAGGATCCCATGGGATTCTGGTCGAGTACGCAGGAGCCCGGGGGGGTGACGCCCAAGACCGACTGGTGGCCGTTGGCCGAAGCGGCGGCCGACGACGCCGAGTACTTCCTGGACTGCCTGGACGACGATCGTGACAGCGACGTGCCGGTGGCGATGGGGGCCCGTGCGGTCGAGACGATCCTGGCGGCCTACGAGGCGGCGGCCGGCTAGCTGTTTACTCTTCCTCGTCCCGTTCGTCGAGTTCGCTGGTGGACTCGATTCCCGAATCGGGGGAGGGGGCCCGGCGGAAGACGGCGACGATGTCGTCGACGGGGACGACGTACAGCAGGTTGTCGGGTTCGAAGTCGACGGGGATCGCGTTCTTGGGGTGGAACAGGATCTTGTCGTACTTGTTGATCGGGAAGTCGTCGTCGTTGCCGACCTGGGCACTGATCTCGACCACCCGTCCGGTGATCGTGGGGATCTCGGCGTCGTCGGGCAGCACGATGCCGCCCTTGGTCGTCTGTCGCGACTCGTCCTTGCGGACCAGCACGCGCATTCCCAGGGGTTCAACAAATTCGCTCACGTCGATGGGCTCCCGATCCGCGTCGCTTCTATTCTAGGACGCCGACCGCGGGCGGAAAAGGGCCGCGACCCCGTCCCGAGTGCTTTCAGCTGTCCTGTTCCGACGCGGTCGGGGCCGAACTGAGCTTCAGGTGCGGTTCGGCGGGAGACTGCCTGGCCACGTTGCTGCCGCCGTCGACCGACATTCCCCGCTGGATCATCCAGCCCAGTGGTCCGGCCAGCAGGGCGGCCAGCAGCACGACGTTGGCGATCAGAGCCGCACCGATCAACGCGGCCATCAGCCAGCCGAATCGGCTGATCAACAGCAGTTCGGCCGGGGCCAGCATCAGCAGGCCCAGTCCCACGGCCAGGCTGGTCTGCCACATCGCCGGACCGCATTGGGACAGGCTCCGGGCGACCGCATCGTGGCGTTCGAGCCCGTCACGGAGCCCGGCTCGGAACCAGGTGATCAGGTGCAGCGTGCCGTCGACGGCGATTCCCAGCGCGACGCTGGCAGTGATCATCGTGCCGATGTCGACCGCCTGGCCGGCCCAGCTGAGCACGCCGAAGACGATGCCCACCGGCATGAGGTTCGGCAACATCGTCAGGATTCCCGAGATCGGGTTGCGGAGCAGGATCATCATCACCACGGCGATCACGCCGAAGGCCAGGGCGAAGCTCCAGATCAGGCTGTCGAGAACCGCCTGCTGGGTCCTCAGGAACACCGGCACCATGCCGGTGACCACATGAGTGGCACCGGGGTGCATCTTGAGAACGCTCTTGACGATGTTGTCGAGTTCACCGGTCTGCTGGTCGTTGGTCAGGTGCGCGTAGTCGTAGTCGGACATCACCGCGACCTGTGCGGTGATCCGCCACAATTCGTCTCCGGACTTGTTCAGTTTCTGGTCACCGGCGGATTCGAGGTCGGTCGCCTTGTCCGCCACGTGCAGGAATCCCCTGGCCCCGCTCTCCCCGTCGCTCTCACCGTCTCCCTTCACTCTCCGCTCGATGATGCTCGACTGCTTCTTGGCGAGTCGCCGTTTGAGCTTCGAGGCACTCGCCGGGAGTGGCACGTGGGGTTCCTGGAAATCGGCCAGCGAGACCGTGCCGCTGATCTCCGGATGCTCGCGAACCCGACGTTCGACCTCCCGGACCACCTCCATCCGCTCGACGAAGTTGATCCGGCTTTGCTCGTCGCGGCTGAACCGGATCACCAGCTCGACCGGGACGATGCCCGAGAGATTGCGTTCCAGGAAGTTGTAGTCCTGGACGACCCGTGAGTGGTCGGGGAAGTAGCGGATCGCCTTGGTTTCGGTCTTGAAGTGTTTCAGTCCCCAGGTGCCGGCGACGAAGAAGGCGATGGAGGTCAGCGTGACGGGGATCCAGAATCGGGCCACCAGCAGCCCCAGCCGGGTCCAGCCGTTCCGTCTGAGATCGGCCTGGTCCTCGGACCGCGACGGCCAGAACTGCAGCAGTGCGGGCAGTCCGTAGAGCACCATGGCCAGGGAGATCAAACAGCCGATGGCCGAGTAGACACCGAACTGTCGCACCGGCCGCAACGTGCTCGTCATCAGGCTCAGCAACCCGATCGCGGTCGTGACACTCGCCAGGGTGCACGGCACCTTGGCCATCTTGACGGCTTCAACCACTGCGGTGACGGGGTTCTTGGCGGCGGAGTGTTTCCAGTAATTCGAGACGTGGATCGCGCCCGAAACGGTCAGCACGAACATCAGCGTGGGCATCACCACCAAAACCATGTTCATGTGTCCACCCGAGAGTGGAACCAGCGAGACGGCCATCAGGGTGGTGTAGTAGCTGACGACCAGGACCAGGGTGGCCAGTCGGCCGCTGCGGAGCATCACGAAGGCCAGCACGATGCCGACCAGTCCCGAGAGCAGGATGATCGAGCGACGGTGCAATTCCCACGGGGCGATGTCTTCGGACGAGTTCCACGCCGAGTCCTTGACCATTTCGTCCAGTGCCGAACCGGCCACGGGACGTCCACCCGTCCGGAATTCGTCGGTGTGGATTCCCACCTCGCCGGCGATCCGGCGAATCTCCAGCAGTGTCTCGGCCGCATCGGCCATCCCGGCGTCGGTGAGGCTGATCGAAAGGGCCACCGGGGCACCGGCATGGAAGAAGCAGCCGTTCTCGTCCACCAGCGGCACACCATCCGATTCGTCGTCCGGCGAGGGACCCTGCAGACCGCCGATCAGCGCGATCAGCTTCTCACAGGCCTCGCTGTCTCGCTGCATGTTGTGGTAGCGGACCTGGAAATCGTGATCCGGCAGCAGGAACTGCTCCGGATCGAATGTCTCGACCTCCTCCGCGTCCCCCCCGTCGTCGGGGGTCTCCGATGCTCCATCGACCAACGCGGCCAGGCGGTCGGCCTCCTCCTCGTCCGGCTCCCACTCGGTCGCCGACGCCAGAAATTCGACCTCGAGTTGCAGCTCCCCGGCGGCCCGATCACGGATCATCCGCTGGACCTGATTGACGTCGCGGCGGCCCTCCTGGGTCAGACGGACCTTCAACGGACCCGTACCGATCAGCACACCCTCGAGCCGCCCGACCGCTTCGGCCGGCTCGACATCGTATTTCATCATCCGCACAATCAGGTTCTGCGGAGTGGTGACCGACTTGATCAGTTTTGAACCGCTGCGGCGGGTCCCCTCGGCATCCGACGTGCCGACCAGGCGGCTGTGGAACCAATTCACCCGCGGGTCCGACAGTGTGCTCGTATCCCACGAGACCAGCACGCGATCCTCGTGTTGGAAGTGCTCCTGGTACCACCGCAGCGTCCGCGCCTGGGGATCGTCCTCCGGCAGCCATTTGGCGATGTCGTTTTCGAGATCGATTCGCGACAGGGACCAGATGGCCGGGACGGACAGGAAAACCAGCAACAGCACGATCCACAGCGCATTGCCGTGGCCGAAACGGTCGCGTTTGGCGAAGAAGTTGGTCATGGCAGTCCGAATAGCGGCCGCTTCAACGGGACGTAGCAAATGGGACTGTCGGTTTGATCGGTTTTTCCGGCCGTTCGACTTTGTCCAAGGATGCCGAACCGGGCGACTTTTACGCCCGATTTGCCACGTCATCACGCAAATTCTAACAGGTCGCCCGGCCGACCCGATAGTTCGGCCCATTGCGAGGTCGGCTCATGCCGGTTGTAACGATTGGGCAGGATAGGGGGCCTGGTGGGAAGGTCGGGCATTGTTGTGAGCCAGTTCACGCCCACCAGAAAGCGGGCGTGTTGGATTGGGTTGCTTCCGGAGAGCACCCCGCGGTGGTCCAGGACCACTAGTCCGGATTGAAGCCCTCGACCAGTTCGCGATCCCATTCGTCCATCAATGGCCAATCGGTTGCACATGTGCCGAAATCCGCCATGTGGCAATAGCCTTCGAGCCGATCGATGGTGGCCTGCAGCAGGTTGTTGTCCTTGCGGAACGGCGGTCCGTGGCTGGGCAACAACCACTCGATGTCACTTTCACGGATGCGTGTCAACGACTCGATGAACGACGGGATGTCCGATCCGTGGTGGGCATCGATGTTCCCCACGCAACCGTCGCGGTAGATGTTGTCGCCGGAAAACAGCAGGTTGCCCAGGCGGAAGGCGAGTTGTCCGAGAGTGTGACCCGGGGTGTGCCAGACCTCCAGTTCGATTTCACCCAGTTGCAGCCGATCCCCCTCGTTGATTGTCTCGTGCAACTGCACCGTTGGCATGTCGATCGAGATTCCCTGGGCGCTGATTTCCGCGTAGGTCGTCACCCGGTCACCTTCAGCCAGCAGCCGGGCCGCGTCGGGATGTCCACAGGTGCGTGATCCGGGCAGCAACTCGGCGGCCCGTGCCAGGCCCTGGACGTGGTCGACATCGGCGTGAGTGGCGACCAGGTAGCGGCAGGTGGCCAGTGGGAAGTCGAGTTGCCGGATGATCTCGATGATGTCGACCACCGTGTCCTCGTAGCCGATGTCGATCAGCAGCCACTCGGATCCATCGTGGACGAGGTAGACGCAACAACCCAGGCGCCGTCGCGCCTGGTAGTTCATCTCGATCACGCCAGGAAACAGCTCGATCCGCTCGAACATCCGATTGGTGCTCTCGACGTCCGGACGAGGCCGGGCAGGAGGGACTGGACGCGAGCATTCTAGGGAGGGGTGGGAAGTGATGACAACCAAGCGGTTCAACGGCAAGTGAGATCTCGGCGGAGACCTTGTCGCGGTGGCGACGTGGCCGGGTTGTGAGTTTATGATGGAGGATCTCTCTTTTTGCATTGCGATCGGGAAACGACCATGGGCACACACGGTGAGATCGGACGGGGTCGGGCGTTGGCGTGGCTGATTGGTTGCAACCTGATCGTCTTTGCCAGCAACATCTGCATCATGGTTCTCGAGTTGACCGCCTCGCGGCTGTTGGCTCACCACATCGGCCAGTCTCTCTACACGTGGACCGGGGTGATCGGCGTTGTGCTGGCCGGGATCACCATCGGCAACTACGCCGGCGGGATGCTCGCCGACCGCTTCGGACACCTCAAGCTACTGGCGATCCTGTTTCCACTGGCCGCTGTGACCAGCGGATTGGCGCTGGTGCTGGACCAGCAGATGGTCGGGGTGGTGCGACCCGAAACGATGGGTTGGCCGATCTGGGTGCTGTGCATCGTTTCGATCATCTTCCTGCTTCCGGCCATCGCGCTGGGGACGATCTCGCCGGTGGTCGCCAGCCTGGCACTCTCTCGAAGTCGCAGCATCGGGTTCACCGTCGGCAACGTCTACGCGTGGGCCGCGCTGGGATCGATCGTCGGCACCTTCTTGGCCGGCTTCTACCTGATCGACCACTTCAGCACCCGTTTGATCATCGGTGGCACCGCCGTGGCACTGTTGGCGATGGGAGCGGTGCCGGTGTTCCTGATGGTCACCACCAAGCTGTTCAGTCGCCGATCGGCCCAATCCGACGGACCGCCGCCGGTGTCGGCACTCTCCGGTGAGGTCAACCCGGTCGAGTTGAACGAGGTGGATCCTGGGCGGACCGGACAGCAGCCGGGGACGTGGTGGTTTCTGGTCGGCTGCAACGCCATCGTGTTCGTCACCAGCCTCTGCATCATGACACTGGAACTCTCGGCCACACGCCTGCTGGCTCACCACATCGGTCAGTCGCTCTACACCTGGACCAGCGTGATCGGCGTTGTGCTGGCCGGGATCACCGTGGGCAACTTCATCGGCGGCATCCTGGCCGACCGTTTCGATCACCGCAGCACCCTGGGCTGGCTGCTGTTGATCGCCAGCATCCACTGTTTCGGAGTGATCTGGCTCGACCAGTCTTCGATCGATTGGTTCCGTACCGAGCCGCCGATGCTGCTGGAGCCGTTCATCTGGTTGGCCCAGTGGATCCTCGAGCAGGGGCCGTCCGACCAGGCCAGCTGGCCGGTCTGGATCTTCGCCCAGGTTGCGGTGATCTACGGGCCGCCGGCCGCGGCGATGGGGACCGTGTCACCGGTCGTCGCCGCCCTGGCACTCTCGAGAAGCCGTCGCACGGGGGTCACCGTCGGCAACGTCTACGCCTGGGGCACGCTCGGCTCGATCATCGGGACCTTCCTGGCCGGCTTCCTGCTGATCGACCTCTTCGGCACCCGCGCCCTGGTCACCGGGACCGCGATGCTGCTGGGGGTCACCGGAGTCTGCGCGGCGGCGAGTGGGTCGAGACTGAGGCCGGCGATTGCCTTTGGCTGGCTGCAGTTCCTGGTCGTCTTCGGACTGGCGGCCGCCGTCAGTGGCGAATCGCTTGACACGGCCGGGGGTCGCTTCGGCGAACTGCTGGGAACCGGGCGTGATGCGGCCGGTCGATTGGCGTTGAGCGAGTCGTGGAGCGAGACGGGACAACGTGTCGGCTACGGATTCCACCAGTTCGGACAGGCGCTCTCGCTTCGAGATGACGAACCGGGACGGTACGAGGACGAGAGCAACTATTCCTACATCACCGTCGTCGAAACCACCGACGAGGACGTCGACCTCAAGTACCTGAAACTCGACAAACTCGTCCACAGCTACTACGTCCCCGACAACCCGACGCTGCTGAAGTACGAGTACGAACTGGTTTATGCAGCGGCGACCGAGCGTGCCCGACAGGCGTGGGCGATCGACGTGACCGTTGAACTGCCCGAATTTCCGGGCCGCGATCAGGTCGTCAAGCGACTCTCCGGGAACCTCTCCTTTTCCGGTTCGGGAGGCGGTCGACTGCGGGTCCGGGGCACTCTGCTGCCGGCCGATCGCAACGTGCTCCTGAAGCTGAGTCCTTCGGGGGCCTGGTGGCTGGCGATCGAGGAACTGTACGAGGTTTCGACCGCGTCGGACTGGGTCGGCTTCACACCGGCCGACCTCGAGACGCTGCCCCCGGGCGTGTCGATCCCCGATCGGCTCAAGAAGGAAAATCGCGACGATGCCGATCAGAAGGGCGGGATCGAGTTTCATCCCAAGCTCGGTGCGCTGACGACCGAGATGGTCATCGACGAGTCGATTCGGGACGAGCTCCTGGCCGCTACGCCGGACTTCGCCTGGTTCCAGGCCGTCAACCAGCTCTACGCCCGCTCCCGACAGGTTCGGACGATGTTCATCGGCGGTGGCGGATTCGTGTTTCCCAGGTGGATCGAAGCCAAGTTCCCCCACGAACCGGTGATCGACGTCGCCGAACTCGATCCCGCCGTCCTGCTCGCCGTGCAGCAGGAAATGGGACTCGACCCCGATGGGCTGATTTCCAAGAGCACCAGGCTCGGCGATGCCCGAAACTTCGTCGAGGACCAGGTCCGTCGGTCCGACAAGCCGCAGTACGATTTCATCTACGGCGACGCGTTCAACGACTTCAGCGTCCCCTGGCACCTGACGACCCGCGAGTTCACCAACGATGTCCGGAAACTGCTGGACCCGGCACGAGGTGTCTACCTGGTCAACATCATCGACATCTACCCGAGGATCGAGGCACCCGAGCGGGATCGGGCGATTGAATACGAGTCGGACCAGCCGTTGCTGGAGATGCCGTTGCCCGAGACGTGGACTGCGGCGGCGGTGGTCGACGAGTGGATGGGGATTCCGGGGTTGCCCGGGGTCGAGATCTACGAGCAGGCCGAGGGCCTGGGGCACCGGTTGGCCGTGAGAGGGTCGCTGCCCGATCGGATCCTCCAGAAACTGCTCCAGGAGGCCGGCAACAACCCGGCCCTCGGCGACATCATCAAGGACCTCGACCGACGTTCCAAGGACTCGCGACATACACGTGATCGAGGTCACTTCCTGAGCAGTTACACCAAGACGCTCGAGGCCGTCTTTCCCAACGTGTATGTCTTCTCGAGCGAGGAGGGCGTTCCGCACCGGCGTCGAGACACCTTTGTGCTGATCGCCGCGAATGCTCCGCTGGACCTCTCGAATCTTCTCGAGGCCGGTGGCCACTGGTCGCAGCCTCCTTTCGCCTGGAAGGAAACTCGCGAGTCCGACCAGCCCCAGACGTTGCCCGCCGATCAGAACCAGTGGGAGTCGGTCGTCGACTGGGCCAGCGCCACATCGTGGGGCGGTGTGCTGACCGATGACTTTGCTCCGGTCGACCGGTTGCTCAAGCCGGTCTTCATCGAACAGGACGACTAGTCGAGGACAGGGGGCTGGCTGCGGGGCCGTTGCGAGGAGCCTGTGATGGCGATCGAGTTCGACTGCCCGTACTGCACGGCGGCAATTCGTGTCGATGACGCCGCCGCCGGCAAACAGGGGGCTTGTCCGAAATGCGGGACGACCCTGGTTGTTCCGCGGCTGGCCGAAATCGAGACCGAAGTGGTCCAATCATCACCGGCCACCGCAGCCACCGAACCGGATGTCGTTCCCGACATCGTTCCCGACATGGTGCCGGAGTTCCAGTCGCGGCCGCAGGCGTCGGTTTCCAGCCGTGTCAGGCGACGCCGACACCGTCGGGGGGGATTGCTGTTTCCCCTGGCCTGTGGTGGGACGCTGTTGCTGGCCATCACGGTGGCCTGGTTCCTCAACGATCCCAGCCGGTTTCAGGGATCGCTGGTGGGCGAGTTGACCGCATCGTATGCCGGAACCGAGGTGCTGGTGCCGCGGTCGATCGATCCGGGCCTGGTCGAGGGGCCCGCCGAGTTGTTCTCGGCCATGGTCGAGAGTCTCAAGGAGCGGACCGGACGGGTCCGCAGCAACGTGATGGTGGTGGTGTTTGTCGAATCGGAGGGGACGTTGGAGGTGCAGATCGAGCCGAGCCAGGAGTACCGCCTGGTTCGAGTGGCACTGAGCCAGTCCGAGGCCCTGCGGACGTTCGTCGAATCGCAGGCGAACCGGCTCGATGGTCTTCGTCGCGAGGACCTGACCGCCGAATTGGGGAAACTGGTTTCCGCGTGGCACGCGGCACGCACCGCCGATGAGGTGTTCGATGGGTGGACCGGTTACCGCGAAACCGTCGGGCTGTCGGCTCTTGTGGGAGGGGTTGGGCATCACGCCATGGCTCAAACGGGCCGACAGAACCTGCCGTGTCTCTACGAATCCGGCGGGGCGCTGTTTTTCCTGGTGCCCGCATCGCTGGGCGAGTTCCGCCTGATCGGACGACGACGCGGCGATGGAAGCATGCCGTTTCCGGCCGATTTCCGTGTTCGCATCGGCCCGGGCAACTAGTCGAGACCATCAGGTTCGCACTGGCCAATGCCCCCACTTGACTGGCTTGCGCAACGGACCCTATACTCGCGCGCTCTCCAGTTTTCGGACCCCCACGTCGGGTCCCGAGCGCGACGTCTCCACACCCCACCGGACAGCTTTCGCAGCTTCATCGATCATGGACGACAAGCCCTCTGCCGATGCAAAGGCCCGCGAGGTCGAGGAGTCCAGTTCGACCGGGACGCCGCGGCCCGCAGCGAATTCCGACCTGGTGCAGATGTTAGCGCCCATCTCCGGTTTTTGCCGCGAGTTTTTTCGGAATGACCACCCGCAGCACCTGCAACGGCTGGTCGGGACCTGGCTCGTGGTCGGCCTGGTCGTCGGTGTCCTCGGCTGGAACGTCTTTGACATTCAGACGATTCAGGCACGGCGGGCGGCATGGGGGAGCTGGATTGGTGTGCCCACCGAAATCCAGAAGGAGATCGTCGAGAGTCTCGAGGACGGCAACGTGCTGGGCAGTTCCGATCCCTTTGCGGCCCGTGCCTATTCGGATTTTCTCGCCAACAACGAAGAGGCCGACGAAATGGTCCGGGCCTGGGCCAGGCTGATGTTGGCTGAATCGCGGCTCAATGACGGGCTTCGTCTGGCCTACCGGTCCAACAAGATGATGAAACGAACAAACGGCATCAAGAGGCTCGGCAGACGCGGAGATGTCCAGGTCGCGATCGATCATTTCAACACCGTGCTTGAGGTGGCCCCCAAGGGCTCGCTGCTCGAGCAACGGGCTCTGTATGGTCGGGCTGTCGGGATCGAAGCCCGTTGTGATGGAACCGAAGAGCGGCTCAACGAGGTGAAAGTGGCCTACGGTCTCCTCAGGGAGACGGATGGCCCCTACAGGAAGATGGCCGACGATCGCCTGGAGGCGATCGCCAGTGAAGGGACCATCGTTTTCTACAAGTGGTTCGGCAAAGTCGTCGACAATTCTCCGGACGTTGACCCGGTTGACGCTCCCCCACAGAGTGCGACCGAAGACAGCCCGATCGAAAGCCAGGTGGACAAGTTTCTTCGCGATGGTGCTAAGTCCGAGAAGTCCAAGCCCTCGCCGGATGCGACCGGCAATGTCAAAAAGAAGATTCCCCTAGAATTGCCGGCGCTGGAAAAGAAGAAGCCGGCGGAAAAGAAGAAGCCGGCGGAAAAGAAGAAGCCGGGCGAGAAGAAGCCGGGCGAGAAGAAGCCGGGCGAGAAGAAGCCGGTGGAGAAGAAGAAGGCGGGCGAGAAGAAGAAGCCGGCCGAGAAGAAGAAGGCGGGCGAGTGAGCCAGCCGGGTAAGGGGTCGCCGATTCGGGTGACCGTCGAGGCCCGGGCCCATGGCTGGCGACTCGACC
>Ga0310345_10002464_pt1 | contig 18662 bp, 16 predicted proteins | sample HC15DNA20500_MG_FD_204667 | JGI IMG/M metagenome (GOLD analysis project Ga0310345, IMG submission 204667) | Marine microbial communities from station ALOHA, North Pacific Subtropical Gyre - HC15-DNA-20-500_MG | ecosystem: Environmental > Aquatic > Marine > Oceanic | place: Pacific Ocean: North...
ACGCCAAGTCTTCCTGATTCTTTCCATTCAGGAAATGAGAAGAACCATCCCTTATCACATTCATGTAATGCCCATTCTGGATCTCCTTCTGCAGGTGGAACCAAAAATGTTTGCCATAGTCTTTTAGGATTTTCCATATCGCTAACATCATATCCAGCTATAAACGATCTACCTCCATTACCTGACGATCCCATAACTGGAACAACCATGATATCTTGATAAAACTGAGGAGGATGAGTTCCTATACTAGCATAATAACCTTGATTTCCCCAAGCTCTAGCTTCATCTGCAGTACCACATAATTCAAGTAACTGAAAAACAACATCACCAATTAATGAATCATGTCCGTCAATTTGACATGATTGAAAACTAGGAATTACTATTCCTCTACTGTCATAATAATTCACTGCATGAGTATGAGGCAGCATTCCTTTAACATGAGAATACTTCTCTTGTAAGTCATCGTTGTCATAACCAACAATTTTATTCCAAATTAATTGCCCAGTTGAAGAATCAATAGCTAATAAAGCCCGTTGATTGGTTGCGCTATATGCAATTCCATCAACAATTAAAACAGGAGAACCTGAACCAGCAAAAGTTTTTGCACCTGCAATTTTTGGATGACTGATAGGAGTATAAGGATATATCCATTTCATTTCAAGAGTTGCTGCATTTTCAGCATTAATAATTGATTGTGGATTATGACCAGTGCCATATTGGTTATAGTTTATCATATCCCAATTTGCCATTTCTCTGGTTAACTCTTGACCAGATGCAGGAGAGATATTATTAGGAAAATTAAAAGGAAGAGCAATTGCTCCGAATACTAGAATAAACAACACTAATAATTGAATGTGCTTCACGAAGGTAAATTCATTAAAGTTACTAATAGGTTTTATTAAAAATTTAAAATTTCATATATAAATAATACCATCATTTTCTGTTCAACGACATGAAGAAAAATACTTTGATGTATAGACAATCACGAATAATTTCCAGTTATGCCAAATAACTACACACAAAGCAAAAAGATATTTTTATATTAGAAAGAACTAGAAATTAAGATATTGTCTGAAAAACCAAGCTATAATTTACCAATTATTATAATAATATTCGCAGTAGCAATAGGATTACTTCTTTTATTCAACATGCCACCTCCAGTAATGAATAACGAGGATCGGATTATAGAAGAACCAGAACCTGTTGTAGAACCAGTTCCAGAACCTGTTGTAGAACCAGTTCCAGAACCTGTTGTAGAACCAGTTCCAGAACCTGTTGTAGAACCAGTTCCAGAACCTGTTGTAGAACCAGTTCCAGAACCTGTTGTCGAGGAAGTTGAAATAAAATGTCCATTTGGTCAAGATATTGTTGCAGAAAAATGTGAATTTATTACTTTAGAAAATGGAGGCAAGTACAATGATGTAAGACTAACAATAAACAATGATTTATTTGAACAACCAATTATCCAAGTAAAAAAAGGAACAACAGTAACATGGTTAATGCAAGATAAACAAGTTGGCGCAGGAGGAGATGTTGCGTATCATCAAGTAAAAGAAAGGAATGGATTATTCGATTCAGGTCCAATGGCAGTAATCGGTTCGACAAATACATTTAGCTATACTTTCAATGAGATAGGTGAATTTGATTATATTTGTCCACCTCATCCTTGGATGGAAGGAAAAATAATCGTAGTAGAATAATATAATACTTTTAAATTCTTTTTTTAGTAAAGGTATGTTGTGAAGAACAAATTACTACCAATTATTATTTTATTAATTTTAGTAGGAGGAATATTTATTATCACAAATTTTTTTATTTCGTCTGAAACAGGGAGAAAAGAATCAAATATAATTTCTATTGAACAGAATAATTCTGTTATTGATGCCAATATAGAACAAGAGGAGAAACAAATAGTAAAACAAGAACCTGTTGTAGAACCAGTTCCAGAACCTGTTGTAGAACCAGTTCCAGAACCTGTTGTAGAACCAGTTCCAGAACCTGTTGTAGAACCAGTTCCAGAACCTGTTGTAGAACCAGTTCCAGAAATTAAGGAAATAGAAGTACATGAAGGAGAAGTAATTATAACAATCGAGAATTTAAAATACATTCCCAATGAAATTACTGTGCGTCTAGGTACTATAATCACATGGATTAACAAAGACAATAGCGATCCATTATATGCAGAACATACAGTAATGATCGATGAATTAAATGCAAAGTCACCTGAAATAGTGTTTGCAGGCGGCGCAAAGGAAAAATGGAGTTATACATTCAACGAGATAGGCGAATTCAGCTACTACTGTAGTATACATCCATTTATGAAAGGAAAAATAATCGTAGTAGAATAATAAATACAAATAGCAAAGGCTATGTTTTATAAATTAAAAAAAATTCTTGGGCAGATAACTGCAAAAGCAGTTATCTGTCCTTGATTAGTTTTACTTTCTTGATCTAGAGAAGAGAGTTCCTGATATGACTATTAGGACTACACCTAGGCCAATAGCCACGTATGAAATAGGACTAATTACTTCTTCAGTTGTAGTGACTTCGATTTCATTGACTTTTTCAACTACTCGTTCGACTTCAACTTCAACTTCAACTATTTTCTCTACTTCAACGATTTTCTCTACTTGAACTTCTCTCACTACTTCAACTTCCTGAATTACGTCGACTTCAACTATTCGTTCGACTTCAACGATTTCTCGTGTTAGGTCAGGAATATTTTCCTTGAGTCCAAGTGCCATAAGGCTACCTTGTGAAGCATGGCTTGCGAATAAGAATCCTCCTCCGCCACCAACGTGTTGAATAATTCTATGTGTACCTTTACTGTCAGCACCAACTACTGGAGCTACACTAACGGCAACACCAAAGAATTTCTTTCCAAGTCTTTCACCATTTTCAGTATTGAACATGTGTAAGTTACCATCGGCTGCATATACATAGAGTACTCCTCCAGTAACTAGCAAACCGCCTCGGAAACCTGCAGTCTCACTTAGATCAGCTTCCCATGCGATTTCACCAGTGTCTTTGTCGATCGCATAGACCCAACCTCGGTCTATACATTCTTCACACTGTGAACTCATACCGGCTCCGTTATTACCGAAGTCAGTCATAGGTTTGACATCCTGCATTCCTTTGTTTATATGGAATCCTGCATAGATGTTCTTGCCGTCATATGCAATATCAGATTCTAGACATTCAGTGTAACACATAGTGTACCATGGATCAGCACTAGGAAAGCTTGCCCAGGCCTTATTCATGTGTTCTTTGGTTATACGACAACATGCGTCAGGGTGTGTTGGAGAACCATCAGGTCCAACTCCATAGTTAGTACAGTTACTAACACCACCAAGTCCTGCATTTTCTTGTCCAGCTGGACACCATGCACGATCAATGGCTGGAGGTTCAAATACCCAAACAGGTTCACCTGTTGCAGCATTCAATGAATAGATTAAGCCATTCTTACAACCTTTAACAAGAGTGTCTACTCCAGCAGATTTAGCTAGAATTCCACCCCATGAACAGTCCATGTCCCATAGGTCACGTGGATTTGTTGCAAACCACCATTCCAATTTACCAGTATCTACATTTAGGGCAATTATACCACTACCATGTAGGTTTGGTCCGGCTTTGTAACTTGAATTTGGATAAGGTCCAATATCACCAGTTCCCATATATACCATTCGTAATTGTTCATGAATTGGGTAATTACCCCAAACAGTTGCAATTGCAGAGGATGTGTGAACTTTACCATAACGTGGAGTACCTTCTACCATGTTAATCCAGTCATTTACGACTGCATCAGCAGGTACGTCTCTACAGTTTATGGCATTCTTGCCTTCAAAGAAGTCAGGGAATGAAAAGTACCATCCGTTACCGTCAGCGTCATCACATTGGTCTTGTGCCCAATTTGGTTCGCCTTCTTCATGAGGCATAACCCATGTTCGCCAAATTTCTGTGGCAGAATCACCTTCGCCTCCAGCAATAACGCTAGCCATATCAAATCCTTTGACACTTGCTCGTCCTCCTAAGCCACTACCGCCCATTACAGGCCATACCATTGTTTCACCTGAAAACATTGGAGGGTGACTTGAAAGTCCTGAGAAGTAACCCATGTTACCAAGGGTTCCTATACGTCCGGTAATAGGATTACCTAATTGTTCATTAGATTTACCTTCACCAGTTCCACATAATTTATCTGGTGTCATTTCCCAAGCTAAGGAACCATCTTCAATGTTCCAAGCTGCAAGATAACAAGACCAGCTGCTCATGATTAACCAGCCATAATCTCTATAATAGTTCATGGCGTGAACGTGTCCAAAAGTACTAAACGCACCAGGTCCACCAATGTATGGAAATTCGGCCATTTGTCGGTCGGTATCTAATTGACTACCACCATCAGATTGCCAAACTAAACTTCCATCATCCATGGAAACTGCATGGATATAACGAGTGTTCTTCGCGATGTAAGCAACACCATCAACAATAATTGGTGGCGCACTCGAACCGGTCTGAGCTCGTGTCAGCATATGTGTATCCATGTCTTCGGGGTATGGATAGATCCATTTTGTTTCTAACCATTCTACATTTTCGCTATTTATTTCAAATTGTGGACTATAACTACCACCTGTTGGTTGATAGTTAATAAATTCCCAGTTACCAGTAACAACTTTTGGAACACCACCGCCACCAGGAGGACCTCCTGGATCAAATGCATTAGCCTGATTGGCTATTAATGCAAATGAGGATAGTGCTAAAAGAGTAGCAACTAGCAACCCAACTAAAGTTAGTTGTCGAGTCATGAAGTTAGTTATCCCTTACTTTTATATAAGTTGAAACGACGAAAATTAAATTATAGAGAAAAAAGATTATCATTTCATAATGATATATATGTTTGTTATTAACCGGATTGGATATTTTATTAATTATTAATTAAATTTTTCATTTATAATATGATTAATTTTAATTCCTGGAAATTTTATATTCAATACGATTATTTTGAACATATTACAATAAATTGCACCCATAATTGTAATATATGTCCAAACAGTTAGTTAATTTTGTCAATGAAATTAATTTACATTTTATTAGTATTACTAACAATTCCTTTGGTTGCCGGAACAGAAAAAGAAGAAACATCAATCACAATACTAAAAGAAGATACACAAAACAACAACATGGTAAGAGTTTCTGCAATATTAAGAGGAGAAGATGGTCGACAAATAAATAATGAAATAATTACTTTTTACGTTGTTGATAATTGGGAATTGAATCCTGATGAATCAATAAAGGTTGCAAATAGAATAACAGATGAGAATGGAAGTTCTTACATTGAATTACAATACAAAGATAATAAATACTCGGTACAAGTTAGATTTGATGGAAGTAATGAATACAAAGAATCAGAAAGTGAAGTAATCATAATAGAGAAAGAAAATATTGAAACCGAAAAATTGCCGAATCAAATTTTTATTTTGATTTCAATATTAACATTAGGAGTAGCTGGATCATTAATATTATATGTCTTAAGTAAAAATAAAAAAAGATTTACTTAACGATTAAGATGCGTCTTGTCTTTTGAATATGTAATAAGCAATAGCAGCAGGAAGAATAACCCAAGCTAATAAAACAGCTGTAAGCATTCTAGAAGCAACAATAGAACCATATTCTTGCAACAAGTATGAAGCTTGAGGTCCAAGTTCTCCTCGTAATGGACTATCCGCCATGTGCATTAATGCAAGTATACGTGTTGTTTCGACAGGATTAACTAATGTCAATGGAACCAATAATGCATCTGCATTCAATGCAACGGTAATAACACCCAAGAAACCACTATCATAAATTACTACTAAGACAAACCACAAAAATAGTGCAGTTCCAATAGCTGCAGCTCTTGTCTTAACCGAAACAGAAATAACAAAACCAAGTCCAACTCCTGCACCTGCTAATAATAACGAATAAATTAACGCAAAGATAAATGACAAAATAAATTCTGGATTGGTTGAATAAACAATTAGTTCAGCTCCACCATAGCCCAAGAACATTGCTAATGTTAAAGATATAACAAGACCAAGGTATTTTCCTATAAATACTTCAAATTTAGTAGCAGGCTGTGAAAGTAGATATTCCAGAGTACCTGTTTCACGTTCTCCAGCAATAGATGTAGAAGACATAGCAAGAGATACAAGAGGTACCAATGGTACTGCAAGAGTAATTAGTGTTCCAACAACCATACCTGGATAATCTTGTGGTAATAATCCACCAGCTCCAAGAATAATATAAGGCACACCTAAAGCCAAAAAGAAGAAAGTTACACCAAAAGTGATAAGCCATTTACTCTTAAGTGAATCCTTTAATTCCTTACGTAAAATCATGTAAAATGCATTTGCCATTACTGATCACCGGTAATTTTCATAAAAGCATCTTCAAGATTTGGTTCTTCAATCTTAAAGTCTTTAATAGCACAATCAGATGCCCGTAAATTGTTTAATACATCAAGCTTTCTAGATGGGTCAATTCCCATTTCCAACCAAGAGCCTTCAACTGAAATGTCGTTTGCGCCAGATTTCTCAAGTGCTACAATTGCATCCTGTTCCTTAGATGAATCAATTAATTCAATATACATTTGAGCTGACAAATCAAGTTGTTTAAAGAGATCTTTAACAGTGGACTTTGTAACTAATTTTCCTTTGTTAAGTAACATAATTTGTTCAGCAACATGATCTACATCTCCAAGAAGGTGTGTAGTTAATACTACAGTCTTTCCTTCCTCGACCAATAATTTAATAAGATTTCTAAATTCTAATTGACGTCGAACATCAAGGTTTGCAGTTGGTTCGTCAAGTAATAAAACAGGAGGATCAGAAAGTAATGCAACAGCAAGCATTAGTCTTTGTTTCATTCCACCAGAAAGTGCGCCAACAGGTTGTCGTGCCCAGGCTTCAAGACCAACAAATTCAATTAATTCTCTAACACGTGCACGTTTAACATCACGCATATCACCAAAGTATCTTAACTCTTCTTGTACACTAAGGTCGTCATAAAGTGCAGGGTGTTGTGGAACATATCCTATTAGTGACTTTGCTTTTTTTGGATCTTGTTGGATATCAATACCATCAATTTGAATAGAACCATTAAACTCCTTCAACCCTAACAAACATTTTAGAAAAGTAGTTTTACCTGCACCATTTGGTCCAAGTAACGCCCAAGCACCACCACGATTTACTTCTAATGATAAATCGTCTAGTGCTTTAAAATCATCATATTTTTTAGTAACATGTTGCGCATTTACCATAAATTCGGTTGACAAACAAACTCCCCTTTATGCATCATCGTTATAGGTGTTATTAAGTATTATGTGAAAAAATGTCAGAAAGTGAATGGTCCAACATCTTCTGCACGTTTTTGAATAATATCCAAAGCTTCTTTTGGACTAATCTGACCACGTACAGCAAGATTCAATTGAGTTAACATTTCTCCTTCAATAAAATCCCAATCAGGAAAACCAGGCTTCACATTAAGTTCTTTTTTATCAATCGCGTCAAATACTGTGTCAAAGTGTCGAATTGTTCCTTCATCAATTAACTCTTTAACATGTGAATCTTCATAAACTGAACGCCTAGTAGGAACTGCTAGTGCTAACGGATCCATAGCAACAATCAACTGAGTAGCTGCAACAGTTGCCCATTGAATAAATACCCATGCGGCACCCGGGTTTTTAGAATATCGTGGAACAGCTAATCCAGCTCCAGTATAATGATGAGAAGCACCAGCTTCGCCAACAGGATTTCTTGCATAACCAACCTTTCTCACAACATAAGATTCTCCAGGAATATCCATCATTGATGCAAATTCTGTAAGATTAATACATGTAGCAGCTCGTTGTTGAGCCATAGATTCTGCAGCAGGAGCCCATCCATAAAACGGGGAATTTGGTTCTGCATATTTACTAACTTCTATATAATGTTCAAGAGCAGCAAGTGCGGCATCACTATTAATTACAGGAGTGATTGTGCCATCTTTTTTAATATCCCAAAGTTTCCCACCGAAAGAATACAACCAATTATGAAACTCCATAATTATAGATGTAAATTTAGCAGACATTTGCACAGTACCGAATTTAGCCTTACTAGGATGATTAAAATGCTTACAATCTTCCAAATATTCATCCCAAGTATGAGCAATTTCACGTCCTGATTCGTCATATAGATCTTTTCTATAGAAACGAATCATAAGAGGCACTTCTTGAGGATATTGCATTAATCTTCCATTAAACTCGACATTCCAAGGATTATAACTTAAATTGGGAGGATATGTACAAGTAAAATCAGTCACAGGTTTGATAAAATCAGCAGGATTAAGACCTGGGTAAGTCAATTCAGGAAATCTTTCCATTAGTTCCTCAACAGGAATTATATGTGGAGCAAAACGACCAACTTGAGAAACATCGACGTTCATCACATCATATAATGATGATTGAGTAGAAATAGCCAATAGACACTTTGACAAATTATTTCTATAAATATCAAATTCTAATAACAAATCAAGACCAGTAGTAGAAATAAAATCGATCTTATTTCTATGAAGTGCCCTCGGACCTACCTCAGCTTCAATCGCGCATCGAATTTGAGTACCTTCAGTTTTATCAGAAATTGATTCAAGCCATTTTATAAATTCAAGATATGATTCCGGAAGATAATTTTGTGGATTTTTTGGTACTGCAAGTCGAGTATATCTACCCCCTAGAACACTTGAATTAGCAGGCGTAAAAGTTTCCTCAGGTTTACTTAAAGTATTCAGGCCATAATAACCTGCAGCGCCTAAACCTAATGCAGCCCCGGTCAATCCAAGAAATTTACGTCTAGAAATATTAGAAGTCAAACAAATTAAGGTTATACTCGTTCGAGATAAATATTTTGTAATTATTTACAATTATTTATTATCTATTCATTTAATATACACATTACCGGGATTAGAAAATGACTGAAGTAATAGTTAACAACCTCACAAAAAAATTTGATGATAACGTCGTAGTAGATAATGTAAGTTTCACAATACCCAGTGAAAAATTTGTTACAATCTTAGGTCCTAGTGGATGTGGTAAAACCACTGTCTTAAGATGTATAGCAGGAGTAGAGAATCCAGATGAGGGAGAAATAATTTTAGATGCTAAAAAATTATTTTCAAAGAAAGAAAAAATCTTGATACCAACAGAAAAAAGAGGAATGGGAATGGTTTATCAATCATATGCATTATGGCCACATCTTACGGTTTTTGAAAATGTAGCATATCCACTACATATTAGAAAAATATCTAACGATGAAATTAATAAGAGAGTTAAAGAAATCTTGCAATTGGTAAGATTAGAAGGATTGGAAAATAGACTAGTTCCAAATCTAAGTGGAGGACAGCAACAAAGAGTTTCATTAGCACGAGCTTTAGTTTATAATCCAACACTGTTACTACTTGACGAACCATTGAGTAATCTAGACGTATTATTGAGAGATGAGATGCGTACCGAATTAAAGGAATTACAAAAAAAGTTAAAACTTACAACAATTTATGTGACGCACGATAGAACAGAAGCACTATCACTAAGTGACTTTATAATAATCATGAACAATGGAATTATTAAGGCAACAGGAAAGCCAAGAGAACTTTTAATAGATCCTCCAAATTCCTATGCTGGAACAATTTTAGGAGACATGTCTTTGATTGGCGGTAAGATTAAAAATTTAACAGACTCTAACATAGAAATAGATGTAAAAGGAAATTCACTAATCTGTCAAAGAAGAGACATAGATGAAAAACAAGACAACATAAAGGTGTTGGTAAGAGGAACAGATGTAATAATATATAATACAGAAAGATCAGGGTCAAATATTTTTCCTGCAAAAATAAAAAGCGCCACACATATTGGTCAATTTATTGAATACAAGATACTGATTGATACTCAAAAAATAAAAGTGACAAAGAGCGTAGAAGAATCTGAAGCATATAAATCTGGAGACAGTGTTTTTATAGAGATTCCATCTTCTGCATGTTTCGTTGTGAATGAATGAGTAACCCTGTTAGTATTATTCTACATTAAGTGTTTTAAATCAAATCATATAGTTAATTTCTATGAGTGAATGGCTTAAAGAATTAGAAAGAGATGCAAAAGCGGATGGAAAATTAATCATATATGCTTCATTGAGAGGAGTATTACAGAATTCCGTCAAGGCGTTTCGTAAGAAATATGAACATCTAAATTTGCATGTTGAATATATTTCATCACATCCAGTTCCAATTGAAAGAAGAATTGAACGAGAAGCAGTGTTATTCAAAGATCTGCCAAGTGATGGAGATAACAGGCATATTGAACCAGGTACTGCAGATGTAGTAATGATGCCACAATTTATGCTAATACAAATGACAAACAAGGGAATGTTGAGAGAATGTAGACAAGAAATAAAACAAACACATCTTAAACTATGGCCAGATGTAATCAAAAATGAAGATGCGACTTGGGCAGCTATGGCAGTCGAGCCAACAGGTGTTGTGTACAATGATGCATTATTCAAACAGTTATACGGAAGTTTAGATTACTTGCCAACAACCTTCGAGGAATATATTGATCCAAAATGGAGCAAACACGATGGAGAAGTTGGAATAGCTGGACAGAAGATTCAATCAAGTCATGCAATTCAATCACTTGTAAGGTTCCCTGAAGGAAAGATGGGATTCTTTTATCTAATTTCATTAAAAGAACATTTGGGTGAAAGTAAATGGACAGAACTTATGAAAGGCATGGCAAAGAATGTTCCACCCAGTACTTATGAATGTCTTTTACACATGACACATAACTTAGGACTAGGTCAGCATTTATTTGGTCTTCCAGCAACACTTCGTAAACAAGGAATGGGAGATGACTATTCTTACATGAGGGAAGGAGGTCTAAAACCATTAGTGCTAACAGACATTCCGCCATCGGCAATTGCAAGATGTGCAGGTTTAACAGAAGCAGGTAAAAATAAGGCCGCAGGAGAACTATTCCTTAACTTCATATTCAGTAGTGATTGGCAAAATGAACTAGGAAGAACATTAGATGGAATGGTACCAGCAAGACCTGGAACAGTTACTGAATATTGGGTAAGTCAAGCATTAGACAAAGGGTTCATACACTATCCAAAGCCCGAACATGTAGCAAAGGAAGCAGAATATATCGAAGAATTCGAAAGTCTTGGACTAGGTTCAACACTACCTAAAGGAATAGGTTAAACCGAGAATAGTTATTAACATCGAGTCAAATATTATTATATGAAGGCTCTACAGATAGGCATCGCAATGATGCTTATCTTAATTTTGTTAATAGCAAGCGTGCCAGCAGTAATTTCACAAAAACCAGAGTTTAATTGGGTAAGCCCTGCTGCAAACTTACAGAACACAAACACACATCAACAAAATTCGATAAACAACAACAATGTAGATAATTTAGTTTTAAGCTGGATTTATCAAGTGCCAGAAGATCCATTTAAAATCCCATATGTAGCGCCATCATTAGGATTACAAACAGCTCCATTAATAGTAAATGGTATTGCGTACATAGCAACATTCTACAATAGAATAATTGCAATTAATGCAGAAACAGGTGCACAAGTTTGGCAATATCAAGTAAATGTAATGGAATTTGTTGACGAAGAATGGTGGTGGCCAGTGTTAAGTCAAAAGAGCATAACATATCATGAAGGAGTAATTTATTTCATGGCATCAGATTGTAGAATCATTTCATTAGATGCAAGTAATGGAGAAGAAATTTTTGTTATAAAAGATGTTTGTAAAGATGTAGAAGGAAACACGGGATTATATTTTGGAGAACACTCCCCAATAGTTTTTGATAATTTATTGATAGCAAGGCCCTCAGTTCAAGATGGAGGAGGAAGAGGTTTCGTTGTAGCATATGATGTAAATACACAAAAAGAAGTTTGGCGTTGGTTTTCAATACCTCCATCTGGAGGAGACCCAGAATGGGATTTTAAAGATGCAGACAAAGGAAATATAAAACCATATAGAAATGACTGGGGTGATAGTGATTTAATTGGAGGAGGAGCTGTTTGGAGCATGTTTGCAGTAGATGAAGATACAAGAACATTATACTTTACAACAGGAAGTAGTTCAGGAGTATTTGATGCGGCATTAAGACCAGGACCAAATCTATACGCAAGTTCAATTATTGCACTAAATATTGACAATGGAGAAATGAAATGGTATTATCAAGTTGCTCCTCATGACATCAATGATCATGAAGTTGGATGGAGTGTAATTCTTGGTGAATCTGAAATTAATGGCGAAGAGAAGAAAATATTAATGGCAGGTTCAAAAACAGATCATGTTTTTGTACTAGATGCAGAAACAGGTAAAAAAGTGCATCCAGCATTAAGGCTAGGAAATCAAGCGTTTAATGTTCCAAATGATGATGCAGGAAATGATGCAAATTTAACTATATCACAGAAATCTTTAGTGGGAAAATCATTTTGTCCTGGAGGAAATGGAGGTATTGAACATCCAGGAGCTTATTCTAAAGGGATTTTATTTTATGTAAGTCAAAAGGTTTGTTGGACAGTAACTGAAGGTCCAGTAGATTACAAAGGAAAAGACATACAAGGATTCATCTATGGTGCAGTTCCAGGTGAAAGACAAAATTCAACATTGTTTGCAATAGATGTATCAGATATGAGTATAAAATGGACATTTGAAATGCCAAACAGATACCAAAGCTCAGGAGTAATGGTAAGTGGAGGAGTAGTGTATCTAGTAGACAGAGCAAGTGTAATGTATGCGGTGGATGAAGAAACAGGTGAAGAATTGCGTAAAGTCCAATGGGGAGGATTAGGAGCTGGAACAATTACAGTAGGTGCAACTGCAAGAGGAGATATGATGTTATTCGTACCGTCCGGAGGAGGTCAAGTAGCAGCAAATACACCTGGAATTATAGCAGCGTTTAAATTACCAAGTGATGACGGCGGTCAGACAAATATTATCGGAGACTTTCAAGAGAATATCTACATATTGATTGCAATAATTGCAGTAGGTATTGCAATATACAGCGTATATAGAAACAAAGGCAGATGATCAATTGTCTAAAGAATTTAAAAAACACTATAAAAAAATTCGATTTTTCAGTCCAAAGATTTTATCCTTGTTGATATCATTTATCTTTCTATTTTCTTTGTTGCAGGTTGTACAAAATTCAGGTCTTGGTCCAGTAGACAGTTCATTTGACGATCAACAGGGAAATTTGGCGGATTCACCAGCAGGAATAGGAGATGAAAGTGTGTTTACATTAGAAGTCAATGTAATCATGAAAGAGGAAGTCGAACAAGCATATCCTGTCACAGAACAATTAGTGGAAATATTTTGGAATATGAGAGATGTACAAACAAATCAAATGGGAGAATATACAGTTTCATCAAACACAGATGAAAATGGAATAGCAGTCTTTGATTTATTCGCAGGAGAATATACATTAAGAGTAAATTATCAAGGAATATCCAAGAATGAAACTATATCAATTCTAGCAAATACAGAAAATAAAATTGACTGGATGATATCAAAATACTCAATACCGTCTTACAATTTAGAATTCAAGGACAAGAATGGAGGAATAATATACCCTAAAGAAACTATTACAATAATTTATGAAAATTCTCCATTATTATTAGAACCTGTTGCAATTCAACTAATATCTGAAAGAGCTGAAATAACAGGCTTTGAAGTAATAAATGTGAGAAATATAGAAAAAGTTGCAATTATTGATCTCAATCCAATAGAAAACTTCAAAGTTGGAGAGTTTTCTGCAGAGAATCCACTAAAAGCATCAATATATTCTATCGATGTAAACAAAAAATCAGGTAATTAACATGGAAATTATCTCAATATCAGGATTAATACGACTAATGATTTCAACAATAATTGCATTAGGAATTATAATTATTTGGGGTTTATATTATCCACGAATCAAAATGCGCAGAAATAATGTAAAAACAAACAAAAACATTACATTTGGAAGTGAAAAAATGTTCAATAAATTAGAAAATTATAATGCGAGTGCCAACTTCAATGAAGGTATAATATTTGCTTATAACTTATTAAAAACAAATTTATCCAATATGGAAAATTATCCTGAAGATAAATCGTTAACAGAATTAGAAACGATCAAAAAAACATCGACAAATATTGCTGAATTAGCAAACATATCTAATTTACTTTTATCAGCGTATCAACAATATGAATTAGCAAGATTTAGAGCAAAAACTGATTCAAAAAATTTACTTGCGATGAATGAAATATTAAGAAAAATGATAACACACAATAAATTCATTATTCAGAAGGTAGAAATATAAATGGATATGATAATTATCTCAATAATATCAATTTCAGCGGCAATGATTTTTTATTCCTTTATCAAAAAGAGGAATTTAATAACACAAATACAGAATAAACAGACTAGTTTTACATATAATGGAATATTAGAACTAAATAAAAACATGCCAAATTACTATGGATCAACAGGAATATTATTAAATGAATTGGAAGGAAAATTAATTAAACAGAAAAACACTGGACAAACTGAATTAAATACAATATCAAATGCAAAAAAAATGATGAGAAAAGGATTTGTAAATGAAGAAATGTTTTCAAGAATCAAATTATTACATTCTTTATACGCAAATGATTTTAGAGATGATAAAAATTGATAGCAAATGATATTTTTGAAAAAATCAATGAACAGATATCCAATAAGATAGTTGGAAAAGAGAAGGAGACTAAACTAATAACTATAGCATTATTGTCACAAGGACATGTAATAATAGAAGGAGTTCCAGGAATAGCAAAAACACTGATGGCAAAATCTTTTGCAAATATACTAAATCTAGACTTTAAACGAGTTCAGTTGACCTCAGATATGCTTCCATCAGATATCACAGGAACATTTGTATTCAATGCAAAAGAACAGGAATTTTTCTTTCGTAAAGGTCCGATATTTGCCAATGTGGTTTTGGCAGATGAGATAAACAGAGGAATACCAAAAACACAATCTGCCCTACTAGAAGCAATGCAAGAATATCAAGTAACCGTAGAAGGACAAACTGAACAATTATCTCAGCCATTCATGGTAATTGCAACGCAAAATCCTGTAGAAATGAGAGGAACATATCCATTACCTGAAGCGCAGCTAGATAGATTCATGTTCAGAATTGTTATGGACTTGCCAAGTAAATCAGATGAACTAAAGATTCTTGAAAAATTTGAAAAAGGAGAAATTAATCAAGAATTTGAAGCAATTGAATCGGATATAATTGCTGCAAGAGAGGAAATATCCACAAATGTAAAGGCACCAAGAGAAATCAAAGAGTATATAATATCCATAATGAGTGCAACCAGAATGCAATCCGATAAAATCAATCTGGGATCAAGTCCGCGTGCGTCAATACATCTGTTACAAGCATGTAAGGCAAGTGCTGCAATAGATGGAAGAGATTATGTTACTCCAGATGACGTAAAATCGCTATTGTTTCCAATACTAAACCATAGACTCATAATTGATCCAGACTATCTACTAAGAAACATAAGTACAGGAAGAATAATTGATTATGATTTAATTCAAAAACTAATAAACGAAATAACTTCAGATATCAAACCGCCAAGATGAAAGAATTGATTACTAAAAGAGGTTATACAATTCTCAGTTCGCTTTTCTTTTTTATAGCAATTTCTGTAATTTCTGGCGAACTAATATTTGTAACAATTTCAATGTTTTTATTTTCCATATTTCTGGTAGAACTCTTTATTTTTTTATTTTCATCGACTGAACTAGAAAAAATAGAAGTGGTCAGAAAAATTACAAAAAACAGATTATTTGTAGGAGAGAATTTATCAATTAAAACAACATTAGAAAATAATGGACTTAGAACTTTAGGTTTACTAAAAATCTTAAACAAAATTCCTAATGAATTAGAAGCGATAAAAGAAACAAATAATTACGTATTAAATTTATCACCTGAAACAAAGGTAGAATTAGAATCTGAAGTCAAAGCAATTCAAATGGGAAAAATTAACTTGGGAATTCTATCATTAGGATTGTTTGATAAATTCGGTTTATTTTATAAAAAAAGAGAGATTCAAAATGATGATTTTGTATCAGTATTGCCAAACATAAGAACGGCAAGAGGATTAATAGATTCTCATATTCAACTTGGATCATTACCAATCAGCACAAAACCAGATCCGTTAGGATCGGATTTTAGCGGTATCAGAGAATATGCAGCAGGAGATGATTATAGAAAAATTGCATGGAAATATATGGCAAAAAGTCCAAATCAAATACCAAAAATTAAACAATTTGACTTGGATAAAAAAATAGATGTTAATCTAATTATTTTAAATAACAAATATATGAATGATGGAAAAATAGGAAAAAGAAAATTAGATGCAGTAGTACAGGCAACAATAACTATATCATCGGTTGTAAACAATGCAGGAGGAAAATTTAACGTAATATTTAGTGAAAGAAACAAACCAGTATCAATTAGTGGAAGTACATATGAACTTTGTAATAGATTGCATCAAATTAAAGCAGATGAATCTTTAAACACAGAAACATTAATTAATTTTTCATTAACACGAGAATATGGACCATCAATATTTTTATTTATAATAGACTCTCCATTTCCAGAGAACATAGATATAGAAAAATTCACAAGAAGAACAAATCAGGATAGCATAATAAGTATCTTCATTCTAGACACAAACTCGTTTATTAAAGAAAATAATGAAAAAAATGAAGTAAGAGAAGCTAGAGAAATATTATTAGAAAATGAAAGAAAGCATTTGCAGAAACAACTTAGATATTCACAAACAAAGAATTTGAATATTGAATTATGTCAAAAAGATAATATAGTCAGAAGAATTTTAGATAAATTTACACAAGTGCAAGTGTTAATGGCGTGATCAGTTTTGAGAACAAGTCACATCATATTATTATCAATTGGAATTTCAATACCATATTTAGTACAATTTTATTCTACAGAATATCATAAATTGTTATTTTCTTTGATAACAAACATATTTGCATTTGAATTATATTCATTTTCAGTATTTATGGCAATATTATCAATCTTTGCTTTAATTTATAGACTTACAAAAGGACCAGGAGGAATACAAGATTCAATGATAATCACTACATTGACCACACCAGTAGTTTTTCCTTCATTAATCATGATATTATTAATATTATCAGAATTTGGCGAGGTCCCAGGCAGATATTTTGGATCTGCAGTAGAGTTGTACCTAGCAGGCATAGCATCACTGTTCATAGTTCTACCTATATTAGGAATAATAAGTCATTGGTATAATCTAATCAAAGTCAGAGGTTCGCCGATTTCTCACATTCTATATACATTAGTTATATTGAGTATATTGAATTTTATAGTCATAAGTAATCCAATAGAAAGTACATCAAATGAACAACTAGTAGAGCATGGTGGGAATATGATCGTCAATGGAATTTTTGTAGTTCAAATGTTAATTGCCAATATAATTCAATCTGAAATTCCTATTGCGCCGACAAATTTAGGAGGAGGATTACAAAATTCCAACTGGATTATAATTAATACAATATATGGAATTTCTTCTGCATTGTATATCTATTTTAGACTATTTAGAGGTCATACAATAGATAAAATCGATATTGATGGGCCTTGGACAAAGACATTTTTCAATGTAGAAAATTTAGGGAAAATAGGATTAACGTTAATTCTAGCAATTCTATTAAATTTTGTATTTATTTTAGGATTCTCGACAATTTTTCAGTCAATCAGCACTATAATAAAAGCCAGTGCATTAGCTTTAATGTCGATTTTTATTGTTGTAATCGTAGCAAACATATTTGAATGGAGGAAAGGAATTTGAGAAAAATATTTTCACTAATCTTAATATTAATACTACTAGTTCCTTTAGCATCATCACAGATTAAAAATACAGAATCAGTGAGAATTGGGTATTCTCCAGAGAAACTATTCAACAGTGAAACAGGAACTCCTACATATATAATCGGAGAAACAATTTGGATTCATTCAAAGACATTTGCAAATATAGAACTAAGAGATCCCAAAGGAACAATAATAACTGAATTGGACGTACAAAACAATCCCAGTTCCGTATATAAATTCAAAGATAATGACGAATTAGGCGCTTGGGAATTAACGATAAACAAATGTAATTTGAACAATCCATTAAGATGTGATAATAGAGAGAGTCATACAATAGAACTAGCGAATCAAGAGCTACAAGTGAACAACAATAACATAAAATTTGATTTTACAAACAAATCTCTTTCTGTTTCAGGAGATATTACGCCGAGATTTACAAATATACCATCAGAATCAGAAATTATTATATCAAAACAAAGAACTGACAATAAGATTACAATTCCAACATCATTATCAATAAAAGGTTCAGACACAACAATCATCCTACATCACAATCAAGACGAAAATGGAATAAAATTATTCGTACAGCCATATCTAGAACAAAAGGAAAATAATGAAGAATATTTAGATTTGATACAAGACAATATCTATATTTGGACTGAATTAACTTCGGAAGTCGCATTGGTAAAGAAA
>Ga0310345_10002465_pt1 | contig 18657 bp, 15 predicted proteins | sample HC15DNA20500_MG_FD_204667 | JGI IMG/M metagenome (GOLD analysis project Ga0310345, IMG submission 204667) | Marine microbial communities from station ALOHA, North Pacific Subtropical Gyre - HC15-DNA-20-500_MG | ecosystem: Environmental > Aquatic > Marine > Oceanic | place: Pacific Ocean: North...
GAAATCAGTTGTTTGGGGTATGTCTGGGGGTGGAAATGCGCGCGGAGTATAGCGGAAACGGTATCCACTGTTAAATCAAACAGGCCTCACAGTCATTCATGACATGAATGTTCGTAATAACGAAGGCGGCAGACCGTGGGCTTTAACAAGGTTCATAGCGCTTTAGCGGGAACGGTCTCTCCAGCCGGATCGCGAGTCTGTGTTCTGCCCTTCCGGGAACGCTGTGGATACGTCCCTGTACGCTCCCTGTCGAACGTCCTGTTCTCCAGGGTCCCGGAAGGGCAGAACACAGACTCGCTCACTGGGTAGATTCCAATGCCCCGGGTTATCGCTGACGCCCAACCTTTCTTCAGAGCTTTGCTGCGCAGCTGGCACCTTCGGGAGGTTCGGTCTCGGTGCCCAGGACCCGCCGTGAATCCGTCCCTGGAGGATTGTGGGAGCGGGCCATGCCCGCGAAAGGGTGGCTTTAGCCACCCGGCAGGATCCCAGAGACCTTGTTGGTGCTGCCGTTTGAAATGTCTCTGGAATCCTGCCGGCCGGCTTTGCCGGCCTTTCGCTTGCAAGGCAAGCTCCCACAATCCGAGCTTCATCGACAGGTTCAGCGCCATCTATAACCCCCGTCCCGGCTGGAGAGAACGTTTCGGCTAAAGCGAGATGCGCCTTTAATAGGGCAGGGTGCCGCCGGGCGGTTGGCGGCGGAAGCGTTTGTAGCTCCAGAGGTACTGGCTCGGGTCCTCGAGGATCAGCGCTTCGATGGAGCGGTTCATGGCTCGCAGGGCGTGGTCCAGGTCCTCGTCGTGGATGTCCGGGTCGGCGGGCCGCACGCGGATCTCGAAGCCTTCGTCGCCGGGCAGCCGGCGCGCCCAGGCCATGAACACCCGGGCGTTGGTCTGCTTGACCAGCTTGCAGCTCAGCGTGCCGGTGTAGGCCGGCTGGCCGAAGAAGGGCGCGAAGCGGCCGCTGCGCCGGTCCGCCACCTGGTCCGGCAGGATCGCGGTGAGCGCGCCCTTGCGCATGGCGCGCACCAGGCCGGCGACGCCGCGGGCGGTGGCCGGGTACATGGTGGTGCCGAAGTGTTCCCGGCCCTGCTTCACCAGCGCGTCCAGTTCCGGCAGGCCGGAGGGCGCGAACATGGCGTGCAGGCCGAATTCGCGGGCCAGCCAGAAGTTGAGCACCTCCCAGCAGCCCAGGTGCGGCGCCAGGATCAGGATCGGTTCCTTGTTGGCCACCGCCTCGCGCAGCGGCCCGTCGCCCTGTTCGGACACCACCCGTTGCAGGCCGTCTTCCGGTTTGCTCCAGAAGCGGGCGATTTCGAAGGTGTTCTTGACGCTTTCCACCAGGGATTCGCGCACCAGGGCTTCCCGGTCCGGATGGTCGGGCAGGCACAGAGACAGGTTGATCCGCGTCACTTCACGGGCTTCGGTGGAGAGCCGTGCCAGCAGCCCGCCCAGCGCGGTGGCCAGCGCCCGGTTCAGCCGGAACGGCAGCAGGCCGAGCAGGCGCAGCGCGCCCACGGCGGCGCGGCCTTTCAGCGTTTGGATATAAGGATTGGTTCGACGACCCATGGCCGGCGATTATACGGGGGTGTGGGTATAACGCCAGCCGTCGCCTATAATGGCCGCCCGATTTTCGAGGTGCCCATGACCGACATTGCCCCGCTGCTCGAGTTTTTACCCTGCCGGACGCCGCAAGCGTGGATCGGCTGGGCGCTGGACAACGAGACGCTGCTGCTGATCGACCACGCGCACTGCGAGAAGAAAGCGGCCTCCACCGCGCTCAACCTGATGTTCCGCTACGTGGACCGCCCGGAACTGCTCGACAACCTGAGCCAGCTGGCCCGGGAAGAACTGCTGCACTTCGAACAGGTGGTCGGCCTGATGCGCGAGCGCGGCATCCGCTACGACCATTTATCGCCGTCCCGCTACGCCGGCGCCCTGCGCGCCGAGGTCCGCACCTCGGAACCGCAGCGCTTGGTGGACACCCTGATCGTCGGCGCCCTGATCGAAGCCCGCTCCTGCGAACGCTTCGCCGCGCTCGCGCCCCACGTCGACGCCGAACTGGGCCGCTACTACCGCTACCTGCTGAAAAGCGAATCCCGCCACTTCGAGGACTACCTGAACCTCGCCCGGCGCTACGCCGAGGCACCCATCGACGAACGGCTCGCGTTCTTCAAGGAAAAGGAGAGGGCGCTGATCGAGTCACCGGACAGCGAATTCCGGTTTCACTCCGGAACACCGGAAGCAGTTGATAGTTGACAGTTGATAGTTGATAGCGAAAAGAGGCGCGTTGCGGAAATGCAGGGGTTCTATTGCGATTGTGCAGGAAGCGCGGGCAGTGGGAGTGACGACGCCACCAAGTCATCCCGCGCAGCTATCAACTGTCCACTATCAACTATCAACTGATTTCCCAGTTTTCGAGGCGGAGCCCATCGCTATCCGCCACGATCCACCAACCTAGTTCCCCCCAATCGCCGAGCACCCAGCGGGTGCCTGTGCCGTCTTTGAGGGCCACGTCGTGGACGGCGGGGCGGTGGGTGTGGCCGTGGATCAGGTGGCGGACGCCGGCGTCTTCCATGACGCGCACTACTTCCGCCGGGGTCACGTCCATGATGTTTTCCGGCTTGTTGGCGTTGTTGCCCTGGCTCTGCATGCGCATGCCCTGGGCGAGGGCGCGGCGTTCTTCCAGGGGTTTGGCGAGCATGCCTTGCTGCCATTGGGGGTCGCGGGCCATGGCGCGGAATTGCTGGTAGGCGTGGTCTTCGGTGCACAGGCTGTCGCCGTGCATCAGCAGGGCGCGGGTGCCGTACAGGTCGGCCACGGTGCCTTCGTCCAGCAGCACGCCGCCGCAGTCGTCGGCGAACTTGTCGCCGAGCAGAAAGTCCCGGTTGCCGTGCATGAAGAACAGTTCGGACCCGGCGTCGGAAAAGCGTCGGAAGGCGTCGATCGCCTGGCGGTTGAAGGGGCTGTCATCGTCGTCGCCGATCCAGGCTTCGAACAGATCCCCCAACACATAGAGGCGGTCGGCCTTGCCGGCGTGGTTGTCGAGCAGGGTTTCCAGCGCGGCCAGGTGTTCCGGGCGGGCCGGATCCAGATGCAGATCGGAAATAAGCAGGCTGTAAGTCATAGGCTTAGGGGTTGTCAGCACGGCGGGCGTTTTCGATCACCACCGGTTCCTTGGGCACGTCCCGGGCGGGCTGCCCGTTCAGGCGCTGGCTGCCGGTGGCGACGCCGGCGATCCGGTCCACGGTGTCCATGCCTTCGACCACTTCGCCGAACACCGTATAGCCCCAGCCGCGCGGGGTTTTGCCGCTGTGGTTGAGGCTGCGGTTGTCGACCAGGTTAATAAAGAACTGGGCGGTGGCGGAGTGCGGGTTGCCGGTGCGGGCCATGGCGATGGTGCCGCGCCGGTTTTCCAGGCCGTTGTCCGCCTCGTTGCGGATCGGGGCGCGGGTCTTTTTCTGTTGTAGACCGTTCCGTTCGCCGTCCAGGGTGAAGCCGCCGCCCTGGATCATGAAGCCGCGGATCACCCGGTGGAACACGGTGCCGTCATAAAAGCCGGCGTCCACGTACTCGAGGAAGTTGGCGGTGGTGGCCGGCGCCTGTTCCTGGTTGAGCTCGATGACGATCTCGCCCTGGGAGGTGTTCAGGGTCACGCGCGGCCCTTCGGCCAGCGCCAGCGCCGGCAACAGCGCCAGCAGGGGAAGCAGCCAGCGCATCCTTACTCCTCCAGCACTTGGGCGGATTCGATCATCACGTCTTCACGGGGCACGTCCTGGTGGAAGCCCTTGTTGCCGGTGGGCACGCCCTTGATGCGCTCCACGGTTTCCATGCCTTCCACCACCTTGCCGAACACCGCGTAGCCCCAACCGTCCGGGGAGCGGGCCTGGTCCAGGAAGTGGTTGTCGGCCACGTTGACGAAGAACTGGGCACTGGCGGAGTGTGGGTCCGAGGTGCGGGCCATGGCCACGGTGCCGGTCTCGTTGGAGAGGCCGTTGCCGGCTTCGTTCTCGATCGGGGGGCGGGTCGGTTTCTGCTCCATGTCCGGGGTGAAACCACCACCCTGGATCATGAAGTTACTGATCACCCGGTGAAAAATGGTGCCGTCATAATGCCCGTCCCTGACGTATTGCACGAAGTTCTCGGTGGTGGCGGGGGCGCGCACCGTATCCAGTTGCAGAACGATCTTTCCATAGGTGGTGGTCAACAGCACTTTCATGGGGTCTCCGGGTCCTGGGAGTCTTTGACTTTAGGGGGGCGCACTTTACACTAGCCAACCCCGTATTTCAGCCGCAGGCGGCTCAATGAGTGAAGCAAAAGCGCCCAGTAACTTTATCAGACAGATCATCGATCGTGACCTGGCCGAAGGAAAAAACAATGGCCGGGTGGTGACCCGGTTCCCGCCGGAGCCGAACGGCTACCTGCATATCGGTCACGCCAAGTCGATTTGCCTGAATTTCGGCATCGCCGAATCCTACGGCGGCGCCTGTCATCTGCGCTTTGACGACACCAACCCGGAAAAGGAAGAGGACGAGTACATCCACTCCATCAAGAAGGACGTGGAATGGCTCGGCTTCCAGTGGGCCGGCCCGGTGCGCTTCGCCAGCGACTATTTCGACCAGCTTTACGATCTGGCGGTGGCCCTGATCCGCAAGGGCCTGGCCTATGTGGACACCCAGTCGCCGGAGCAGATCGCGGAGATGCGCGGTAACTTCACCACCCCGGGGCGTAACAGCCCGCACCGGGACCGCTCCGTGGAAGAGAACCTGGCGCTGTTCGCCGACATGCGCGACAACAAGTTCGACGAGGGCGCCGCGGTGCTGCGCGCCCGCATCGACATGCAGAGCCCCAACCTGAACATGCGCGACCCGGTGCTCTATCGGATACGCAAAAAGGCGCATCACCAGACCGGTGACAAGTGGGTGATCTACCCGATGTACGATTTCACCCATCCGCTCTCGGACGCGCTGGAAGGCATCACCCACAGTCTCTGCACCCTGGAGTTCGAGGATCACCGGCCGCTGTACGACTGGCTGGTGGAGAACGTGGACCTCCCTGATGAGCCGCGCCAGTACGAGTTCGCCCGCCTCAATCTGAATTTCACCGTGACCAGCAAACGCCGCCTCAAGCTGCTGGTGGACGAAGGCCACGTGGACGGCTGGGACGACCCGCGCCTGCCCACCCTGAGCGGCCTGCGCCGGCGCGGCTACACGCCCGCCGCGATCCGCCATTTCTGCGAGAACCTGGGCGTCAGCCGCGCCGACTCGGTGATCGACATGAGCATCCTGGAAGCCTCGGTGCGCGACGATCTCAACCATAACGCGCCGCGCGCCTTCTGCGTGCTCAACCCGCTCAAGCTGGTGATCGAAAACTGGCCGCAAGACCAGGAAGAGTGGCTGGACGCGCCCGTGCACCCGCAAAACGAGGACATGGGCACCCGCCGCATGCCGCTCACCCGCGAGGTGTACATCGACCGGGAAGACTTCCGCGAAGAGGCCAACAAGAAGTACAAGCGGCTGGTGCTCGGCGACCGGGTACGGCTTCGCTACGGCTATGTGATCCAGGCCGAGAACATCGTCCGCGACGCCGACGGCGAGATCGTCGAAGTGCGCTGCAGCTACGACCCGGATACTCTGGGCAAGAACCCGGAGCCGGCGGAAGGGCAGGGCAAGATGCGCGGCGTGATCCACTGGGTCAGTGCCGAGCGGGGCCTGCCCTGCGAGGTGCGCCTGTACGACCGCCTGTTCCAGACCGCCAACCCGTCGAAAGTGGCCGAGGGCGAAAGCTTCCTGGACCACATCAACCCGGAGTCGCTGCGCGTGCTGCAAGGCTGCGTGGTCGAACCGGGCCTGCGTGAGGCCGCCGCGGAAAGCCGCTTCCAGTTCGAACGCGAAGGCTACTTCTGCGTCGACCGGGACAGCGTCGACGGCAAGCTGGTGTTCAACCGCACTGTGGGCCTGCGCGAGTCCTGGCCCCGCGAGGCCTGAGCCACGATGGTCTCCGCCGCCGTCAGGCTCCCCGCGTTCCTGCGCGAGGCCGGGCGGCGGGAGTGGCAATTCACCCTGCGTACCTTCAGCGCCGGCATGCTGGCGCTCTATATTGCGCTGGCCCTGGGCCTGGATGAACCCAAATGGGCCCTGATGACGGTCTATATCGTCGCCCAGCCCCTGGGCGGCATGGTGCTGGCCAAGGGCGTCTACCGGCTGCTCGGCACCCTGGCCGGAGCCGTCATGGCGGTGGTGCTGGTGGCGACGCTGGCCCAGTTACATACCCTGTTTTTCGTCGCTCTGGCAGCATGGCTCGGGTTGTGCACCCTGTGCGCCAGCCTGCTGCGTAACTTTCGCTCCTACGCCTTCGTGCTGGCCGGTTACAGCGCGCTGATCGTCGGCGTACCGGCGGTGCTGCAGCCGGATCAGGCGTTCACCATGGCGGTGGCGCGGGTCACCGAGATCGGTCTGGGGATCCTTTGCGTCAGTCTGATGAGCGTGCTGGTGTGGCCCCGGTCCGCCGCCAGCAGCTACCTGCAACAAAGCCGCGAGCAACTGGTGGCGCTGATCCGCCTGGTGGCCGACAGTGCCGCCGGACGGCTCGACGCGCCCGCCCTGCAACGGCGCCGCCAGGCGTTGATCGCCAGCGGCATGGCGCTGGAGACCCAGCGCGAGCATGCATTGTTCGATTCCGCCCGGCTGCGTCGCCACGCCGGTCTGTGCCGCCGGCTGGGGCACGAGATGCTGGCGCTGATCTCGTCGGTGGGGCCGCTGAACACCTATGTGAACCGCTACGCGCCACGCCATCACCAGGACCAGGTCACGCTGCTGCTCGCCGACATCGCGCGCCTGGATCCGGAGGCCGCCCCGGCGGTTCTGCGCGAGAGCCTGTCGGCGTTGTACCAACGGGCCCGGGGTCTGGCGCGCTCGTTGCGCGGCGAACGTCTGAGCGATGACGAGCAGCGTTTCTACGCGCTGCAACTGGCGCTGGAGCACAGCGCGGAACTGTGCGATCGGCTGCGTTCCAGCGTGGCGCTCTACGCCATGCTCACCGAGCAGGCGCCCCCCGTGCGCTGGCGTGCCGGTACCTCGCGCCTGCATCTGGATTACGGCCAGGCCTGGCGCAACGGCGTCCGGGCGGCGCTGGCGCTGGGCGCCACGGTGGCGCTGTGGTTCTGGAGCGCCGCGCCCCAGGGCGCGGCCATGGCGATCCAGGTGGGCGTGATCTGCGCGTTGTTCTCCACCCGCGACGACCCGCTGGCGGCGGTAAAGGGCTTTCTTAAGGGCGCGCTGCTGGCGGCGGCACTGGCCACGCTTTACCGGTTGGTGCTGTTGCCGGCCAGCGACGGCTTCCCGGCCCTGATGCTGTGGCTGGCGCCGCTGTATCTGCTGGCCGGGCTGGCGATGGCGCGGCCGGCCACCGTGGCCACCGGCACCGCACTGACCATTTTTTTCCCGCTGCTGCTGGATCTGCGCCCGGTGCAGGACTTTTCCGCCGCGCCGCTGTTCAACAACATGATCGGCCTGGGGCTGGGCATGGGGTTCGCCGTGCTGGCGTTCCTGCTGCTGTGGCCGGGCGACGACGCCGCCCGGGCCCGGCGCCGGCTGTGCCGGGATCTGTGCCGCACCCTGGGACGCTGGCCGGTCCGGCGGCGACGCCCCCGCCATGCAATGGAAAGCCAGCTCTACGACCGCATCAGCCGCACGCTGCCGAGGCTCGACCCGGACGCCCCCCGCGACGGCGAGCTGTTGCAGGGCGCGCTGGCCGCGGTGACCCTGGGGCTGGGGCTGCTTTATATGGATGCGCTTTGCCGGCGCGGCGTGCCGGCGGCGGTGCGGCTGGCGCTGACCCGCCTGATTCGCGACACCCAGCGCGCCCTGCGGGACGGCGACCAGGATCGCTGGCTGGCCCTGGCCGCCAGCGCGGATACCGTGGCCGGACAGTGCCGGCGCGCCTACGACAACGCCGCCAGCGACGGCGAGCGCCGCCGGCTGGTGCGGGCGGTGGTGCGCCTGCGCATGCAGATCAATATTATCCGCGGCAACGCGGGCTTTTTCCTGTGCGGGTCCGGCGACGGTCCCTGGCGGGGGCTGGAGGCGAACGGTGCTGCATGAGATTAATCTGGCCGGTGTGCTGCTGCCGCCGCTGATTCCGGTGGTGGTGCTGGGATTGCTGATATTCTGGCCCGTTAACGGACTGATCAGCCGTTACGACGGCTACCGCTTTGTCTGGCATCCGGCCCTGGCGGGCCTGTGCGTGCTGATGATAAGTCTGGCCCTGGCCCTGTGCCTGATGATGCTTATAGGGAGACTGTGATGGTTGAACCCCACGCGGACCAACAGCGGCCCCGCCGCTGGCGCTCGCTTTTGATCACCCTGGTACTGGTGCTCGGGGCAGCCCTGGCGGTGTGGTTTCTCTGGCATCAGTACATGCAAACGCTATGGACCCGCGACGCCCGCGTACGCGCGGCGGTGATTCAGGTGGCGCCGGACGTGTCCGGCCCGATCAGCGAAATGAATGTCGGCAACAACGCCCGGGTGGCGCGGGGCGATCCGCTGTTCGTGGTGGATCCGGAACGCTACCGGCTGGCCCTGCACCAGGCGCGGGCCGAACTGGAGCACCGCCGGCTGGAGTCGAAGCTGCGCCGCGACGAAGCCGCCCGCCGCGACCGCCTGGGTCGGGCGGTGTCCGCCGAGGAGCGCGAGCAGGCCACCAGCCTGGCGGACGTGGCGCGGGCCGACCTGCAGGCCGCCCGGGCGGCGCTGCAAAAAGCCGAGCTGGATCTGGCGCGCACCCGGGTGAGCGCGCCCGCCGGCGGCCATGTGACCCATTTGCTCGCGCACGCCGGCGATTACGCCCGGGCCGGCGAGCCGGTGCTGACCCTGGTGGACGGCGATTCGTTCTGGGTGGAGGCGTATTTCCGAGAAACCCAGGTGCACCGCATTCAGGTGGGTGACCCGGCGCGGGTGCGTTTATTGGGGGTCGATCGGCCCCTCGAGGGGCGTGTCGCCGGTATCGCCCGGGGCATCGGCAATGCGAACGCGGTGGCCGGTGGCGATCAGGGTCTGGCGGAAGTGGCCCCCACGTTTGAATGGGTGCGGCTGGCCCAGCGGATTCCGGTGCAGATCGAGCTGCGGGCGGTGCCGGAGTCACTGACGCTGGCGGCGGGCATGACCGCCAGCGTCAAGATACTGGAGCGCGATTAGACGCCGAACGCCTTTTCGCCCGCTTCCAGGGTCTGGAAGATCAGGGTGTTGATGGTCATCGGGCCCACGCCGCCGGGCACGGGCGTGTAAGCGGCGACCCGGTCGGTGAGCGGCGCCAGCTCAATGTCGCCGCATTTTTCCGGGTGGAACCCGGCGTCCACCACCACGGCGCCGTCCTTGATCCAGTCCGCCTTGATGAATTCCGGGCGGCCCACGGCGCCCACCACGATGTCCGCCTGCTTGACCAGCGCCGGCAGGTTCTGGGTGCGGCTGTGGCAGATGGTGACGGTGGCGTTGGCGCCCAGCAGCATCAGTGCCATCGGCTTGCCGAGAATGGCGCTGCGGCCCACCACCACGGCATGCTTGCCCTCCAGCGGAATTTGGTAGTGCTCGAGAATACGCATGATGCCCTTGGGGGTGGCGCAGCCGTAGGCCGGCTCGCCCATGGCCATGCGGCCGAAGCCCAGGCAGGTGACGCCGTCCACGTCCTTCTCCAGGCTGATGGCGTCGAAGCAGCGGCGCTCATCGATCTGCTCCGGCACCGGGTGCTGCAGCAGAATACCGTGCACGTCCGGGTTGTTGTTCAGTGCTTCGATTTGCGCGAGCAGTTGCTCGGTGGTGGTGTCCTCGGGCAGTTCGATGGCCCGGGAGTCCATGCCCACCCGGCGGCAGGCGTTGCCCTTCATCTTTACGTAGGTGGCCGAAGCCGGGTCGGCGCCCACCAGCAGGGTGGCCAGAATGGGGGTGCGTCCGTCGGCTTTCGCCTTGAGAGCGTCCACGCGACGGCGCATTTCCTCTTCGAAATGCTGGGCCAGTGCCTTGCCATCCAGAATCTGCGCGCTCATTCAATCTCTCTTGTTCGGGAATCGGGGAGCGCGGATTTTCGCATGGTGGTCGCGGCGGGGCAAAGGGCGGGACTGGCGAATATTCCAGCGAACGGTTCGGCGGCCGGGCGCGCGGCGTTGACGCTCCCGGGGGCGGCGAGTATTATGCCGCCTCGCTCGACCTGCTCGGCGGGGTGTAGCGCAGCCTGGTAGCGCGCCTGCTTTGGGAGCAGGATGTCGGGGGTTCGAATCCCTCCACCCCGACCAGTCAAGCGACGAACGTTTTACCGGTTCAGCGCCTGTAGCTCAATTGGATAGAGCAACGGCCTTCTAAGCCGTAGGTTGCAGGTTCGAGCCCTGCCAGGCGCGCCAAAGCGCGCCGACAGGCACACAAAGTACCAAGCCAGTTTTGCTGGTGGCTGTAGCTCAGTTGGTAGAGCCCCGGATTGTGACTCCGGTGGTCGTGGGTTCAAATCCCATCAGCCACCCCAACATTGAAGCCCTCGGGGATATCTCCGGGGGCTTTTTTGTGACCGCCGTCCCTGGCGGTCACCCTTCGGGCCGTCGCTGGCGCGACGTCAAAAATTGCTCCCGGCAATTTTTTGTGGTCACCGCCCCTGGCGTTTGGTGTTCATGGCGGCGGGCATTGACTATAATTGCCGCCCTTCAAAGTATGCGGTCCGGGCCGGCACGGTCGGCCGTGGACCAAAAAGTCTTTATAAAGAGGATGTTATGCAGGTTTCCGTAGAAACGACATCAGGTCTGGAACGGCGTTTGACCGTGGGCGTACCCGCGGAAAAAGTGGATTCGGCGGTCGACACCAAGCTGCGCGAGGCCCAGAAAAGCGTCCGCCTGAACGGCTTCCGCCCGGGCAAGGTGCCGATGCGGGAAGTGAAACGTCGCTTCGGTGATGCGGTGCGTAACGAGGTCCTCGCCGACGTGATGCGCGAATCCTTTATTGAGGCGGTGGAGCAGGAATCCCTGCAGCCGGCCGGCATGCCCGGTTTCGAGGCCACCAAGAACGAGGCCGGCCAGGACCTGGAATTCGTCGCCACCTTCGAGGTGTACCCGGACGTGGCACTGGCGCCGCTGGACAGCGTGGAAGTGGAAAAGCCGGTGGCCGAGATCAGCGACGCCGACGTGGAGCAGATGATCGAAACGCTGCGCGAGCAGCGCTCCGAGTACGAAGCCGTGGAGCGCGCCGCGCAGACCGGTGACCGCGTTAATATCGATTTCAAGGGCCTGAAGGACGGTGAAGCCTTCGAAGGCGGCAGCGCCGAAGGCCAGAACCTGGAGCTGGGCTCCGGCCAGATGATCCCCGGTTTCGAGGACGGCATCGTCGGCATGAAGCCCGGTGAAGAGAAAGACATCGACGTAACCTTCCCGGAGGACTACCAGTCCGAGGAGCTGAAAGGCCAGGCGGTGGTGTTCCAGATCAAGGTGAACAGTGTCGAAGCCAAGCAGTTGCCGGAAGTGGACGCCGAGTTCATGAAGGCGTTCGGCGTCGAGGACGGCGACCTGGAGCAGTTCAAAGCGGAAGTGCGCAAGAACATGGAGCGCGAGCTTAAGAACGCGGTATCCGGCAAGGTCAAGGAACAGGTGATGGACGGTCTCGCCCAGGCCCACGACTTCGATCTGCCGGAAGCGCTGGTCAAGCAGGAAATTGACCGTATGCGTCAGCAGATGATGCAGCAGTTCGGTGGCGGCCAGCAGTTCGACGCCTCCATGCTGCCCGAAGAGTTGTTCCGCGAGCAGGCGCAGCGCTCCGCGCGGCTGGGCCTGGTGGTGCGCGCGATTCTCGAGAAGCATGAGATCAAGCCGGACGCGGATCGCGTCAAGGCGCGGGTGGAAGAGATCGCGTCCCAGTACGAGCAACCCGAGGAACTGGTCAACTGGGTGTACAGCAACCCGCAGCAACTGCAGCAGATTGAAGGCGCGGTGCTGGAAGACCAGGTGGTGGACTTCGTGCTGGAATCCGCCAAGGTGGAAGAGAAGGCCATGTCCTACCAGGACGCGGTGAAGCCGCGCGACCAGCAGGGCTGATTACAGCGCCGAGCGTTGCCCGGACCCGCTCGCGGGCCCGGGCGGGAAGACCTCCGACGTACCGGGAAACGGTATTTCGGAGGTTTTTTTGTTCTAAAAGGCCCCTTTTGTGCAAGTTTTGCGCAGTTGAACGCCATATTGCCCCGCCTTTATAGACGCCCCACGGGGGCCACCTTACTATCAGGTGACCGCTATCGGGCGAACACCTTGTAACATGGCCGGTTCGCCCCAATACCCGTTCCTGGGCCGCGGCGCCGGAACAGCAGGTTGCGGATCGCCGGAGCGGGACACGCAGATAAAGGAAGCGCTAGATGATAGACCTGAGCCGGATCACCTCCGTCACGCCGGAGATGAAGACTTTGATGCAGGACCCGACCAACGTGGGTCTGGTGCCCGTGGTGATCGAACAGACCTCACGGGGCGAGCGTTCCTTCGACATTTATTCCCGTCTGCTGAAAGAACGGGTGATTTTCATGGTCGGCCAGGTGGAGGACTACATGGCCAACCTGATCGTCGCCCAGATGTTGTTCCTGGAGTCTGAGAACCCGGACAAGGACATCAACCTGTACATCAACAGCCCGGGCGGCTCGGTGACCGCCGGCATGTCGATCTACGACACCATTCAGTTCGTCAAACCCGCGGTGTCCACCATGTGCATCGGCCAGGCGGCCAGCATGGGCGCCTTCCTGCTCGCCGCCGGCGAGAAGGGCAAGCGCTACGCGCTGCCCAACGCCCGGGTGATGATCCACCAGCCGCTGGGCGGCTTCCAGGGTCAGGCTTCCGACATCGAGATCCATGCCCGCGAAATCCTCAAGATCAAAGAGGATCTCAACCGCATGCTCTCCCACCACACCGGCCAGCCGCTGGAAGTGGTGGAGCGCGACACCGATCGCGATAACTTCATGGACGCCACCCAGGCCAAGGAATACGGTCTGGTGGACGAGGTGCTCAGCCGCCGCTGAGCCCGCCGGAACGGCGTATGAAAGCGGCCGAATGGCGGTCGCCGGGGCCTGAGCGGGCTTGAAAAAGCCGCGCTCTCCCTGCATCTTCAAAGTGACTACCAGGTTCAGAGGCGATTCGATGACCGATAACACCGGAAAGGGCGACGACGGCAAACTGCTGTACTGCTCGTTCTGCGGCAAGAGCCAGCACGAAGTTCGCAAACTGATCGCGGGCCCGTCGGTCTTTATCTGCGACGAGTGTGTGGATCTCTGTAACGACATCATCCGCGAAGAGGTCCAGGAAGAGACCGGTGACAGCGGCGACGAGCGTCTGCCCAAGCCCCAGGAAATCAAGACCACGCTGGATGATTACGTGATCGGTCAGGAACGCGCCAAGCGGGTGCTTTCCGTGGCCGTGTACAACCACTACAAGCGCCTGGGCAGCCAGGGCCGTAGCCGCGAGGAAGTGGAACTGGGCAAGAGCAATATCTTGCTTATCGGTCCCACCGGCAGCGGTAAAACGCTGCTCGCGGAAACGCTGGCTCGCCTGCTCAACGTGCCGTTCACGATCGCCGACGCCACCACGCTCACCGAAGCGGGCTATGTGGGCGAGGACGTGGAAAACATAATCCAAAAGCTGTTGCAGAAGTGTGACTACGACGTGGACAAGGCCCAGCGCGGCATCGTCTACATCGACGAAATCGACAAGATTTCCCGCAAGTCGGACAACCCGTCGATCACCCGCGACGTAAGCGGCGAGGGCGTGCAGCAGGCGCTGCTCAAGCTGATCGAGGGCACCGTGGCCTCGGTACCGCCCCAGGGCGGGCGCAAGCATCCGCAGCAGGAGTTTCTGCAGGTCGACACCTCCAACATCCTGTTTATTTGTGGCGGTGCCTTCGCCGGTCTGGACAAGGTCATCCGCGACCGTTCCGACAAAGGCGGTATCGGCTTCTCCGCCGAGGTGAAGAGCAAGGAGACAGTGCTGTCCATGGGCGAGACCCTGGCCGGCGTGGAGCCCGAGGATCTGGTCAAGTACGGCCTGATTCCCGAGTTCATCGGCCGCTTGCCGGTGATCGCCACCCTGGAGGAACTCTCCGAGGAGGCGCTGGTACAAATTCTCACCGAACCGCGCAACGCACTGACCAAACAGTACGTCAGACTGTTCGAGATGGAAGGCGTGGAACTCGACTTCCGCGATGACGCCCTGAGAGCGGTGGCGCGCAAGGCGATGGAGCGCAAATCCGGCGCCCGCGGCCTGCGTTCGATCCTCGAGGCGGTGCTGCTGGATACCATGTATCAGGTGCCGTCGCTGGATGGCGTCGCCAAGGTGGTGATCGACAGTGCCACCATCGATGGCGAGTCCGAACCGCTTCTGATTTACGAGAACAGCGAGCAAACGTCCAGGGTCGCGCCGGATTGATCCGCGCGGCCGGTTGATGGTCGTAAACCAACAAAGGGGCGATACGTGCTGAAAGATATTCCGTTGCTGCCACTGCGTGACGTGGTGGTCTATCCGCATATGGTGATCCCGCTGTTCGTCGGCCGGGAAAAGTCCATTGCGGCCCTGGAAGCCGCCATGGCCAGCGACAAGCAAATCATGCTGGTGGCGCAGCGCAACGCGTCCGATGATGATCCCGCGGAAAGCGATATTTACCGGGTGGGCACCGTGTCCACCATCCTGCAGATGCTCAAACTTCCCGACGGCACCGTCAAAGTGCTGGTCGAGGGCGGCGCCCGCGGCCACATCAGTAAGGCCCGTTTCGGCGAAGAGGGCGGCGTCGCCGATGTGCGCGAACTGGACAACCAGATGCCGTCGGAAAGCGAGCAGGATGCGCTGGCCCGCTCGTTGCTGGCCAAGTTCGAGGAATACGTCAAGCTGTCGAAGAAAGTGGCGCCGGAGATCATGAATTCGGTGTCCTCGATCGACGAGGTCAGCCGTCTGGCCGACACCATCTCCGCTCACCTCCAGTTGAAGCTTGAAGAGAAGCAGGATGTTCTGGAGATGGTCGACGTGCGCGAGCGGGTCGAGCATCTGGTGGCGCTGATGGAATCCGATATGGATGTGCTGAAAGTGGAGAAGCGCATCCGTGGCCGGGTCAAGAAGCAGATGGAGAAAAGCCAGCGCGAGTACTATCTGAATGAGCAGATGAAGGCGATTCAGAAAGAACTCGGTGACCTGGACGACAGCGGCAACGAGCTGGAGGATCTGGAAAAGAAGATCGACAACTCCGGCATGCCCAAGGACGCCAAGGAAAAGTCCAAGAACGAATTGAACAAGCTGCGCATGATGTCGCCGATGTCCGCGGAAGCGACGGTGGTGCGCAGTTATCTGGATTGGATGACCTCGGTGCCGTGGAAAAAGCGCAGCCGGGTACGTCACGATCTGGCCCACGCCAAGGAAATTCTCGACCAGGATCACTACGGCCTGGAAGAAGTGAAAGAGCGCATTCTGGAATTTCTCGCCGTGCAAAGCCGGGTCGGCAAAGTAAAAGGTCCGGTGCTGTGCCTGGTGGGGCCGCCCGGGGTGGGCAAGACCTCCCTGGGGCAGTCGGTGGCGCGCGCCACCAACCGTAAGTTCGTGCGCATGGCCCTGGGCGGGGTACGCGACGAGGCGGAGATTCGTGGCCACCGGCGCACCTATATCGGCTCGCTGCCGGGCAAGGTGATCCAGAAGCTGTCCAAGGTGGGCGTGCGTAACCCGCTGTTCCTGCTCGACGAAGTCGACAAAATGGGCATGGATATGCGCGGCGACCCGGCGTCGGCGCTGCTGGAAGTACTGGATCCGGAACAGAATCACACCTTCAGCGATCACTACCTGGAAGTGGACTACAACCTGTCCGAAACCCTGTTTATCTGCACCTCCAATTCCATGAATATTCCGGCGCCGCTGCTGGACCGCATGGAAGTGATCCGTTTGCCGGGTTACACCGAGGACGAGAAGATCAACATCGCCTCCCAGTACCTGATTCCCAAACAGATCAAGTCCAACGGCCTGCGCCAGGACGAGCTGGTGCTGGATGAAAAGGCGTTGCAGTTTATCGTCCGTCATTACACCCGGGAATCCGGGGTGCGTGGCCTGGAGCGGGAAATCAGCAAGATCTGCCGTAAGGTGGTGAAGGAAAATCTGCTGGAAAAAGAGAACCGCACCATTACGCTGACGCCGGAAAACATTGATCATTATCTGGGCGTGCGCAAGTACGATTACGGGCGCGCCGAAGAGAAGGATCAGATTGGCCAGGTCACCGGCCTGGCATGGACCTCGGTGGGCGGTGAACTGCTCACCATCGAAGGCGTGTCCACCCCCGGCAAGGGCCGTGTCACCACCACCGGCTCGCTCGGTGATGTGATGCAGGAGTCCATTCAGGCGGCCTGGACCGTGGTGAAAAGCCGCTCCGGCAACCTGGGCATCCGCCGCCGGCAACTGGAACGCAACGACGTCCATATCCATGTGCCCGAGGGCGCCACGCCGAAGGACGGGCCCAGTGCCGGCATCGGCATGTGCACCGCCATCGTATCGGTGCTGACCGGCATTCCGGTGCGCGCCGACGTGGCGATGACCGGTGAGATCACCCTGCGCGGCCAGGTGCTTGCCATCGGTGGTCTCAAGGAAAAACTGCTCGCCGCCCATCGCGGCGGTATTAAAACCGTGCTGATTCCGCAGGAAAATGAGCGGGACCTCAAGGAAATTCCGGACAAGATTAAAGAGGCTCTGGATATCCGGCCGGTAAAATGGATCGACCAGGTGTTGGAGTTGGCGTTAACGCACACTCCCACACCACTGAGCGAGGCGGAAGTGGAAGAAGACCTCGCTCTGGCCGAAGAAAAAGCGCAGAAAGGTTCGGAGCGGCCCAGCACCCATTGAACCAAATGGGTACCGGGCCGTCTCAAGAGCTCTTCCGTGACTTTGTTGTTCATCTTTAAATGATTGATCAAGAAGGTTTTTTACTTTTATCCAAGCTGGTGTGACTGCACTTATCCTTCCTTGACGCCCCCTAGACCCATTGGTATAAAGGCGGCTTCGTCATACGGAGAGTGCATCGCGCCTCGACCATAAAACCGGGAAATAGAAAAGGGGAATTTTGTGAATAAATCCGAACTGATTGACGCCATCGCCGCGGCTTCCGATATCTCCAAGGCCGATGCGGGCCGCGCGCTGGACGCCACTCTGGATGCCGTGACCGGCGCTCTGAAGAAAGGCGACAGCGTTTCTCTGGTGGGCTTCGGTACTTTTTCCGTGAAGCAGCGCGCTGCGCGCGAAGGTCGCAATCCGCAGACCGGCGAAACCATCAAGATCGCCGCTGCCAACGTACCGGGCTTCAAGGCGGGCAAGGCGTTGAAAGACGCCGTGAACTGATCTGGCTTCAGGAGCGGTAGTTCAGCTGGTTAGAATACCGGCCTGTCACGCCGGGGGTCGCGGGTTCGAGTCCCGTCCGCTCCGCCAGCGCATAAGCGTATCCGTTTTGGGTGCGCTTTTTTGCTTTCCGGCACCCCATAAAAAGATTAGAGATTCCTTGGAGTAAACCATGCAGGAGTTCAGACGATTTGTCCGCGGGCCCGTGGGCAAGGTTCTGCTCGCCGCGATCATTCTTCCCTTTATCATTTCCGGGTTTTACGGGTATTTCACCGGAGGGGGTAGTGACAGCGCTGTTGCCGAAGTGGAAGGCAACAAAATCAGCCGCGGGTACGTCAGTTCGCGCACTCAGCAACTGCGTCAGATGCTGCGCCAGCAGAGCCCGGATATTAATGAATCAATGCTCGATTCGTTTATTCGCCCTGAGATGGTGCTGCAGGGAATCGTGAACGAGCAATTGATGATCGCCGCCGCGCGCAACGCGGACATGGCGTTCAGCGACGCCCAGGCGGCCGTGTTGATCCGCAATAACGACATGTTCTACGAGAACGGTCGCTTTTCGGAAACCCAGTTCGAGCGCATGGTGCGCGCCCAGGGCATGACCCCGCAGGGCTATCTGGAATCGCTGCGCCAGGAGCGCATCAGCCAGCAGTACCGCAACGCGTTCGCCGCCACCGATTTCGCCCTGGAAGGCGAGCTCGCCGAGCAACGCCGCCTGGGTGAACAGCGCCGCGACATTCGCTATGTGCGCCTCAGCGTGGACAGCCTGCGTGGCGATACCCAGGTTTCCGATCAGGAAGTGTCGGATTTCTACGACCAGAACACGTCCGAGTTCATGCGCCCCGAACAGCTGCGCGTGCGCTATATCGAGTTGACCCCGGAGCGCTACCGGGATCGCGTGGAGATCTCCGACGAGCAGATCCGCGCCGAATACGAAGCACGCAAGCAGATGCGTGACAGCGCCGCCACCCGCCGGGAAGTGGCCCACGTGCTGATCAGCGTCAACGACGAGCGTGACGAAAACGCCGCCGTGGAGCGGGCCCGCGAGGCGCGCCAGGCGCTGGAGCAGGGCAGCAGCTTCGCCGAGGTGGCGCGGGAATATTCCGACGACGCCGCCACCGCGCGCAGCGGCGGTAACCTGGGCCGGGTCGGTCAGGGTTCCCTGCCGGACTCCCTGGACGAGGCGCTAGCCGACATGGACGTGGGCGACGTCTCCGAACCGGTAATTTCCGACGCCGGCGTACACCTGCTCAAGGTGATCGAGGAAGAGCGCGCCGAAATGCCGCCGCTGGAGGATATGCGCGACGA
>Ga0310345_10002466_pt1 | contig 18643 bp, 17 predicted proteins | sample HC15DNA20500_MG_FD_204667 | JGI IMG/M metagenome (GOLD analysis project Ga0310345, IMG submission 204667) | Marine microbial communities from station ALOHA, North Pacific Subtropical Gyre - HC15-DNA-20-500_MG | ecosystem: Environmental > Aquatic > Marine > Oceanic | place: Pacific Ocean: North...
GGACGGCTCCGGAGAACAGGCGCTCCCCGGGGGGCTCGGGGCGGGCCGGGGGGCGGGCGTGGGGCAAAGGCTGCGGGCGTCGGTCCGGCGGCGGAGGGGCGATGGACGGGGGGCGGGCGGCTGGGCTAACCCTTGGGGCCAGTTCGCCCAACCGGAGCCCAGGGAACGCCCGATGAGCTACAGCTACGACGACCAGAACATCTTCGCGAAGATCCTTCGCGGCGAGATCCCCTGCAAGAAAGTGCTGGAGACCGAGCACAGCCTCGCCTTCCACGACATCCACCCGCAGGCCGAGGTCCACGTCCTGGTCATCCCCAAGGGCCCTTACGTGACCTACGACCATTTCGCCGCCGAAGCCTCGGAGGCCGAGATCGTCGACTTCATCCGCGCCGTCGGCGAGACCGCGAAGACCCTCGGCCTCGCGCCCGCGCAGGGCGAAGGCGGCAGCCGGATCCTGTCGAACGCCGGGCCCGACGCCCACCAGGAGGTGCCGCACCTGCACGTCCACATCTTCGGCGGCGAGTTCCTGGGCCGGATGATCTCGGTCCCCTCCCGCCGCAAGTGACCGGCGCGGGGAGGCGGGCAGGGGGCGCGACCCGCGCCCTCCGCCCCCTCCCTCCGGCCCGGCGGAGATCACATCTCCGGCTCGACCCCCTCGGGCAGGTCGGCGTCGAAGACGTTCAGGGTCAGCGAGACCATGGCGTAGTAGCCGTTGATCCCCACCAGATCGACCAGCCCGTCCCGGCCCAGGATCGACAGCGCCCGCTCGTAGAGCTCGGGCGGCACGGTGCGGTCGCGCTGGGCGACGAGGCTGAACTCGTGGCAGATCGCCTCCTGCGCGTCGGCGAAGGGCGGCTCGGCGCCGTCGCGGATCGCATCCAGCACCGCCGGCGAGACGCCCGCGTCGAGCGCCATCCGCTTGTGGGCATACCACTCGAACTGGGCGCTCCACACCCGCGCCACGGTGCAGATCGCGATCTCCGAGAGGCGGGTCGGCAGGGAGGAGCCGAAGCGGCAGTAGGCGCCGAGCTCCTGCGCCGGGGCGGCGAGGCCGGGACGGTGCAGCCAGAAGCCCAGCGGGCCGATGATCGCGGCGCGGGGGCCGGAGAGGATGGCCTCGGCCACCTGCTTCTGGGCGTCGGACATCTGCGAGGGCTCGGGCGGGGCGAGGCGGGCCAAGGGCGGTCTCCCGGGTCGTTTCTGATGAAGATGGCGCGGAGCATGGACCGCCCGCCGCCCGGCGTCCATCGCCGCCGGCGTGGACCGGCGGGAGAAGGGCGGCCGCGGGATCGCGGCCGCCCGGGGGCCTCAGAGGCTGATGCGGTATCGGGCGAAGCCGTCGGCGCCCTCGCCCGCGTCCTCGATCCGCACGCCCGCGACCGAGCCCGCATAGCGCCGACCGCCGGGGCCGGTGTCGAAGACCACGGTGGTCCCGGGCATCGGGGCGAAGGACCAGTTGGCGTCGGCCGAGGGATTGATGGTGCCCTGGTCGACGATGTAGCGCACGATCACGTCGCGGTTGGTGTCGGGAGCGACGAAGATCACCTTGTCCTCGGTCACGCCCGGGAAGTTGCCGCCGCCGCCGGCGCGGTAGTTGTTGGTGGCGATGACGAATTCCGCCGCCGGGTCGAGGGGTGCGCCTTGGAAGGTCAGATCCGTGATGCGGCTGGCGTCCGGGTTCGCGACGGCCCCGTCGCGGTCGTATTTCGCGGGCTGCGAGAGGTCGATCCGGTAGCTCACCCCGTCGATCACGTCGAAGTTGTAGGAGGGGAAGCCCGGGTTGATCAGGGGGGCGTCGGCGGCGCCCGGCTCGACCTGGTTGAAGATGCCGGCCGACATCTCCAGCCACTCCTTCACGTCGGCGCCGGTGATCCGCATGGCGCGCGCGGTGTTGGGGTAGAGGTAGAGGTCGGCGACGTTCTTGATGGCGATGGGGCCGGTCTCGACCTCGGTGTAATACTCCGGCCCTCCGCGGCCGCCGGCCTTGAACGGGGCGGCGGCCGACAGGATCGGGAGCCCTGCGTGCTCCGAGCCCGCCAGCATCTGCTCGATATACCAGGTCTGGGCGTTGGAGACGATCTGGACCGAGGGGTCGTCGGCGACCAGCGCGAAGTAGGAATGCAGCGGGGCCGAGGTCTCGCCGACGGGGCGGCGGACGTAGGCGAGGGTCGCCTCGTGGTCCTCGCGGGCGGCCTCTTCGACGGCGGCGACGCTCTCGACCAGGGGGACGTTGTTGCGCTCGACGCGCTCGTAGATCGGGCGGGCCTCGGTGGTGGCGGAGACGACCCGCCACTGGCCGCCCTCGCGCTCGATCATCAGGTCGATCAGGCCCATGTGGGAGCCCCAGAAGCCCGCCATCACGCCGGGCTTGCCGGCGATGGTCCCCCTGGCGACGTCGAGGCCCGGGACGCCTTCGTATTTCTGACCGGGGAAGTCGAGGTGGCTGTGGCCGGTGACGATGGCGTCGATGCCCTCGACGGCGGCGAGCGGAATCGCCGCGTTCTCCATCATCGGGGCGTAGACGTCCGAGCCGATGCCGGTGTGGGCGAGCGCGATCACCAGGTCCGCGCCCTCCTCCCGGATCTGGGGGACCCAGGCGCGGGCGGCCTCGACGATGTCGCGGGTCTCGACGTTGCCCTCCAGATGGCGCTTGTCCCAGGACATGATCTGCGGCGGCGTGAAGCCGATCAGGCCGAGCTTGATCGCATGCGCCTCGCCGGCCCCGTCCGTCACCTGCGCGTCGACGATCACGTAGGGCGGCAGCCAGAGGTCGTCGTTGCGGGCCTCGGCGGCGAGCTTGCCGCGGGCGACGTTGGCGCAGACGAAGGGGAAATTCGCGCCGGCCAGCACCTTGTCCATGAAGCTCAGGCCATAGTTGAACTCATGGTTGCCCAGCGTCGAGCAGGCGTAGCCCAGCACGTTCATCGCCTTGATCACGGGATGGACGTCGCCCTCCTTCATCCCGCGCTCGTAGGCGATGTAGTCGCCCATCGGGTTGCCCTGCAGGAAGTCGCCGTTGTCGACGAGGATGGCGTTCGTCGCCTCGGCCCGGATCCCCTCCACCAGGGCTGCCGTCCGCGCGAGGCCCATCGAGTCGTTGGGCCGGTCGGCGTAGTAGTCGTAGGGGAACACGTGCACGTGCAGGTCGGTGGTCGACATCACCCGCAGATGCGCCTGGTTCGCCGCGGCGCGGGCCGAGAACGGGTGCAGCGCGATCAGCGCGCCGGCGGCGGCGCCGGCCTGCAGCAGGCGGCGGCGGCCGAGGTCGACCGGGGGCATGGGGCGGGGCATGGGGGATCTCCCTGAAGGGGTCTTCGCTGGCTCGATGATGCACCCGGGCCCGGGCGCAGTCATCCGCCGATATCCCGCCCGCGTGACGCCTGCACGACGGTCGTCGCGGCAGCCTGCGGGGGCCGCGAAAGATCCCTCCCCCCATCGCCGCGTCGGGGGGAGGGCAGGGGGTCCGCGGCGCGCGGCGACAGGAACCGCGCGCCGCGCGGAGACCCGGGCGCCGGTGAGCGGCGGCGCGGACGGGCCCCCTCGGGGCGTCGGCGCACCAGCCGCCGCCCCGGTTCCGGGCGATATGGCGCGTCAGTTGCGCGGGTAGGCGCCCATCCTCTTGGCGATGATCTGCAGCATCACCTCGTCGGCGCCGCCGCCGATCGAGGTCAGGCGCAGGTCGCGGTAGCAGCGGGAGACGAAATTGTCCCACATGAAGCCCTGGCCGCCGAAATACTGCAGGCAGGCGTCGGGCACCGTGCGCGCGAGCCGCCCGGCCTTGAACTTGGCCATCGAGGCGAGCGTGGTCACGTCCTCGCCCGCCAGCATCAGGTCGACGGCGCGCCAGGCCATGGCGCGCAGGGCCTCGATCTCGGTCTGCAGCTCCGCGAGCTTGAAGTGCACGGTCTGGTTGTCGAGGATCGGCTTGCCGAAGACCCGCCGCTCGGAGGTGTAGGCGATGGTGTCCTCGATGCAGAGCTCCAGCGTGCGGCACTTCACGAAGCAGGCCGAGAGGCGCTCCTCCTGGAACTGCTGCATCTGCATCTGGAAGCCGCGGCCCTCCTGCCCGATCAGGTGATGTTTCGGAACCCGCACCTGGTCGAAGAAGATCTGGGCGGTGTCGGAGGCGCGCATCCCCAGCTTCTGTAGCGGCTTCGAAACCTCGATCCCTTTCGCGTCCATCGGAACGAGGATCAGCGACTTGTTGGAGTGCTTGGCGCCGTCGGAGGTGTTCGCCAGCAGGCACAGCCAATCGGCCTGGGTGGAGTTGGTGATCCACATCTTGGTGCCGGTGATGACGTAGTCGCCCCCGTCCGACACCGCCTGCGTGGCGATCTGCGAGACGTCGGAGCCCGCCTGCGGCTCGCTCACCGCGATCGAGGCGACCATCTTCCCCTCGATCACCGGGCGCAGCCAGTTGCGGCGCAGCGCGTCGGAGCCGAAGCGGGCGACGGCCGGCGTCGCCATGTCGGTCTGCACCGACACGCCCATGTTCACGCCGTTGCAGCGCGCGTTCCCCAGCGCCTCCAGGAAGCAGGCGTGGTAGGAATAGTCGAGGCCCTGGCCCCCGAACGCCTCCGGCTTGTTGATGCCCAGCAGGCCCAGGCAGCCGAGTTTTCCAAGGATTTCATGGGCCGGCCAGATGCCGGCCTCCTCCCAGTCCTCGGCGTGGGGGTTCACCTCGGTCTCGACGAATCTGGTCATGGTATCGCGGATCGCGCGATGCTCTTCCGTCAGCCGCATGGGCTGCGTCCTCCCCGGATGGTCTTTTATGCGCCGTCTGTTTCGCCCCCCGGGGGGCGCCGCGGCCCTCTTAACTAACCCGTTAAATAACCGCCCGGCAAGCGGAGTCCTCCTGCCGGCGGCCGGTTGCGGGCCAGGGCGCCGGGGAGGCGTTCAGGGAGGCGTTCAGGGGGGCGTCAGGAACCGCTCAGGCGCGCCGCGCGAGGGCGCCCTCGAGGCGCTCGGCGGCCTGCTCCAGCCGGTCGGCGGCCTGGCGCAGGGCGGCGGCGTCGTCGTCGGCCCCGCGCTCGGCCGGGGCGCGGCCGAGGCCCGCGAGGAAGGCGTCGACCACCGGCCCGGCGGTGGCGGCGGGGATCTCCGCCACCGGCACCCCCTTGGTCAGCGCTGCCCGGCAGGCGTAGCCGAGCCCGCCGTAGAACATCGCCCGCATCATCGAGGGCGCCAGATCCTCGCGCAGCTCGCCCGCCGCCGCGCCCTCGCGCGCCACATAGTCGAAGACCTCGGTGTAGCCGTGGTGCATGCGGTAGGCGTCGGAGGAGCGGTATTCCTCGATGAAGCCGATCTGGTAGGTCAGCCGGGCGAAGATCTTCCAGGCCGGCGCCACCGCGCCCAGCCAGTGCTCGGCCAGGAACGCCAGCCGGGCCGGGGCCCCGACGAGGCGGGTGACGCCCGCCTGCGCCTCGCGCGTGAGCTGGGCGTAGAAGCGGCGCTGCACGGCGTCGAACAGCGCGTCCTTGCCGCGGAAATAGAGGTAGACCGTCCCCTCCGCCACGCCGGCGGCGCGGGCGATGTCGGCCACGCGCGCGGTCTCGAACCCGTGGATCGAGAAGGCGTCGAGGGCGGCGTCGACGATCTGGCGCTCCATCTCCTCGACGCGTTGGCGGCGGGTGCTCTGGGGTCGTCTCGTCACGCAGGGCTCCGGGGCGCAGGGCAGGGGATGAGTCGGACTCATGATTCGTGAGCCGGGACTCAGCTCGCCTGAGAGTTGACCTCAGGTCGGCGGCCCTGCGCAAGGCCGAGTGCAGCGCCGAAAAGTATTTGCTGCGCTGCGGGAAAGAATTCGGAAGGCCTTCGACTTCAACCTCTTGATCGGGTGGTCAGCAAGGCTGACTTTTTTCATGAAGCCGCCGGGAAGCCGCTGGAATCGCCGTTTAATCAGGCGCTTGATATGCGTCGGCAAATCTGCTGGACTGCTGGAAAGTCCAACAAGATCGCGCATCGCACGCGACGTCAGGGAGGAGACATGAACGGCAAGACCGCCTTGGGCGGACGGATGTCGGCTGCGCCGTGCATCCGCGTCCAACCCCTATTCAACGCCCGCGTGCGCACGCCGGCCCATCTTCACGGAGGGGCCCGATGAACGCGCCCATGCGGCCCGCCGCGACCGGCACGCCGGTGATCGCGGTCGAGAACGTGACCGTCCGCTTCGGCGGCATCGTCGCGCTGGACGGCATCGAATTCGACATCCGCGACGGCGAGATCCTGGGGCTGATCGGCCCCAACGGCGCGGGCAAGACCACGCTGTTCAACTGCCTCAGCCGGCTCTACACGCCCAACGACGGCGACATCCGCTTCAACGGGACCTCGATCCTGGGCGAGCCCGCCCACCGGATCGCGGGCCTGGGCATCGGGCGCACCTTCCAGAACGTGGCCAGCTTCTCGAACCTGAGCGTGCGCGACAACATCCGCGTCGGCGCGCACTCGGCCTCGAAGTCGGACCCGATCTCGGACGCGCTGCGCCTGCCCTGGGTGCGCCGCGGCGAGCGGGACATCGACGCCCGCGTGCAGGAGCTGATCGACTGGCTGGAGCTGAACGAGGTCGCGGACCTGCCGGTCTCGGGCCTGCCCTTCGGCACCCAGAAGCGGGTCGAGATGGCCCGCGCCATGGCGACCGAGCCCAAGCTCCTGCTGCTCGACGAGCCCGCCGGCGGCCTCAACCACGACGAGGTCGAGGAGCTGGGCAAGCTGATCAAGATGGTGCGCGACGAGAAGGGCGTCACCGTCCTGCTGGTCGAGCATCACATGGCGCTGGTGATGTCGGTCTCCGACCGCGTGGTGGTGCTGAACTTCGGCCGCAAGATCGCCGAGGGCACCCCCGAGGAGGTGCAGAAGAACCCCGAGGTCATCGCCGCCTATCTGGGAGGAGACGAATGAGCCCGATCCTTGAAGTGAAGGGGCTCGAGGCCTCCTACGGCGACCTCACCGTGCTTCGCGGCATCAGCTTCGAGGTCGAGCAGGGCGGCGTCGCCACGCTGCTGGGCGCGAACGGCGCCGGCAAGACCACGACGCTCCGCGCCATCTGCGGCATGATCCGCCGCAAGGGCGAGATCACCTTCGACGGGGAGCGGATCGACCGCCTCTCGACCGAGGCGATCGTGCGCCGGGGCATCGCCCACGTCCCCGAGGGGCGCGGCACCTTCACCACGCTCTCGGTCGAGGAGAACCTGCAGCTCGGCGCGATGACCCGCCCGATGGGCAAGGACATCTCCGCCGACATCGAGCGCTGCTACCACTTCTTCCCGCGCCTGAAGGAGCGGCGGACCCAGCAGGCGGGCACCCTCTCGGGGGGCGAGCAGCAGATGCTGGCCATCGCCCGCGCCCTGATGCTGCGCCCGCGCCTGATGCTGCTGGACGAGCCCAGCTTCGGCCTCGCGCCGATGATCACCAAGCAGATCTTCGACATCCTCGCCGACGTGAAGAAGGAGGCGGGCGTCTCGATGCTGGTCGTCGAGCAGAACGCCTCCCTCGCGCTGGGGATCGCCGACCACGCCTACCTGATCGAGACCGGGGAGATCGTGATGGCCGGCGAGGCGCAGACGATCCGCGACGACGAAGGCGTGCGCGCCGCCTATCTGGGGTACTGAGCGATGGAACTGTTCCTTCAACAGATCGTCGCGGGCGTCGCCACGGGGGCGATCTACGCCTGCGTGGCGCTGGCGGTCGTGATGATCTACCAGGCCATTCACCACCTGAACTTCGCCCAGGGCGAGATGGCGATGTTCTCGACCTACATCGCCTGGCAGATGCTGCAGTGGGGGCTGCCCTACTGGCTGGTGTTCCCGCTGGTGATCGCGATCAGCTTCGTGGGCGGCTTCGCCATCGAGCGGATCGTGTTCAAGCCGATCGAGAACGCGCCGGTGCTGAGCCACATCGTGATCTTCATCGCGCTGTTCGCGATCTTCAACAGCTTCGCGGGCTTCATCTGGGACTTCACCATCAAGTCCGTGCCGTCGCCCTTCGGCGAGGGGCCGCTGTGGGCCGGCGCGATGATCGGCAAGCACCAGGCGGGCATGATCGGCGTCACGCTGGTGGTGCTGGCGCTGCTGTGGGGGTTCTTCACCTTCACCCGCGTCGGCCTCGCCATGCGGGCCGCGGCGGTCAACCCCGAGAGCGCGCGGCTGGTCGGCATCCGGGTGTCGATGATGACGGCGCTCGGCTGGGGCATGGCGTCCGCCATCGGCGCGGTCGCGGGCATGCTGATCGCCCCGGTGGTGTTCCTCGAGCCGAACATGATGCTCTCGATCCTGCTCTACGGCTTCGCGGGCGCGGTGCTGGGGGGGCTGACCAGCCCGCTGGGCGCGGTGATCGGCGGCTTCATCGTCGGCGTCGTGGAGAACCTGGCCGGCACCTACATCCCCGTCATCGGGGGCGAGCTGAAACTTCCCATCGCGCTGTTCCTGATCGTCGCGGTGCTGCTGGTGAAACCCGCGGGCCTGCTGGGCCGCCGCGTGGTGCAGAGGGTCTGAGATGGCGATGAGCGACGAAACCATGACCGGCGCGGCCGCCGGACCCAAGAAGGCGGCCCCCGTCCCCAAGGGGCGGGCCGCCGCGACGGGGACGAACTCCGCCCTCGGGCAGGGGGTGTTCCTGGCGCTGCTGGCCGTGGCGGTGGTGCTGCCCTTCGTGCTGAGCGGGTTCAAGGTCTTCCAGATGACCCAGCTGATGGTCTACGCCATCGCGATCCTGGGTCTGAACCTGCTGACCGGCATCAACGGCCAGTTCTCGCTGGGCCACGGCGCCTTCTACGCGGTCGGCGCCTACACGGCGGCGATCATGATGGAGAACCTCGGCATCGGCTACGGCTGGACGCTGCCGGTGGCGGGCATCCTGTGCTTCGTGGTGGGCTTCCTGTTCGGCCTGCCGGCGCTGAGGCTGGAGGGCATCTACCTCGCGCTCGCCACCTTCGCGCTGGCGGTGGCGACGCCCCAGTTCCTGAAGCTGACCCCGTTCGAGGAGTACACCGGCGGCGTGCAGGGCATCGTCATCATCAAGCCCGACGCGCCCTTCGGCCTCGACGCGGTGCTCAACGCCGACCAGTGGCTCTACTTCTTCACGCTGGTCGTGGGGCTGTTCCTCTACTGGCTGGCGCGCAACCTGGTGCGCTCGCGCACCGGGCGCGCGCTGATGGCGATCCGCGACAACCCGATCGCGGCGCGCTCGATGGGGGTCAACACCTCGGTCTACAAGGCGACCGCCTTCGGGATCTCGGCCATGTTCACCGGCGTCGCGGGGTGCCTCGGCGCCATCGTGATCCAGTTCGTGGCCCCCGACAGCTTCACCTTCGCGCTGTCGGTGCTGATCCTGGTCGGCCTGGTGATCGGCGGCGTGGGCTGGCTGCCCGGGGCGCTGCTGGGCGCGGCCTTCGTGGTCTTCATCCCCAACGTGGCGGAGGAGATCTCCAAGGGCCTCGCCGGCGCCTTCTACGGCTTCTTCCTCATCGCGGTGATCTACCTGGCGCCCCAGGGCGCGGGCGGGCTGCTGCGGGCCCTGGCGGCGAAGCTGAGCCGCTGAGGCGACGAGATCCGGGGGCCGCGCTCGCCGCGGCCCCCGGCCCGGGCCCCGACCCTTCGGCGAGGGGGCCCGCGCGCCGCAAGGCGCAGGACGACGCGGTCGGCGCGACGGGCGGGAGGCCCGGCGACCGGCCCCGGGGCGAAGCGGAGCGGCTCCATCCAGAAGGGCCGCGGCGCACAGGGAGCGCCCCTCGACGGACCGCCGATCCCGGCGATCCCAAGCGGCCTCGGCAGAAGGGCCGTCCTCGTCACCAGCCCCCCCTTTAGGGAGACCCGTTCTTCATGTTCAATCGACGTTCTCTGATGATGGCGGCCGCGTCGGCCTTCGTCCTGACCGCCGCGGGCCCTGCCGCCGCGCAGGAGACCATCAAGATCGGCAACACCATGCCCTATTCCGGTCCCGCCTCGGCCTACGGGCAGATCGGCCGGACGATCGAGGCCTATTTCAACAAGCTCAACGCCGACGGCGGCGTGGCCGGCCGGCAGATCGAGTTCATCACCTACGACGACGCCTACTCGCCCCCCAAGGCGGTCGAGCAGACCCGTCGCCTGATCGAGCAGGACCAGGTCGACATCCTGTTCCAGAACCTCGGCACCCCCTCGAACACGGCGATCCAGAAATACGTGAACGCCAAGAAGGTGCCCCACCTGTTCCTCGCCACCGGCGCGGCCAAGTGGAACATGCCCGACAAGTTCCCGATGACCACCGGCTGGCAGCCCAGCTACCAGACCGAGGGCCAGATCTACGCCCAGTACATCCAGGAGAACATCGAGAACCCGAAGATCGCCATCCTCTGGCAGAACGACGACTTCGGGAAGGACTACCTGATCGGCATGAAGGAAGCGCTGGGCGAGGCCGCCGAGACGCTGATCGTGGCCGAGGCTCCCTACGAGGTCGCCCAGCCCACCGTCGATTCGGAGGTGCTGTCGCTGAAGGCCTCGGGCGCCAACGTGTTCTTCATCGTGGCCACGCCCAAGTTCGCGGCGCAGGCGATCAAGAAGAGCCACGAGATCGGCTGGGAGGCGGAGCGCTTCCTGTCCAACGTCTCGGTCTCGGTCGGCGCGGTGCTCAAGCCCGCGGGCTTCGAGGCCTCGAAGGGCGTGATCTCGGCCGCCTACCTCAAGGAGGCGACGGACCCGCAGTGGGCCGACGACCCCGCGATGCAGGAGTGGCGCGCCTTCATGGACGAGCACTACCCCGACGGGGACAAGGCCTCGTCCTTCACGGTCTTCGGCTACGGCGTGGCCAAGACCATGGAGCACGTGCTGGAGCAGGCCGGCGAGGGCGCCGACGCCATGGCGATCCTCGAGGCGGCGACCTCGATGGACCACGTCGAGAACCCGATGCTGCTGCCCGGCATCACCATGACCACCGGCCCGAACGACTTCGCGCCGATCGAGGCGATGCAGCTGCAGCGCTTCAACGGCGAGACCTGGGAGCTGTTCGGCGACATCATCCACGCCGAGTCCTCGTGACCCGGCGGCGCTGACGGGCAGGGCACGCGGCGAAGATCGCGGCCCGCCCGGCGCAGGAAGAACACCCGCCCCCTCGCGCAGGCAGGGGGCGGGGCGACCATCGGGGCCAGGTCCGCTCGCGCCGGATCGGGCCCCGAGGCGTCTTGGGGGAGAAGAAGCTAAGGTTCGCATACCCTAAGGTTGACGTAACGAAAAGCGCGAATGGGAGGTTCCGCATGTTCGGACGCAAGACCTGGATGGCCGCCGCGGCGGCCGCGGCGATGATCGCCGGCCCGGCGGTGGCGCAGGACGCCATCAAGATCGGCAACACCATGCCCTACTCGGGCCCGGCCTCGGCCTACGGCACGATCGGCAAGACGATCGAGGCCTATTTCAACAAGGTGAACGCCGAAGGCGGCGTGCACGGCCGGCAGATCGAGTGGATCAGCTACGACGACGGCTACTCGCCCCCCAAGACGGTGGAGCAGGTCCGCCGCCTGGTGGAGCAGGACCAGGTGGACATCCTGTTCGCCACGCTCGGCACGCCGACCAACACCGCGATCCACAAGTACGTGAACGCGAAGAAGGTGCCGCACCTGTTCGTCTCGACCGGCGCGTCGAAGTGGAACGATCCCGACAAGTTCCCGATGACCACCGGCTGGCAGCCGAACTACCCGACCGAGGGCGCGATCTACGCCCGCTACATCATGGACAACATCGAGGATCCCAAGATCGCGATCCTCTACCAGAACGACGACTACGGGAAGGACTACCTGCACGGCATGAAGATGGGCCTGGGCGACAAGGCCGACGAGCTGATCGTCGCCGAGACGCCCTATGAGGTCGCCCAGCCGACCGTGGACTCGGAGGTGATCTCGCTCAAGGCGACGGGCGCCAACGTGTTCTTCATCGTCGCCACGCCGAAGTTCGCCGCCCAGGCGATCAAGAAGTCCGACGAGATCGGCTGGGAGGCGGAGCGCTTCCTCAACAACGTCTCGGTCTCGGTCGGCGGCGTGCTGCAGCCGGCGGGGCTCGAGGCCTCAAAGGGCCTGATCTCGGCGGGCTACATGAAGGAGTCGACCGACCCGCAGTGGAAGGACGACGCCGAGATGGGCGAGTGGCGCAAGTTCATGGACGAGTACTACCCCGACGGGGACCAGACCTCGTCCTTCACGACCTTCGGCTACGCCATCGCCATCACCATGGTCGAGGCGCTGGAGAAGGCGGGCGCCGACGCGGGGCCGGAGGAGATCCTGGCCGCGGCCACCTCGCTCGACGTGCGGGTGCCGATCCTGCTGCCCGGCATCCAGATCAAGACCTCCGAGACGGACTTCGCCCCGATCGAGGCGATGCAGCTGATGCGCTTCAACGGCGAGAGCTGGGAGTTCTTCGGCGAGGTGATCCACGCCGAGTCGAGCTGAGCCGACCCGGGCCGCCGCCGACCGGCGGCGGCCCGACCCATGTCGCCCCCCACGGGGCCTGTTCGGGGCCCAATCCGCAGCGCGCCGGATCGGGCCCCGGCGCTTTCGAGGGACGGCCTGGGCGCCTGCTTTCGGGGCGGTCCGCGGTCCTCGCCCGCAAATCGGCCGAATTCGGCCTAGGCCCCGCCAGATCGCACGCCACATAGGCAGGAGAGACGATCCACGGGAGCCCCCACATGTCCGCCGTCCCCGCCCAAGAGCCCGTCGAGCCGACCGGCGCGCGCGCCGCAGAGGCCGCGCCGCGCGCGCGGCAAGACGAGAGCTGCGTGATCCTCAACGCCGGCTCCGGCAAGCGCCGCGCCGAGGCGCTGGCGGCGACGCTGGAGCGGGAGTTCGCCCGCCAGGGCCTGCCCGCCCGCCTGCGCCTGATCCGCAAGGGATCGGACCTGGAGGGCGCCGCGCGCGAGGCCGCCGACGAGGGCTTCGGCACCGTCGTCGCCGGCGGCGGCGACGGCACCATCAACGCGGTCGCGGGCGCCATCGCCGGCACCGGCGCGCGGCTGGGGGTGATCCCGCTGGGCACCTTCAACTACGTGGCCCGCAGCCTCGGCCTGCCCGAGACGCCGGAGGCCGCCGTCGGGGTGCTCGCGACCGGCAGGCCCCGGCCGCTGCCGCTGGGCGAGGTCAACGGGCGGGTGTTCCTCAACAACGCCAGCCTCGGCGCCTACGCCAAGATCCTGGAGACGCGCGAGAGCGTCTATCGCCGCTTCGGGCGCAGCCAGCTCGCCGCGCACTGGTCGGTGGTGACGGCGCTGGCCGAATACCGCTCGCCCCTCGACGCGCGGGTGACGGTGGACGGCGAGGCGCGGCGGCTGCACACGCCGCTCGCCTTCGTGGCCAACAACGCCTTCCAGCTCGAGCAGTTCGACTTCCACGAGTCGGCCGAGCGGGTGCGCGGCGGCGAGTTCGCCCTGTTCCTCGCCCCCGACCGCGAGCCCTTCGACCTGATCCGTTTCGCCGCCGCCCTGGGGCTGAAGCAATTGAAGCCGGGCCGGGATTTCGAGATGCTCTACGGCAAGGAGATCGTGGTGGAGACCCGCCGCCCCCGCCGCCTCGTCGCCCGCGACGGCGAGCGGGAGAAGATGACCGGCCCCTTCCGCTTCCTGCGCAAGGACGGGGCCCTGGAAGTTCTCGCGCCGGCCGAGGGGGGCTGACCCGAACTCATGCTGCGACTGGCCCATCTATCCGACCTGCATTTCGGCCGCGTGCCGCCCCGGATCGCCGACCGGCTGCTGGAGGCGGTCTCCCGCCTCGAGCCGGACCTGACGGTGATCACCGGCGACATGACCCAGCGCTCCCGCTCCAGCCAGTGGCGCATGGCGCGCGACTTCGTCGACCGGCTGCCCGGGCCGGTGATCTGCGTGCCGGGCAACCATGATGCGCCGCTGGAGAACGTGGCGCGGCGGCTGCTGAGCCCCTGGCGGCGCTACCGGCGCTACATCGCGCTCGACGTCGCGCCGACGACGCGGATGAAGGGCGTGCGGGTGGTGGGGGCGAACAGCGCCAGCCGGGTGGAGTGGCAGCGCGGCCGGCTCGATCCCGGCGACATGGCGCGGGCCTGCAAGGCGCTGGCCGATCCCCCGCGCGAGGACCTGAGGGTGCTGGCGATGCACCACCCGCTGGAGCAGCTGCCCGACGACCCCAAAGCGCCCCTGCGCGACGCCGCCGACCACGCGCGCCGCCTCGCCGAGGCGGGGGCGGAGGTGGTGCTGTGCGGGCACATGCACACCTGGCGGGCGATGCCGATCCTGGACGGGCGGATGCTGCAGATCCAGGCCGGCACCTCGCTGTCTCTGCGCACGCGGGGGGAGGAGAACGACTTCAACCTGCTGACCCTCTCCCCCGGCCGGGTCGAGATCGAGCGCCACGCGGTGGGCGAGGGCGGCGAGGATTTCCTGCGCCTCTCGGGCATGGCCTTCGCCAAGCGCGGCGGGCGATGGGTGGAGATCGAGGGCAAGAGGCCGCTGGGCGCCGCGGCCGCCTCGGCGGAGGCCTGAGGCGAGGCTTCCCGCGACGGGGTCGGCGGGCGGGCGATGCCGGCCCGAAGGGACGGCGAGAGCCGCTCCGTCGACCCTTGTGACCTGCGGTCGGTCGGGACGGGACTCGCGGGCCCTGGGGGCCCGCATCGCCCGCCCGCCGACCCCGCCGCAGCGACCGCCCCCGCAACCTGAGCGACCCCGCAGACGAAAACCGCCCGCGCCGGGAGGCGCGGGCGGTCGGATTTCGTGGGCGTGGGGCCAGGCTCAGGCGGCGCGGAGCGAGGCGGCCTTGGCCTCCAGCGGCTCGGCGTCGAGCTCGGGCTTCGCGATCGCCTCGGCCGAGGAGACCAGCTCCTCGTGCAGGGCGCGCACCGCGTCGTCGGCCTGCTCGGCGGGGACCAGCCACTGCACGTCCACCGCGCGGCCGTTATCCTGCAGGGCCAGCACCTTGACCTTCGCGGCCTCCAGCGCGGTCAGACCGCGGCGGGCGACCGAGAGCCCCTCGAGGTTGCGCCCGATCGCGGAGACCAGCGCCATCTTGCGCGCCCGCACCCGGGCGCCGGGGCAGGTCTCTGCCAGATCCGCCTCCACCCGCTTCACCAGCTTCAATGAGGCGTCCACGTAGTGGGTGATGGTGTTGGCGTTGGAGCTCTTGGAGACGATGCGCACCCGGTGACGGGTCAGGCTCTCGAGGATTCGGGCGTCGTAGCCCTTCACGCCGACCATGTCCTGCTCGAACACCTCCAGCGCCAGCACCGGCAGGCCGGTGACCATCTCGACCCGGGTCTCGCCGCCGTACTCGGCGTCGATCAGGGTGCCGGGGTCGTCGGGCTCGAAGGCGTTGGTGACGCGCAGCGGGATGCCCGCCTGGCGCAGGGTCTTGGCGGCGCGGGGGTGGATCGCCTCCATCCCGAGGTTCGAGAGCTGGTCGGCCACGTCGTAGTTGGTCCGGCCGAGCTTGCGCACCGCATCCGCCCCCACCAGCTTCGGATCGGCCGAAGAGAGATGGAACTCCTTGTGCACGATCGCCTCGCGCGCGCGGGTGCGCGCGGCGATGCGCGAGAAGGTGACCTCGGAATAGCCGCGGTCGAACTCCCGCATCAGGCCCTCGCGGCACTGGGCGTAGCCGGTGACGATGGGCAGCTCGCGCGCCATGTCGATGTCCTCGAAGCCGAGGTCGATGCGCTGGTCGAGCGAGGGGTGGGTCTCGTCGCGCCAGCCGGTCAGGTCGACGAAGCGGGCGTTGACCCCGTGGCGGCGCAGCAGCGTCGCGGTGACGAAGGCCGAATGCGCCTCGCCCAGGCCCGAGAGCAGCTCGCGCACCGTCAGCAGGTGGGTGTCGAGCTGGAAATGCCCGTAGGAGCACAGACGCTGCAGGTCGATCAGCACCGAGCGCGCGCCCTCCACCCGCTCGCGCACGAAGTCGTCGGCGGCGCGCAGGTCGGCCTTGTCGTCCAGGATCTCGTGATGGGCGTCGGTCATCGCCTTGAGCACGCGGTTCAGACCGTCGGACCAGCCATGATCGTGATCGGCGTTGGCGAACAGCGCGTAGACGCCGGGCTCGCCCGTCTTCTTGTGCTCCAGCAGCAGGTTGGTGATGCCGCCGTAGGCCGAGACCACGAAGACGCGGTTGTAGCAGGCGTCCTCGGTCCGGTCGCCGATGAAGAGGCCGTCGAGCAGCTCGCAGGTGCGGCTCATCGACGTGCCGCCGATCTTCTCGACGGTGTGCTCGCGAAGCGGGGCGTTATCGTTGCAGGTCACGGAAGTCCCTGTTCGTTGGGGTCGCCTGGGGTCGGGGTCCCGCGCTCCGGCGCGGGACCCTGTCGCTGCGCCCGTGGGGGGCGCGGGGCCTCAGGCGGCCGATTCTTCCTCGGCCGGGGCGTAGGAGCCATCTTCGCGATGGACCTCGCGCCCCGTGACGGGCGGATTGAAGGTGCAGGCGAAGACGCATTCGGTCTTGCAGCGCAGCGTGTGCTTGTCGTGCAGGTTCAGCGCATACATCACGCCGGGGCGGATCTGGTGCACCTCGCCGGTCGCCAGGTCCTCGATCGAGCCTTCGCCGGAGATGCAGTAGACGCTCTCGAAGTGGTTCTTGTAGTGGAACGTGTGCTCCGAACCGGCCTCGATGATGGTGATGTGGAAGCTGAAGCCCATCTTGTCGTCGGCCAGCAGCAGCCGGACCGAGCGCCAGCGCTCGGCGGCGGCCTCGCGCTCGGTCCCCATGGCTTCGTTCAGGTCGCGGACGATCATTCGCGGTAACTCCTTATTCGGCGGCCATCTTCGTGGCCTGGCCCGCGACGCGGGCGGCCACGGCGGCCTCGAGGATGTCGAGCCCCTGGGTCAGGGTCTCGCGTTCGATGGTAAGCGGGCAGAGCACCTTGACCACCTCGTCGTGCGCGCCCGAGGTCTCGATGATCAGGCCGGCCTTGAAGCAGTCGGCGCAGATCGCCTCGGCGAGCTCGCCCGAGCCCACGTCCACGCCCTGCATCATGCCCCGGCCCTTCACGCGGGCCTCGGGGATCATGCCGGCGATCGCCGACAGGCGGTGGTTCAGGATCTCGGCCTTCTCCCTGATCTCGGTGGAGAAGGCGTCGTCCGCCCAGAATTTCTCCAGCGCGACCCGGGCCGTGATGAAGGCATGGGTGTTGCCCCGGAAGGTGCCGTTGTGCTCGGCGGGCTTCCACACGTCCAGCTCCGGCTTCAGCAGCAGCGCCGCGAAGGGCAGGCCGAAGCCCGAGAGCGACTTGGCGAGCGGGATCATGTCCGGTTCGACGCCCATCTCCTCGAAGGAGAAGAACGTGCCGGTGCGCCCGCAGCCCGCCTGGATGTCATCCAGGATCAGCAGGATGCCGTGCTTCTTGGCGATGCGGTCGAGGCCGCGCAGCCACTCGGCCGAGACGGCGTTCAGCCCGCCCTCGCCCTGCACCGGCTCCAGCAGGAACGCGGCCGGGTGGTCGAGACCCGAGGAGGGGTTCTCGAGCATCGCCTCGATCTGAGCGAGCGTGTCGACGCCCTCGCCGAACGCGCCCTCATAGGGCAGGCGGGTGACGCCCGAGAGCGCCATGCCCGCGCCGTTGCGCTTGCCGGCGTTGCCGGTCGCGGCCAGCGCGCCGAGCGTCATGCCGTGGAAGCCGTTGGTGAAGGCGACGATGTTCTCGCGCCCGGTGGTCTTGCGCGCGAGCTTCATCGCCGCCTCGACGGCGTTGGTGCCGGTGGGGCCGACCATCATCACCTTGTGGTCCATGCCGCGGGGCTTGAGGATCAGCCGCTCGAACGTCTCCAGGAAGGCCTGCTTCGGGCCGGTGTGGAAGTCGAGCGCGTGGCCGATGCCGTCGGCGGTCAGATGCTCCACCAGCGCCTGCTTCATGTCCGGGTCGTTGTGCCCGTAGTTCAGCGAGGAGCAGCCGGCGAGGAAGTCGATGTACTCGCGCCCCTGCGCGTCGGTCATGTGCGCGTTGCGCGCCGAGACGAAGGACGTGGGGAACGAGCGGCAGTAGCTGCGCGCCTCGGACTCGCGGCGCTCATAGATGGAAAGATCGGCCGTATGGGCGGTCGAGGTCATGGGAGAGCCTCCCTTTTTTTCGATGGTCTGGATGAGGGCCCTTCCGGAGCCCGCGCGATCGGTGAGGACGTCGCGGGCTCCGGTCGGTCTCCGGAGCTCAGGCGGCGGCGGCCGCGAGCGCTCCGAACGGGCCGATGGTGACCATGTATTCGGTGTCGTGACGCCCCTCGAAGTGCTCGTCGCGCTTGAAGTGGGGCTCGCGCTTCAGCACCGCGTCCTGGCGGTCGGCGAAGCGGCGGAACAGGGCCCAGCTCGCGTCGTTCGAGCGGGTGATGGTGGTCTTCAGCCGGCTCACGTCCGCGCAGACGTCGCGGTCCAGCAGCTCCTGGAGCATCTTGCCGGCCAGCCCCATGCCGCGGGCGTTCTCCGAGACGGCGACCTGCCACACGAACAGCGTGTCGGGCTCCTGCGGGGGGATGTAGGCGGAGATCCAGCCCAGCGCCTCGCCGTCGCGGTCCGCCAGCACGCAGGTGTCGGCGAAGTGATCGCACTGCAGCAGGTTGCAGTAGAGCGAGTTGCGGTCCAGCGGCTCGCAGTTCCGGATCAGGTCCCACACGGCGGCCCCATCCTCGGCGGTCGGGGTGCGGAGGGTCGGAAGATCGGTCTGGAGAGTGTCGCGGGGCATGGGTCCAT
>Ga0310345_10002468_pt1 | contig 18622 bp, 22 predicted proteins | sample HC15DNA20500_MG_FD_204667 | JGI IMG/M metagenome (GOLD analysis project Ga0310345, IMG submission 204667) | Marine microbial communities from station ALOHA, North Pacific Subtropical Gyre - HC15-DNA-20-500_MG | ecosystem: Environmental > Aquatic > Marine > Oceanic | place: Pacific Ocean: North...
TCGGAACTAGAAAATTGTGAAGAAACTCAATCTAAAACATCAAAAAAAAATACTAAAATAAAGACTAAATTAACTTCTGATCAAATTATACAATCAACTAAAACAAATATTTCTACAAATACTAAAAATATAAATCCAAGTAAAAAGGCCAAAAAAATATTTGATAAATATAATATGAATCGGAAAAACTAAAACTATACTTTATAAATATCATATTTAGTTTTTGTATTTTGTTTATTATATTTTGAAGATACTAATTTCTTATCATCTTCTATTTCAATATTTTTATTTAATAAATCAATTATATTATCGTTTTTCGGACTCTCTTCCTTAAATGTAATTAGTCTAAATATATTTGGTATAGAATCATCTTTAATAAAAGACAATTTATTTTTATTATTTGGTACTAAAGATGAAGTTTCCTGTTCATAATTAGTATATTTCTCTTCTTGTATTTCATTTTTTATTTTTTGTTGGAACTTCTCATTTTCAATGATATATAATTGTTTTTGCTCTTCATCTACTATTTTAATATCATTCTCCCTCTCTGTCTCGTTTTGAATATTAGGTAAAATATTTAAATTGGATGTATTATAACGTATAGTAATTTTCTCCTCTAATTTTTTCTTTTTTTTTTCTGAAATTATATTACATTTCAATATAATATCTGGATTTAATTGTAACCGTTTATCATCTATTTTTTCCTTCCTTCTTTTTTTTTTTCTGGATTTTGTTTTTTTACTTTTATATGATTTTTTATTCACTTTATCTGATTTTTTATTAATTTGTATATAATCTACTCTTTGAGTCCCATTACTAATAGCATTTTGTATATTTGCATAGTACATATGTATAGATCTATGATCTTTTTCTTCATAAAGACGATCTAATATCTGATTCTGACGAATAGGTCTATCAGTTAAATACAATAAAGCAAGTATAACAAAATTATTTAAAAATGTTATATTATTATTTTTATTTTTAGAAGAAACTACAAATAATTTATATAATGACCCTATTTGTTTGAATATTAATTTATCAACTTTTGAAGATAATAATAGAATATTCCATATTTGCATTATAAAATTATCATAATCATTTATATCATAACTATTATGTAAACCTATATTATTTGGATATCCTACAATATTACTTGATTGAAATGTATATGTAATAATACGAGATAACCAAAAAAAAGCACTATCTTTTTCACGCATACGATCATATAAAGATTTACTCTTTAAAATTTTTACAATACAATATTTAAATTGTTTCATTGAAACTTTAATCTCTCTATTATCGGGCGAATTAGTTACTTCTTTTAGAATAGATAATTTTGGAATAAATTTATCATTAAATATATTACCAAGAACATCATATGAATCTTCATTTGTTGAATAATAACATTTTGGAATATATTTTGATAAATCTTCTTTTGGAGAAAATGTTAAAATTCTTACAATATGAAATAAATCTGCCCTCATTTCTGAAATATTTCTAATATCTAATTTTTTTCCCTTCATTTTACTCGAATTCAAAAAATATTCATATCTATTATATTTTTGGCACAAAAAAAATGGTAATTTATAATTTAATATATGTATGTTATTTAACATTGTTTTAAATATTATATTCCAAATATCATCGTGATTACCTGAAGCATGAAGTTCTGTAAAAAAATACAAACACATATCAAAATTATTTGTTAATATAATTTTATTTAAAATATCAATTACATGACTTTTTTTATATTTTGAAATTGTAATTTTACCATAAGTTTTTGTTTTATTATCTACAATTATACTCATTTGTAACTTATACTTATTATACTATTTATAAAATAACAAAGATTACCGAATAATATTTTTACAAAGAAGTAATATTTATATATATATATAAATGTAGAAATATGAACACTTCTATATTTTTTATTTCTATTAATATAACATAGTAAAGCAGTTACTATATAATCATGAATGTAATAAATCCCAATCTTTGTTTATGTAGACGATCATATAAATCAGAACTTCAATGTAAAAATAAAAAAAAATATGGCGATTATTGCGGCATTCATATAAAATGTTATGAAAAAACAGGAAGAATAGATAGAAAATCTAAAAAACAAGTAAATACAATCGATGACATAACATTGAATAATTATATGAATTATAATATTCATAAAATGAGAATGACCGACTTAAAAAAATTAGCACTAAAATTTAATATTTATATAAAAAATATAAAAAAAAAGAAACAATTATATAATACAATTATATGCTTTTTTAAAAGTATATCTAAAATATCTGGTTCCACTAATAAAATAAATAAATTAGTTAAACTTCAATTTATTATCAAAACTAAATATATTCAAAATATATTTGGATTACCAAACATTTATAGAAATTTATCTAATAATTCAATAGATATTAATGGCGATATAATATGGTCTAATAATGATGATAATAAAAAAATTATTAATATTGCTTTAAAAGCATATGATATATTTGGATTTTATGAAAATAATATTGGATATTGTTTTACAATTAATGCATTTGAAGACAATTTAAAACATTATACGAAAAATCCTTATACAACATCTTCTTTTAGTCCCCAAACATTGTATAATTTTAAAAGTAGACGTAAATATATAGATAAAAATAATAATAAATCAAATATTATATCTAAAAAACAAAATTTACACTTAGATCTAAATAAACAAAATATAAAATACAGAGCTATTAGAGTTTTTCAAAAAATTGACTCTCTTGGCAATTATACTGATTATAAATGGTTTTTAAATTTAAGCATTAATAGATTAAAACTAATGTATTTTTTTGGAAAAGATATTTGGAATTATCAATTTACTGATATTAATCAAAAAAGGAAAATTATATTACCAAATGGTGTTGCATTTCAAGAAAATTATACAAGAATTAATTCATACAGACAATCTCAAAAAGAAGAATTACAAAATCTTGTTTTAATTCAAATTGAAAAACTTGTAACACAAGGAGAATCAGATGAATATGCCAAAATAGGAGCTTGGATTGTTCTTACTTGTTTAGTAAAATCTTCAAGAGAAGCACAAAGAGCGTTACCATATTATGTATAAACTTAGTAAATTATTATATATAAATATTATCTAATTGAATATAATAATTTTATAAAACTATCTACTCATTAACCCCAAATGCAGAAAAACGATTAGCCATTACCACTATTTCCCGTTGAGATTCATTATTGTTAGAAATTTTTTTTACTTTTTCTGTCCATTTTGGTTTAGATTCTGGTTTAGATTCTGGTTTAGATTCTGGTTTAGATTCTTGTTTCGGTTTACTTTGATAAATTTGTTCTTTTCTGTTTCTATTGTAATTGTTATTTCTATACTTGTTTCTACTTCTATCAATATTTTTACCATGATATGTCTGTTCGCTTCTTTTTTTAATTTTTTCTTTTCTTTTTTGTCTCTTTTTTGTTTTAGCACTTACAACAGTTGTCCAACCATCATCAAGCTTTGGAGTTTCTACTAATTTAGTATCCTGAATTTTTTCAGGAGTAGTATTATTTTGTAATGTATCGCTCATTTTTAATATATATTACCAATATTTGTTTAAATCGTTTTTCTGTTTATATATCTAAACAAATCATATATATAAGATTATATTATAATTAATAATAATAGTAGTTTTATATATAAATGAAACCATTAAATAAAGATATTATAACAATAATAAAAAAATATTTCCAATGTGATGGAAAAGATTGTAATAAAGTTGCTAAATATAAATTAGAATGGTGGTATAGAGATAATTATGAAAGTGTATATTGTAAATCCTGTTGTAAGAGAATTGTATCAGAAAGAAGACATTGTGGTGGAAGTGGTCCGGGTTTATCTTCGTTTTTTTATGATTATGACCAATATGGAAGGTATAAATATGTGAAAACATAGTAATAATTATTTTATTATTAACTATGTGTCAAGAATACTATACAATTTAGGCAATTTACATCCCAACACATTTTGTATTTTATGAATTAAATCATAATTAGGAATAATAGTTTTTCTTTGTTCATAATCTATAATAACTTGTAGTCTCACATTTACACATTTAGCTAAATCCTTTTGTGTCATTTTTTTTTGTAATCGTGCATTCATTAAAGTTTTTTTAAATTTAGCAGATAAAACTTTTCGTTTTGATTTATATTCCGAATCATCTTGTGAAAACGAATACTTTGGGTTCGACACATAACGTTGTGAATTATGATATGTCGCAAATACAACGGGTTTAGGTTCTTTAACAGAAGGAACCTCTTTTTTTGGAATTTTTTTCCCCTCTTTTTTTGGATTTTTTTTTTTCTTTTTTTTTTTCTTTTTATATGTGACAGTTGTCCATCCATTTTCTTCATTTGTTTTTTGATTAGTAGTCATTGTTGTATACATTATGTAAGAAAGTATTTTATTTTTTAACCCCTAATCTATTTTGAAAATATAGACTATAGTTATCAAAAACTTTAAATGGGAACTTGTATATCTATCTGTAAAACAGACGAAAAAAAAGAAAACATTGTAGAAGACAAAAACGAAAAATCTGGTAATATTGTAGAAAATTTCGTAAATAATGTAGAAGATGTAGTAGATATTATAGAAGATGTAGTAGAAGATGTTGTAGATGCTGTAGAAGATGTGGTAGAAGATGTAGTAGAAGATGTAGTAGATGGTGTTGAAAATTTCCAAGAAAATATTGTTGATGCGGTTGAAGATTTTGTTGATGTAGCTGAATTTGTTGGTGATGCGGTTGAAGATTTTGTTGATGTAGCCGAAGATGTAGCTGAATTTGTTGGTGATGGTGCTGAAGATTTTATCGAAGTTGTTGTTGATGTAGCTGAAGATGTAGCTGAATTTGTTGATGATGGTGTTGAAGGTTTTGTCAATGTTGTTACTAATGTGGCTGAAAATATTGGTGATGTGGTTGAAGATACAGTTGAATTTGTTGAAGATGTAGTTGAAGTAGTAGAAGATGTAGTTGAAGTAGTAGAAGATGTAGTTGAAGTAATTGAAGATGTAGTTGAAGTAGTAGAAGATGTTGTAGAAATAGCAGGTAAAGTAATAGGTAAATAATTTAATTAATTAAAATAAATAGATCTTGTTTAATATAAAATTTATCTAAATTAGATATTTTTCCAAAAACACAAACAATTAAACCACCACAAGATATTGCTAAAATATCATTATCTATATTATAAACCTTGCCATATAAAACATATTTATATTTTTTCAAAATTTTATGATTATAATCAATATCTCCATATTGAGATATATCTGCGGTTTTATCTAAACCGTCTCTTATAACTAATTTCATTTTATCATTTTCATTAAAATTAAAGTGATTCGGTAAATCAATTATTACTTTAAATTTAGAATCTTGTAATGTAAAACGAGATAGTTTATTAAAATACTTTTCTAATTTATCTTTTTTATTAACCACCAAATTAAAATTTAATAAATTCATGTTAATATAATATAATTACCTATTTTATTTTTTTTTTAATAACTAGTCTATATCACAAATAACCCAATCATTATAATAAATTTCATTTTGTTTAACTTGTGTTCTTGTAATAACATAAATATTATTAGAAAGAATAATAAAAATTAATAATAATTTAAAAAATTCTTCATCATTCATTGAATAAATTTCTCTTATATCAATGTCTATAAAAAGAGAAAACATTATTAACATAAATAACATATTATCTTTGTTAAATTTTTTCATACTATTTATTATTAATAATATAAAAAAATAAAGTTTTATACCCAATTTTTAAACATCTGTATTATAAGTTGCTAAAAATTTACTTATTTCTTCTTCATCTTTATTACGTAAAAATGATGCAAATTTAGCAGACAATTTATGTAACATAACATTCATTCCAAGATAATTACTATCTGTTAGCAAATCAATTAATTTTCTTAAATTAGGTACCTGTTGTAAATTTTCAGAAATAGGAACAATTCTTTCCATAAATTCAGCATCCCATGGATCTTTTAAAACTTTTTTCATATCTGTATCTTCAAGAGGCATATTTGGAATATCATTATCATCTCCTTTATGATGATTCATATATTCTTCAATATATTTGAGATTATCCCCTGATAATTTAGTTAAAGTAATTTCAGAACCTTCTTTCCCAGCATCCATATCACCACAATACATTCCTTTTAAAAATTCTGAAATTAAAGTGTATTTTCTTTCAATACAACAAACATATCCATCATTTGATATAATTTTAATCATATCTGATTTGGGTTCATCATCTAATCCAGTTATTTCATTATTATCTGAATCATCAAGATTTGACTTGACATCATCAACAATAAATTCTTCAATATTTTTTAAATCTGATTGCGACATAATACTAATATATTAATTAATAAACTTATTTCTATTTTAATTCTTAATAATATTATTATATTTAATTTTAAATTTTTATAATTAAATATTGAATAATTATATATTAACACTTCAATTAATAACAATTTTCTTTTCTCCTTCCTCTTTTTTTTTACGACCTCTTTTAGATACTGTTTTTGATACTGTTTTTGATAATGTTTTTGGTTCTTTTTTATTTTTTTCAATTATTTCAGATACTTTACCAATTAAAGTACTTAAATAATCTTTGTTCTTTTCATTTTCAGTATTTAATTCTTTGATAGTATCTAAATTATGATCTTGAACTTGTTCTAAAAGTTTATGTATTTTATTATTCAACCGTGTTTTTTGAGTATCAAGTGTTTTAATACGTGTCTCTAATTTTTTTATTATTTTTGTATAATTATTTGATTCTGATTCTAAACATTCTATTTGTTGTTGGTAAACATTAGATTGTTTATTTAAAATACTAAAAGTATTAGATATTTCTTCAAATTCTTTTTTTAAATCTTCATATTTTTTTTGTTCTATTCTAATTTCTTCATTATGTTCTTCTCCTTCTACTAAAAGTTTCTCTTCTAATGTTTCATTCTTTTTTGAAATATTAGAAATCGTTTTTTCTTGATTATTAACAATTTGTTGTAAATAAACTAATTTTAAATCAAATTCTGATACAGTATCTTTTAATTTAGTGTTCTCTATTTCAAAAGCTTTTAATTTAACTACTAGCTCATTTACTTGTGTTTTTAACAATTTATGAGGGTCTATTCCAGCAATACTAAAAAAATCCATAATAATTATAATTAATATATAAATTAATATCTTTATCTGAACTATAATAAACTTGTCTTGTGATATCCAATCAATCTTTTTTTGGCATATAATAAATAATTAAATTCAACATTAGAATATTTATTTTGTATAAATCCCCATAAACTCCAAAATAAATTTGATATTGGTAAATAAAATTTTACTTCAGTTTCAAGTTTTTTTAATTCAATATTATTTTCTGTCCTTAAATAAAACTGGTAAAACTTTAATCGTTCCTCTTCTTTTGGTAATTTTTCCCAATCACAATCATATCCTGCATATTCACAAAACATATTACCAATATCAAATCCTCTAAAATTATATGAAGCATATTCAAAATCTATAAATTTTATTTCATTATTTCCATAAATTACATTTGCGGGTGTTAAATCATTATGACAAAAAACAATAGGTGAACATATTTTTGTTTCTTTTTTTTTTTTTATTTCTTCTCCGATATATTTAATAATCTCTAAATTCTCTTTATCATCCTTATATAATTTAATACATTCATTATACCAATTATCTATTTTTGTCCAAAGCATAGCATTTCTTTCATTTGGAGAAAGAATTTTTATTGAATGTAATTCAAATAATTTTTGACTCAATTGTTTAATTATTAATGTATTTTTAAAATCATCTAATTTTAACGTTTTACCTTCTAAATAACTTTCTATGCAACCATTATCTAATTTTTTTAAAATTTTACGTGTGATATCATAATCTTTCAATTCATCTAATATTTTGATTTCTAAGTTTCTATCTAAAAAAAAATTTGTATTATTACCAAATTCACGTATAATGTATTTATCATTATTCTTAAACTTAATTAAATAAATTGTATTAGTAATCCCTCCTTTCAACCTATTTAGACTAATATGTTTACTAAAATCCTTATTCATTAATTTAAAACCATTAGATATACTTTTTTCAAAGTTTTTCCTCATTTTATATATAAGTATATAATTAAATACAAATTAATACAAATTAATATTTATGTTCAAACAAAATAAAATATTACCAAATGCGTTATATATTCAATCTGGTGGAATGACATCAGTTATTAATAATACAGCATACACTATTATCCAAACAGTTAAAAAATATCCAGAAAAAATAAATAAATTATATGCTGGTATATATGGGATAGTAGGAGTTTTAGAAGATAATTTAATAGATACATCTACTTTAACTGAACAAGAATTGGAAGGTATTAAAAATTCACCAGGAGGTGTTTTTGGAACATCTCGATACAAGATAAAATCATTAAATGATGATCTTCCTCTTTATAAAAAATTAGTAAATATATTAAAAAAATATAATATACATTATATTTTTTATAACGGTGGAAATGATTCTGCGGATACTGCTTTAAAATTATCAAAAATATCATCTACTTTTAACTATAAATTATGTTGTATTGCGGTTCCTAAAACAATAGATAATGATATTGCTTGTACTGATGTATCACCTGGTTTTGGTTCATCTGCTAAATATATAGCAACATCTCTATATGAAGCGAGTATTGATTTAAAATCAATGTGTAAAACTTCAACCAAAGTTTTTATTATGGAAATAATGGGAAGACATGCTGGATGGTTAACTGCTGCTTCTGCTGTATGGAAAGAAAAAGATTCAGACCCTCCACATATATGTTTATTACCTGAAATTCTTTTTAATCAGAAAAAATTTTTAAAAATGGTTTCTAAATATGTCAATAAATATGGATATTGTTCGATTGCTGTTTCAGAAGGATTAAAAAATGAAAATAATATTTTTTTAAGTAATAAAAAAATGAGTGATTCATTTGGACATGTACAATTAGGTGGTGTAGCATTAATATTATCTGAAATGGTTCAAAATGAACTTGGATATAAATGTCATTATTCTATTCCAGATTATTTACAACGAGCTGGAAAGCATTTATGTTCTAAATTAGATATAGAAATTGCTAATGCTGTTGGTAAAGCAGCTGTTGAATTTGCAATTCAAGATAAAAATAATGTAATGCCTTGTATAAAAACAATACAAAATAAACCATATAAATATCAAATTGAACCAATTTCACTAAATCAAATTGCAAATGTTGAAAGAAAATTACCTAATGATTTTATAGATGAAGAAAATCTAACAATAACTACTAAATGTAAAGAATATATTACTCCATTTATATCTGGTGAAATTTATCCAAAATATGATAAAAATGGAAAACCTTTTTATATTTCATTCACATAATTAAAATTGAATTTTATTATTGATAATTAATGATGATTTAGATATAGAATGAGACAAGAACGAGTAATTGATATGATTAATCCGTATTCAATTATAGAGAAAAAAAATTTACCAGATGATATTGTTAATCATATTATTGGTTATATACCAATTTGTAATCAATATTTAAAAAAATACTCTAATATTTACTATAAAGAAAACAATTGGGTTAAATACAAGGTTTTAGATTATAATATTCCTATATATGAAATGTTGATTGGACGACTTGATAAATGTCCTTTTACTAAGAATATTTATGTATCAACAGAGAATCATAAAACAATAAATTTAAATCTTAAAAACAAGATTACTACTGAATTTTTAGCAAAAATCCCAAAATCTTTTAATTGTTTAACACCATTTCAGAAAAGTTTATTTCAAATTCACAAAAAACTAGACATTACTGACTATGCTGGATTTTGGTATACAGGAACTATTATTGAATATAATATTGAAGATTATATGATAAGAGTGAGTTATGATGGTTGGGATTCACGATGGGATCACTGGATTCCAGTAACACATCCATATAAATTAGCACCATATCTATCAAAAGCGATTGGTGGTAAAGGAACAAAGATAATCAACATGACTTATCTTCAAAGAGGTTTAGTTAGTGGTTTTAGCGAAAGACAAGAAGTGTTATTAATGTCTATCAATTCTATAGAAGAACAACCAGTAATTGAGGAAATTAATTAAAATAATATTTATAACCAGTCCCTTAATTTTTAATGATATAAACATTAAAAATTAAGTGTAAATATAAAAATGCCGAATATAACAAATTTCATTAATGGTCAATTTATTGGTACAAGTAATACAGAAAATTTAGATATTATTTCTCCACATAATGAAAAAATAATTGCTGAATTATGTATTTCTAATAAAGAGGATATAGATATTTGTGTAAATCATGCCAAAAATGCCTTTAAATTATGGTCAAAAATAGATGTAAAAAAAAGAATTAAATATTTAATAAAACTTAATCAAATAATTAATGATAATAAAGAAGAACTTGTAGGCCGAATCGTATTAGAACATGGAAAAAATAAAGCTGAAGCATTAGGTGAAGTAGAAAAAGGTATTGAACAATTAGAATATGCTATTTCTATGCCAACTATAATTAGAGGAAAAATACTTGAAGTTGCTACAAATGTAAAATGTCAAGTAGAAAATGAACCAATTGGTGTAATTGCTTCAATTGTTCCATTTAATTTTCCATTTATGGTTCCAATGTGGACAATTCCTATAGCAATTGCAACAGGTAATTGTATTATTGTTAAACCTTCAGAAAAAGTTCCATTAACTATGAATAAATTTGCAGAATTTATTAAATTATCTGGTTTACCCGACGGTGTATTTCAAATAATTAATGGAACTGCTAATACAGTAACTTGTTTATGTAATCATGTTGATATAAAAGGAGTAACATTTGTTGGTTCTACTAAAGTTGCCAAAATAGTCCATCAATTATGTAATAATCAAAGTATTCCAAAAAGAGTAAGTTGTATGGGTGGTGCAAAAAATTATTTAGTAGCAATGCCTGATTGTGATATTGATAAAACTGTAAATAATATAATTACTTCATTTAGTGGTTGTACTGGGCAACGTTGTATGGCAGCAAGTGTTTTAGTAACAGTTGGTAATCAAGATATACTTTTACAAAAATTAATAAAATTAGTTTCACTTTTGGAAAAAGGTTATGAAAAAGGTCAAATTGGTCCTGTAATAGATAAAGCAAGTGTCCAAAGAATCCGAAATTATATTAACTTTTCTGAAAAGACGGGTTCTCAAATACTGGTTGATGGTAGAAAATGGGTAGACAATAATCCAGGTTATTGGATTGGGCCAACTATAATCTTACATAATAATACAAATGATCCTGCTTTAAATAATGAAATTTTTGGTCCTGTTTTAAGTATATTGCGGGTAAATACAAAGGAAGAAGCTATAGAAATAGAAAATAATAATCCATATGGAAATGCTGCTTGTATTTATACAACTAAAGGAAAAAATGCTGAATGGTTTCAAAAAAGATTTAGTGCTGGTATGATAGGTGTGAATATAGGTGTTCCTGTTCCACAAACACCTTTTTCATTTGGCGGAATAAATGCATCAAGATATTCTACACATGATATTACAGGAGAAGGTTGTATAAATTTTATGATAAATAAAAAGAAAACTACAACCAGATGGTAATATTTTAATGTGGATTACATAATCTATTACGTAATAAATCATTTAAAATAGAATCATTAAAATCTTTATCAAAAACATATTTCATATTCGGTTTTATAATCCGTTTTTTTAATAAAATTTATAAAATTATACATATATTTTATTTAAAATATTTTTTTTAACAAATGACTTTAAAAATTTTAAATAAAATTAGATTATATAATGAATATTACAAAAAAAAAAATAATTAAAACTTTAGAAAATTTAGGTAAAAAAATTTTGAGCAAGAACGAACTACGTAAAATTATGACTAGGGCTTTTGCGGTTCCCACTTTTTTAGGTTATAGATTTTCCGATACTATTCTTCATATTATTGGTCTTATAATGATAACACGGGGAGAAAGTAAAATCTCAAAAATAATAGCAGATATTATTTTGGTAATATCTCATACTTTAAGCTTAATTGCGTCTACAAAGCATTTCGGAGCAATACTTATAAAATATTCTCATTTTTTGAGTTGGGCTCCATTTACCTTCTTATTATTCTCATGTATGTTATTAAGTTTTATAATATTGGAAGCTTATTTAGTATATTCACATATCAGGAGTTCTTTAAAAAAATTATCTATCATAGATGCAAAAGCACAAGATGTTAAAACAACTATGACAATGGAATATTTATCATTTGTTGGAAAATTTCTATTTTGGTTACATAATGGAATCATGTAAATAAAATAATTCCGACACAACACGATATAAGTGTTACTTTTATTGTATTTGCCATTTTTTTTATTTATTTAAATAAATAAAAATAAGTTTTATATCAATATTAATAATATCTGTATTATAAATAAATGGAAAATAAAAAAATAAATATATCATTTGTAAACTATTTCCCTGGATATAAATATAATCCATCACTCAGAACACCTGATATTTTTTCAAGAATTTTACCTAAAACTGATTATGATATAGTTGTAAATTATAGCCAACCAGATATAATAATATCTGACAAAAAAAATTGCCCAACAAAGAGTAATAATGTAGTAAAAATGTTTCATACCGGGGAAAATTATAGACCTAATTATAATCAATATGATTATTCATTTGCGTTTGATCACTCTGATGATTCACGACATGTGAGAGTAACTTCATTATCTTATTATGGTTTAAAACGATACGTAAGAAATTATGAAACATTTAATATAGATGATATTTTAAAACAAAAAACAAAGTTTTGTTGTTTTTTAGTTTCTAATCCTGGTTGTTTTACAAGAAATCGTTTTTTTGAAAAATTAAGCCAATATAAAAAAGTTGATTCCGGTGGTCGTTATAGAAATAATATTGGAAGACGTATTATTCACAATACACGTTGGATAAAAGACTATAAGTTTATCATTACATTTGAAAATGGAAGTTATCCTGGATATTGTACAGAAAAAATAGGAACAGGATTTAAAGCACATACAATTCCTATATATTGGGGAGATCCAACCGTTAATAAAACTTTTAATGAAAAATCATTTATTAATTGTCATAATTATTCTGATTTTGATAAAACAATTGAGAAAGTTATAGAATTAGATAATGATGATGAAAAATACAAACAAATGTTAATAGAAACTTGTCTAATTGATAATAAAATACCTTCCGAATTATCTGATAAGCATTATATTAATCGTTTTAATACTATATTAAAAGAAATATCTTGTAAAAGAAATTTGATACGCTGAAGGCTATAATTTATATTTTGCATCAAATGCTACTAATCCATTATTTACAGAAAACGTATGAGTTCCTACCATATCATTTTTCCAATTAGGATAAAATCTACTTATTTCTGTCTCTTTATATTCTGTTCTACTTAAAATAATAATCTCATAAAAAATAATACAATAACCATATATAGGAATACCACATTGAACAGGACGAATTAATTTACCATTATATTTAAAAACATTACCTGCCATTCTACCATATAATTTATTAGTATTATTAAAAGGATGAGCATGCCAATGGGGACTAGTTAAATCATAAGTATATAAAATTATAAAATTGTTAGATTCCTTCATAACTGTAAATAGCCACCAAATTCCATTTAATTGAAATATAATAGTATCATTTACCCATACACCATTTAATATTACTTGAATTTTTTTCCATTCGTAAGGAAAATTAGTTGCTTCATATAATTCCAAAGTCATATGACCAGATGTTTCCGGAATCATATAAAATTTTGAATCATCTGAAAATACAAATGGAAACGACATATGATATGGGGCAGAAAGAACTTCGAAACATTCAGATACATTCATATTCTCATCAATAGTAGCACAAGATATAATACCTTTATGATAATCAAATTCCTCAAAAAAAATATATGTTTTATTTCCATCTTTTACTAACTGAGGATCAGCATAATATTTATCTTGGGGAGAAACAATTTCAATATAATCATTATTTTTACATTTCTCTAATTGTTCGTCATATTTTTTTCGTTCTTCGGAATTAATAAGTATCTTATAAGCTTTGTCAATACTACCGAGTATTGTATCAAAGGTATGTGCTAATGTTTTATTATCTGTATTTGACTTAACTAATAATTTACCAATTTTATTACAAATATATTTATAATTTTTTTTTATATCATCTGTTGAACAATTTGTTCTTAGATTTAATATAGCATAAAAATTTTCGATTCCATTATCTAATAAATCTTTATCATTATATTTCCGAATATAAAGATTATAATTATATATTTTTCTTTTTAATTTTTTTTTAACAACAGACATTTATATTATAATTTTAGAAGATATAAATACTATTAATAAAACATAATTAAGAAATAATTAAAAAAATTGAATTATCTAACGTTTAAGTAATAAATATATTTGGAAATGAATATTGAAATTGTTACAAATCAAATATCTAATATGAATTTAGATAAAAAGATTCCTCAACAGGATAAAAAAATCAAAGAAATAGAAAATAATTTTAAAAAACTGACTATTCGTAAAAGAAAACGCGTAACAACTAGTTATAAAAGACCAACAAAACGTATGAAAACATATCCTTTAACGAAATTTTTTCCTAAAAAGCAAAATGATAGTTGGAAATATACTTCTAATAATTATCAAAAACAAGAAACGCCGAAAAATTCTCAACTCATTTTATATACACCAAGTTTACTAAATGAAATTTTTGATTATGTTGATTCAATTAAAGCTGAAAAAAAGATTAAACATAAACACATCATTTCAGAACCAAAAAGAATTAAAACAGAAATTCTAACTAAAGAAGTTGAAATGCTTCCTGAATTAGAAAAACCTACAGAAAGTGATTACGATTCAAATAATGAAATTTATGGTTATGACGACGAAGAATGGGATACTAAAACACGAGTGATACCTTATATTGATTGTGATGAAACGGAATATGAATATAATGATACGAGTGGTTCTGAAGAATATTATGTAAACAAATATTTTCGTTCTCCTAAATCAGCTATAGTGCTAAAATCTGAATGAGAATAGTTCGTTTTAGCGAACCAAATCATTTTGTTATGATTATGAATTTAATGATATTTAAGATTGAATTTTATTTGAAATAATATAATATTTCAATGCCTTATCGTAACGCTCATTTTTTACGACGAAAACGGGCTGACAATATGCAAATAGAAAAAAGGGATATAATCAGAAAAATAATTTTAAAAAATACTAAACATATTTCATTTAATATATGTGATCTAATAGCAAAATATACTGCATATATTTCTTTAGATGAATATACACAAAGTATATATGATTATTTAATCAGTCCCTAATATATTTAATTTAAATATTAATATTTAATTTAAATATTAATAAACAAATTTTATTATACTTGAGATAACGTATCAGTAATTGTTGATACATTATCCATTTCTTGAACTAGTTGTGGTGGTTGAACAAATTGTGGATTCACAAATGTATGGGGCTGAAATCCAACTGGGAAAACAGGTTGAAACGCATTTGAAACGGGTTGAAACGCATTTGAAACGGGTTGAAACGCATTTGGAAAAGTAAGGTTCATATGGTTAAAAAGACAACCATATCGCTTACAATTCGCGCCATATTTACACATTTCACTATTACGATGTTTAAATAAACACGATTGATTAGAACAATATCCATCAAAACGACACCAAACATCACGTTTATGTTTAAATTGACAATCTGAATTTGAGCAATGAGAACTGTTTAAACACCAAACTTCTTTAGGTGGAAGATTTCCATGTCGAAACGGACATTTACCTTTCTTCATCCAACGACATTCATCTCCATGCTTACATTTTACCATATATTTTGGTAAACTAACTTGAGATTGAGATTGAGATTGAGTATTCATTGTTTTGTTATTTGTTATTTTTTTTTAAATTATATAATTATATTCAAAATCAATTTTATTTTTCGTATAATTAATCGATAAAATAAATAATAAGTTAAAATTGAAATTAAGAATTCTAAACAATAAAATATTTGAAATGAATTCTAATATCTTAAAAAATATTTGCTCAAATTTATCAAATAAATTTATCAATTCAACTGATTTTGCAAAATATTTATCTTCCTTTTTGGAAACAACTATTGATAATGAAATTGGTAAAAAAACGCTTATGAAATATGATATAATTGTAAAGACAATTCAAAAACATATTAAATATGAAGTAACTTCATTATTAATTTTAGATAATAATAATAAAGTTAAATATCTAATTGATCCAAAACAAGGACACTTATTGAATTTTAAAAAATTTAAACCATATTGTGTTATTGAAATTAATCCATTTCAAACAACTTTAGATCCAATGATCCATGGTTTAATGTTATTTATTAGACATAATTTAAATATGATAAATATAGCACCTGACTTTAATCCAGAAACAAATCATATTATTTTCAATGATATTCATATTCTAATAGATAATAACATATTATTTTCTTTTTTACAAACTGAATGGAATAATATTAGTTCATCAAATATTATATTGAAAGGAAATGTAAAATTAATTATGCCATATAAAAAGAACATGACAAAAGAAGATGTTGTTGGACATTTAATTAATACAGTTCCAAAATGTATTCACACTTGTTCTACACGTTTTGGGAAACAAAAACAATTTAAAGATATTACAGAAACATTAAGAGAATATGATTGTTGGAAATTAGAAAATGGTTATTTTAAATATGACTTAAAACTAGGAAAAATTTTTAAATTACCAGATAAATTTATTGATAGTAATGAAAAAATTTTAGATAATATTATTTATAGACAGAAATATGATAAATGGTTTATAAAAAAATATTATTCATGTCCATATGATGACAATAAAATAAAATTTGTATCAATTAATAGTATTCCTTCTAAATATTTATTAAATAAACAAAATAAAAAATTTAGAAAAATTCATAATCAATATGAACAAAAAAAATATTTTAAAAAATTTAAAATAAAAACATATAATCAACCTCGTAATAGAGGAATGTTTCACTAAAATAAGTTAAATTTTACCAGTCCCGAATTGTATATTTGGTTGGTTACAATATCTACTAAAAGAAGGCAGTAACATAAGACACAAGTGTCGCCAAAATACTTTAAGGGAGTTTACTCGCAGTTGTATTCCTCGGATTTTTACCAATAACGTCTTTCCCGCTAGTCCTCTGGTCTTTGCCAGATGTCAGGTTTTACATGATTTCCTTCATGTCTGGTCTTTGCCAGATGTCAACTGTCGCCCACCTCCCGGCTGCGTGGTCCCAGTAGCCACACATTTAAGAACAAAGAAAACCGTCCTAGTGGTTGTGCACAAAAGTGCACGTCCCACGTCGTTCGCAGTTTGGCCCGAAGGCACAAGGCTGCGCGACGTGAGAGAAGGGGCAGTTTGGATAACTGCACCCTCCCACCAGTCGACTCCCGTTGCGCCCGAAGACATACCGGCAAGGTATGAACTGTCGGGCATCGACGGGATCCTCCACGACAGGGGGGTCAGCAGCAATAGGCGGAGGCATATATGCCGGTTCCTGGAAAGGAGCCGGCACATATACATCTGCCTGTTGCTGCTGAACCTCCGCACCGTAGAAGATCCCTTCGATGAACCCATCATCCGCTGCTACAGGAGCAGCGGGTGGTGGGTTCGCAATCGGGATTGCCCCCATTGCCTGAACGAGATCCTGAGGGACCTCCTCCCGACAATAGGGGCACGTCGGATTCTCTCTGCAACGTCTGACTAGGCAGAAGTTGCAGACATCATCACGGCTTCCCTTACAACACTGGAGCAGCCCCGCACCTTCAATGGTGAGGGCTGAACAAATAAAACATTCACTCGCTTTGGCTGCGAACATGGTCGCAGTGATAGTAGATATATAATACCTTTAATTCTCAATTTTAATATTGTATAAATATCGAAAATTCAGTCCCAAATTATATATTCGGTTGGTTACGTTTACTTTACATAGTTCAAAACTATTAAAGAAGGTGTAACATAATGACATTGTGTGTGTCACCTTAAAATATATATTCTTTTGTTTATATATATATATTCCCTTGGATTTTAACCAAGTTCAGCAATTATTCATCGGCCTTACGATGTTAGGTGAGATGGTCAGACCTACTAATTTTTTATGTCAATGGCCGCCATAGCCATTGACATAAAAAAACATACCACAGAAATTTAATCGCATTACTTAAAATTTATTGGCTAATGCCTACAAATTTTAAGATGCGATTACTCAAAAAAAAGCGCTCGTCAATTAATTTCAAGTATTTTTTTTGTACTAAGTACAAGGTGATTCCGTATCAACACCTCCGAAACCGAATGTGACTCCTCAATTGAGTCACATTCGGTTTCTATACCAGTCAATCCTTCTACCAGTATCAGGATTAAAATGACT
>Ga0310345_10002469_pt1 | contig 18616 bp, 20 predicted proteins | sample HC15DNA20500_MG_FD_204667 | JGI IMG/M metagenome (GOLD analysis project Ga0310345, IMG submission 204667) | Marine microbial communities from station ALOHA, North Pacific Subtropical Gyre - HC15-DNA-20-500_MG | ecosystem: Environmental > Aquatic > Marine > Oceanic | place: Pacific Ocean: North...
TGGCCTTGGCGGTTTCGCAGGAGTTGATGCGGGCATTGTTGATCCAGGTCTCCAGGCCCTTGGCCCACTTGCTCAAGCCGCCCAGGAGGGGGGAGACGGCTTCGAGCGCCAGTTGAAAGGCGATGCCGGGCAGGGCGGCGGTGATGTTCTTCAGCATGTTCTTGAACTCGCTGGCCGAGATGTGCGAGAACGATCCGCCGAACACATCGATGCCACCGCAGCCCGCCTTGGCGCTGGGGAACTGAATGGCGGCGAGTTGGTACACCTTGTTGGGGGAGCGCATGAACAGACTGCCGCCGGTGTAGGTGTTCATGGTCTGGCCACGGAAGGCGCCTGGTGCGGTGTAGTTGCCGATGGCTCCCAGGTTGTTGAACATGCTGTTCACCTCGGCATTGAGGTCTCCTGCATGCAGGGGCAGCGGCGACGCGATGAGCAGAATGGCCATCAATGCGGCGATAGCGCGCTTGAAGTGCGGGAGGGGCAGGTGCGGTGTCTGGATCATGATCTGCTCCTATTGCAGAACGACTTGCCTGTTCACGCTGGGCAACATGGCCTGGGCAGCCGGTGTGCTCACCGTGGTGATGCGCTCCAGCAATTCGGATTCAGACAGCACGCCAAAGCCAATGGGTGTGATCTGCCCGGTGTAGGGCTGGGCCAGGAATACCGCTGGCACTTGGGTGACCTTCAGGGTGTTGGCGATGCCGTTGTCGGCTCGGGCATCTGCAAAGCCAGGCATGGGGCCGCCATCCACGCTGATGGCCACCACCTTGATGCCGTGGCGCGCCTCGAAAGCCGTCAGCGTGGGGGCGAAGGCGTGGCAGTACGGGCAGTCACTGCGGAAGAAAAAGAACAGGACGTGGTCCTTGCCCAGTGAGGCGATGGATTGGGAACGGCTGAGCAACTGGTCCCGGTCGAACACCTCCAGCGCCTTGGCGTTGACTGGGCGGCCATGTACGGTGGGGTCCAGCTCCGGTGTGGCCCAGGCGACGCGCTGGGCGACGTCGGCGAAGTAGGACGCTCTGGCCACAACCTTGGCTTCCAGTTCCATGTAGCGGCGCACATTGGCCTCGGTCGGCCGCATGATCGCGATGTTGCGGTAGGACTCGACCGCCTTTTGTAGCCTTTCGAATTCGACCAGTTCGGGCGCTCTGGCCGGGCGAGTGGCCGGTGTGGGGGGCGCTGCTGAAGTGGGCGGCGTGAGGGCGGGCGTCTTGGGTTGAGACGCAGGGTTGTCAGGTAGCTCGGGTTCGGGATCTTCGTAGAAGTGCCATCCTCGCCACGCATCTGACCAGTAAGGGGTGGCAATGGGCTCGTCCGGCTTTGGCAAGGCTTGCGCTTTTGCCTCGGGCGCTGCGTTGAGGCATGCGAAGGCGAGGATGGCGATGTTGGCAAGGCGTCTGAAAAGACCTGAGCGAGACGCCCATGACGGGCGAGATGGGCGAGGCATGTCAATCTCCTCATTGCAGCGACTTGGGCGGCAAGCCATCGAGGCAGTAGTTGATCCCGAACTCGATGGATTGTTTGCGAGGGGCCTGGGCACCAGGCAACCAGACACCGTCTTGCCAGAAGGTCACCTTCAGGCGGCTGCAACCAGGCTGGCGGTAGCGCTTGTCGGTGGTGACGTCGATGGAGATGGGGGTGTTGGCCTTGAAGCGCTGGCTGATGGCGTCGGCAGATTCGCCTGTCAGCGTGCCGTGCGCCTGTCCGTCTGGCGCTTGCAGTGCCATCACCATCAGCACCCTGGCGTCCTTGACAGGCATGCGACCGACGAACGGATCGGGCGATCGCTCAGGCGTTTGCGTTTGTGTTTGTGCTTGGCAAGTCAATGCAAATGCCATCGCCATCGCCGTGATGGCATTGAACTTGATCGGTGTCCTGAGATGCTGTGTCATTGGCAACGCCCCTGTCCGTAGTAACAGTTGGGCACCTTGGCGCTGTTGCCGCTTTGGATGGCACCCAGGTTCGGGATGTTGGGCACGATGGAGGCGTAGAACTCGGTGAGGTCCATCGCTGCGAAGTCCAGGCTTTGCAACTGAGGGATGGTGAAACCCGAGCAGTCGGGGTTCTGGCCGCTGCCCCAGCCCTTGCCAATCTGCATGCGCCCCTGTTCATTGACGATCCGGGCGAGCTTGCTGTTGAAGCAGCATTTGCCGGTGGTGTGCTCCAGACAGGACACGCAGGCGCCAAGAACGCGAAGGCACGATGAGCACCACGAGCCCGTGGCGTGACACAGCCCCGCGCCTTCTCTCATGGCCAGCTTGCCCTCTTCTTCGTTGCACGACATCATCGACATGACGATGTAGATCACCACAGCGATGGCCAGCGACCAGGGATCGAACGCGACCACCATGCTGTCGCCTGCATAGAGCACCGACGATCCAGCGGGCAGGGCAGTGCCGTTGACGGCCACGGTGACGCCGTAACTGGTGAAGGAGCCGCTGAAGCCGCCGCTGGTGAGCAGTGCGGACATGCCTTGGTAGATGAACTCCCGGTTCTCGGAGTTCATCAGCACGTCGTAGACCAGGCGTGAGCCCACACCGAAGGTGCTCTGGTTGCTCATCCCAGCGCCAGCGCTGTCCGAGTCGCAACAATCTTTGAACAGCCGGTCTCGGCAGTGGTTGCCTTCGCCCTTGAAAACCTGCATCAGCTTGGTGTCCAGGTACACACCGGCTTCTCGGGCGGCTTCCAGCATCGACATGGAGCGCGCAAAGTCCGCGTCGTTCGTGTAGCTCGTGTTGAAGCAACTGTCACCCAGGCAAAAGACATTGGATGGGCAGTTGGTGGCTGTCGTGATCGTTTGGGCGGCGGCCGGGCAGGCGTAGCTGTCCTGGTAGATCTCGCACATGCCTGTGGCAGCGTTGGTTTGCTTGCATGTGCTGCTGCCCGGCGTGCAGCCTTGGCTCAGCAAGGGGGCGCATTCGTCTGTGGGGGCGCCGGATGTGCAAGACAGTGTGCGCTCGTAGGACCAGCAAGCGCGGGTGACGGCTCGGCCATCGATCACCTTGGTGGCAGGGCCATCCACGCACCTGTCGGCAGTGGTGACGGTGCAGCGTCCGCCTGCTTCAAGTGGGGCGCTCTTGTCATCCCAGACATCGGTTTCGATGTGGTTCATGGTGGGCTGCTGGAAGGACAAGGGGATGCTCCAGCCAGAAGCGCCGACCAGGCTGGCCGCGCCCGCATCCTGAGCGCAGCGGGTCTCTGTGCGGCTGACCATGACAGAGGGGCCGCTGTCACAGCCCACGCGGGGGCGTGGCATGGTGAGCGTGAAGCAGCGATCTGCCGGGCCCGCCGATTGGATGCGGCTGGACCAGTAGGCCTGCAACTGGTCGCCGCGCACGGTGCCGGTTGGGCAGGCATAGACCGGCGTGCCGAACTGGAAGTTGTAGTTGCACTGGCCAGATGAACAGCCGGATCCAGGCATCATGACCACCTTGAAGGGGCGCCAGCAATGGCCACCCCAGTGTGGTGAGAGGTCGGTGACGAATGTAGGTTGGGTGGCTGGCGTGCTGGGCAATTCCAGGTTCTGCCACTCGATGCAGGCCCCGTTGCCACCGGCAGCATAGAAGCGAAATTGCTGCAACTGGTCGGTGCGGATGCGGCACTGGGCCTCGGCCACCATGTAGTCGGCACCATTGCGATTGGCCTGACCATGCGCGAACCAGTCGCCAGCTGTGCAACTGGGGACGAGTTCGACTTGCACCGTCAGATCCCGCCGGGTGGCGTAGTTGCCCACACCGTTGTAGCGTTGGCACTGTTTGGTGACCGCGCCTGCTGGTGTGGTGACGTCGCCGGTGGCGCAGCCGCTGTAATAGGAGGAGAGGCTGCCAAGGGCCAGAGACGGGTTTGCGGCGATGTCCCGCGCACCCATGACGGCGGGGTCATAGGGGGAAATGGCAGGGCGTGGCGTGTTGGCCGAGTTGAGCGTGCCGCGTTGGGCCTGGCACACTGGGTCATCGGGCGTGCTGGTGCAGGCGGTGAGGCGCGCGTTGGCCGGGCCTGACAGACTGGGTTGGCCGTAGTAGGCCGCTTCAGCGGGCGTGCGGGTGTATCCCGGCACATTGGCCGTTGCGTTGGGGGTGCTGACCGAGCCGCGAATCACCGGGTTGGCCGCTTGACCGGCGGCGGTGCCTTCTTCGTGTGGCCCAGCCAGTGCCATCGTCTGCGTTGTGACGAAGCACCAGAGGGTGAAGCAGGTGACGAATCGGCGCAGCATGACGATCCCTAACCATTGAGCCGTTGGATGAAGGCCCCGGCGTCCTTGCTGAAGCGGGGCGTGCGGTGCTGGATGTGGCCCAAGGCGTAGTCCAGGCTCACGTCTCCGGCCAGGCGGACATAGTCATTGGGAGGCGCACAACTGCCTCGGTCACCATCACCACAGGGCGTGCTGTCAGCGCCCTCACGCACCAGCACAAAACTGGGCACCTGTGTGATGGCGTAGCGTTCGAAGGCTTGCGGATCGATCTGGAAGGCCACCGACTGACCTGCCAACAATGCCTGTGTTCGGGCGACGGTGTCACGGAGGGAGCCATTGAGCAGGCCTCTGATCAGCAGGGATGCCTTGGCACGTGCCGCTTGGCTGACAAGTCTCTTGAGGGTGGCCTCGGGCATCGACAGGCTGATGAACACCATCAGGATCGGGCCACCACTCATGTCCTTGCCCACCCCGGTGCCGGGGGGCTGGGCGGCTTTCATCTGCAGGGCGTAGGCTTTGGACAGCGCTTCGAGGTCCACAGGCGCTTTGGTTTGGGGCTGTGGCAGCACGTCAATTCTTGGGCCCGCTGTGTTGGGCACACGTTCCAAGTCAGCGGCGCTGGGCACACCGTGCGCTTTCCGAGCACGTTCGATGTCCTGGTCCGTGATGGTGGGTTGCGCTCGCCTGGCCCGAGCCATGTCTTCATCGGTGATGACCGGCGTGGGTTGGGCCTGTGCGCTCAACGTAAGCAGCATGGACAGGCCAAGACCGAAGCCCCAGCGTGAAGGTTGATGAAAGTCAGAAGCCGACACAGCAGTTCCTTTTGCGAAACAACATGAAGGCGAAGTCTTCACCGCGCACGGGGTATTCCTTGCCGGCCCCCCAGATCACCGTGCTGCGCCCGAAAGGCTGGCAGCACCTGCCGCCGTCCTTTTCAGTGTTGGGGATGGGGTAGGTGAGTTGTGTCTTGTAGGCTGTCTTGTCCATGACGGGCTCGAAGTAGGGGCCACACAGGCCGGGCGTGCCATGCCATCCCCAGGCGATCAACTCGCGGTGCATCTTGGCGGTCAGGCGCTGGGCCAGCAGAACGGCCGTGCGAACACCGCCCAAGTGGTAGGGCACTTGGCCATCCAGCGGGTAGATGCCGCCCTGGCATCCTGCGCACCAGAACAATTCCTTGATGCCAAAGCCCTGTGAGGCGGCCACGCAATCGGCGGCGCAGGCGGCAATCGCGATGGGGTTGGCGAACAACACCGCATCCGGGTTGAGGATCAGGGTCAACTCGTCGTCGTTCCACAGCGGATCGACCTCGGTGAGATAGGCCAGATCGAAGCTGCCCTTTTCCAGGCAGGGAAAGTCGGTCACGACCTCCAGCCAGTACAGCATCGGGTTCACGTAGAAATGGGCCTGGTAGAAACTGCCGCCATCGCCGTCGCCTTCAGCGTGGGTGAAGCGGGCGGCTTCCGGGGCGGGCAGGCCCGGGTTCAGGTCGATGCCGCCCAGTGAGGTCAGGCAGAACGGCTTGCGCACGACTTCGACATGGCGAGCCGGTTCCCAAAAGCCGATAGACAGACCGATGACCGGGTTCACGCCGCAACTGCACACAGGGCTGCCTGGGTTGGCAATGTCTTCCTGGCCGCCGAAGTTGGCGATGGGGATGCTGCCCAGGCTGATGGGCAGGATGCAGCTCCAGCAGATGTCGGTGACGGGGTTGGGGAACTTGCCTGTGCAGGTGGCGATGCCCGCCGCGTGGCTGTGCTGGCTGGTCATGGCCAGCAAGCAAATCAACAGGATCGCCGCGATGTGATCCCACGATTGACGCCATCTTGCTTTTGGGGTGGATCGGGTCATGGTGTCACCTCCAACTCATCCACGCGCAGGCGCTTGCCTTCCTGCGAGACCAGAGCGGGCACCTGTGCGATGCCCAGGCGCCGGGTCAGCACACCTTGCTGGTCGTAGTAAACCGGCGTGCGCCAGGCTTTCATCAGGTCCAGGTAGGAGCCAGCTGTCAGGATCGCCTTGAGCTGGCCCTGGTAGCGCTGGATCAACTCCCGAGCGCGGCTCACCTGCCGTGCATCACGGGCGTCGAAGAACAGCAGGTGTCTGGACAGGGACACCACGTCCAGCGGGTTGTGGCGCGAGCCAGCGGCAAACATCAGGTGCCCCTGGGGATCCAGGATGTTGCGATCCAGCGTGAAGCTGGGGTCGAAGTAGAAGGTGCGCGGCTGTTGCGTGGTGCGCAGCCCGGCCACAGGCTGTGGCTGGCGCACGGCCTGAATGCCGCGCTCACGGGCTTGGTCCTGCAGTCGAGCCAGTTCGCCATTGGCTTGCTTTTCTCGCAGGCGTTGCGCAATGAACTCCAGCAGGTTGGCTTCGCTGATCGGATAGGTCGGACCGATGCTGCCCAGGTCCACGCCCCAAGCGCATGAGCCCGCACCTGTGCATGCCATGGTCAGCAGGCAGGCCATCACCATCAACTGTGGGCTCTTGGGCTTCATGGCTGACCCCGAGCGTCGCAACGGATGCGTTGAGCGAGTTGGCTCAGCAGGGCATCACGCTGCGCCAGTTGGCTGGGGTGGCTGGCGCTGACCATGCCCATGAGGACCGGGTCACCGCTGCCCTGGGCAATGGCCTTGCGCAACGCCAGCGCGGTGAGGGGCCGCCCGCAGCGTTGCGCGAACGCACGCAAGTAGGCTTGAGCGCCGTCGCGCGCGGCAGGCGAGATTTGCGCCAGCAGTGCCAGGTAGTCCTCCAGAGGCACATCGTCTGGCGTGGACGCAGGCGTGCTGGCGCTTTGAGTGACTGGGCTGCTGTGGGCGCGACTTTCGGCCAGTTGCTGGGCCGGCCGCTTGGGCGTGGTCTGGGCCTGAGCGTGGGCTGCAGATGCCAAACCAGCGATCCAGATGCACAGGATCAAGCGAGGCGCCGAGTGGCGCACGTCATTGCGGCCATTGCGGCACTTGCGGTGTTGCTGGAGGTGGCATGGACAGGCTTGCATGTCATGTTCCTCAGAACAGGGGCCGCACGAGCCCGATGACCTGCTCGGCGCGGACCAGACCGCTGCTGCGGTAGCGCGAGTCAAAGCTGTCGGGGCTGCTGCCCTGGACGTAGTAGCTGCCCGGTGGAATCACCGTGGGCTGAATGGGATCAAGCGCACGGTGGTCAAAGGTCTGAGACTTGGCATGCCCCACCGCCTCGCCGTTGATCAACACCCTGCGGTCTTGGACAGTGACGGTGTCACCAGGCAGGCCCCTGACCATCTTGAAAAAGGGCTGGCCGCGTAGCCCCGGGTAGAGCTGCTGAGCATCGCCAGCGAAGGCGAACAGGATGTAGTCACCACGGTGCAAGGTGGGCGGCGCAGACTGTGTCCAGGTCACCCGATAGGCCACACGGTAAGGTAGGCTGGGCGTCCAGTTGAAGACAATGGGCAGGCGCGGGGTGGGATCCAGGAACAGCCGGACATAGGCCAGCGCCCAGATGGCGAACACGGGGAGGTAGAGGTACCAGCGGCGACGCATGTGGGCCAGTTGCTCGGAACAGGATTGCCGGGCTTGGCGATAGCGGCGCACAGGCCAGGGCAAGGGCGGCGGGATGCGGACGATCTGCAAGGTCATGGCATCCCCACTTTCTGGCGCAACTGGGCCGTCAGATCCACGGTATGGGGTGTCGGCCCCGCGACAGCGCCTTTGAGCACCACCAGGCATGCGCAGTCGCGGGGCAATTCCTCCAGCGCAATGGGCAGGCGTTGGGCGAACGTGCGTGCCATCAGCATGGCTTTTTGCCGATCGTCTTCCGAGCCCGCCTTGGTGAGCAGTTGTGTGAACTCGGCTTCCTTTTGCCGGTACACCTCGGCCACATCGACCATGCCGATGCGCAGCGCTGGGCGGACCACCGTGCGGTCATAGAGCAGCAAGGCGGCAGCGACCACGATCAGGGTGAGCAGCAGTTGCACCAGGGCAGGGATGAAATCAGGGGCTTTCATACGGTGTGCCCCCGGCGCCGCAGCAGTTCGGTGATGGCGGCATCGATGCTCAGGCCTTGCGCACGCAGCTCGTCGATGGGCGCGTTGTCCTCCAGCTTGTTGGAAAACAGCAGGTGTGTGGCTGGATCCAGGATGTTGCGTGCCACGCCTTCGCCCACCGGGGAGGAGATGTACAGCTCGGAGTACACGCCCGCCTCGGTCCTCAGTGAGTTCAACAAGCGCTTCTTGGGCTCATCCATGGTCAGGCGGCCCTTGCGGTCCAGCATCTCGATGGATTCGGGCTTCTGGCGCAACAGAAACACCCAGTCCGAGCAGTTGAACGCGGCTTCCATCTGGGCCGAGCCATAGAAGTCGTCAGCGCTCTGAGTTGCCGTGCCCAAGGCCCCGCCGTATTTGCGGGCCCGGCGGGCCGCTTCTTCGATCACAGCGGCCTTGACGGGGTCATCGGCCCCGATGTCGCCCAGTTGCTGCTTGAGCTCATCAATGAACAGCACCTTGCGCCGGTTGCGGCTGAGGTACATCTCGCCAGTGATCTGGTGCAGCAGCAGGATGTTGACGACGGCGTGCAGGTCGGGGCGGCGCTTGAGTTCCTCGTTTTCGATGACGATGAAGTCGTTGCTGAAATCGACGTTGCTGGGCCCCTCGAAGAAGCGCTCGTACTGGCCGCCTCGGGTGTAGGGGTTGAGCATCACGGCCAGGTCCTTGATGCGCTGGTCGTTGACCAGGCCCAGGGCTTCGATGTTGCCGGTCTTGAATGCCTCGCGCAGCGCCGTGATGGTCAGGTCGTTGCCGTGCTCGGCGAACAGCTTGAGCACCATGGCCGAGATGGCCTTGTACTGCACCTCTTCCAGCGTGTGCTGCATGGAGCACATCTTGGAGATGGCCGGCACCAGCATGTCGATGTCCTCGTGGATGTCAACGATGTTGGTGAAGGGGTTCAGGCAGATGTCCACATCGGGACGGAACTCGATGTAGGTGCCCTTGGCCTTGCGGCACAGTTTCTCGAAGGAGCGGCCCAGGTCCAGCATCCAGACCTTGGCGTCGATGGCCCGGTAGGACCAGGCCATCTCGTTCATCAGCACCGACTTACCCGAACCCGGCGCGCCGATGATGGCGAAGTTGTAGTTGCCCAGGTCGTTGTCGAAGATGTCCAGGGTCATCAACTGCCCACGGCGCCCGCCGAACACCAGGGCGGGTGTGCGTGTGCCGCGCCACTCCGCAATCAACGGGGCGAGGTGGATGGCGTTGGCCATGGTCTTGCGCGAGACGCGACGCATCTTGGCCAGGTCGCCATGGAAGCGCGGCGTGAGGGTCATGGGCAGGCTGGCCAGCAGCGCCTGGCGGTGCATATACACATCAGCATTGAGCTGAAAGCCCCGGCCACGCCAGATGGCGTTGGCCGCTTCGTGGGCCGCCACCGCCTTGCGCGGTGGCGAGAAGATGGCCAACTGGTGGTACAGGCTGACCAGGCTGCCACCGGTGTCGATGGCCTGGGCTGCGGCGGTCCAGTCCTGCAGCTTCTTGCCCACGTCCGGCATCACGTCGGCCATCTTGCTTTTGGCGTTCTGCGTGGCGCGCACATGGTTGGCGGTGACCGTGGCCTTGGTGGCATTAGGGTCGAGCACATGCACGCCCATGGTCAGCAAGAAGGGCGCGCTGTACTGCAGAGCGGGCTGCATCAGGTCGCCGATCAGCGAGCCCATCTGCCAAAGGGCGAAGCGCTCCGGGAAGGACTTGATGGAGTAAAAGCGCGCCTCCAGTTCGTCCGATCCGGTCTCCTTCCACAGGCGCAGGCCGCTGGGGGTCGGGTCCTGGATGGTGTCGAAGTCGATGATCTGGTCACGCAGTTCGCGCCCGTCGTCGTAGTGCAGGTCTGGCGCGTCGGTCTGCGAGATGCGATCAGGGTTGGTGAACAGTGCGCACCAGTTGATCAGGTCGGCGGCATCGCAGACGCGGTTGGGCAGGGAGGCCGAACGCAGCGTGGAGGCCATGGACTCGCGCTGGGCCATCACCTCTTCGCGCCTGGTCATGTCCTGAGCGTCACCGGGCAGGGTGACGCTGAGCATCAGGCGGAAGTCCCGGATCGTGTAGTGAAAGCCAGAGGTCAGCGAGGATTGCGCGCCGCGCAGCAGGTGGCCTACGCGTTGGCGGGCCAGGGTGTGGAAGAGGTTGTCGTTGCGGGCAGGTCGCCCCCAATGCTTGGCCTTATCAGCCTGGTCCTCGTCTTCGACTCGCAAGTTGGCATAACGGCGCAACTGACCGCGCACGTGAGGTGAGGCGAACAGGTGGAACTGGATGCCCGCGCCCGTCGGGCAGTTGGCGTACAGCGAGATCAGCACCTCGGCCATGCGTTCATCCGCGCCCGACTGCGGCATGACCTCCAGCATGAAGCCCAGGCCATCGCGGTTGACGAAGATTTTTTCGTCTGCGAGGTAGGCGGAGTAGGGCAGCCACGCGGCGAATTGCTCTGCCGGTGTGTCAGGCGGCGCGCCCAGGCCCATGGCTTCGAACAGGCCTGGGCGTGCGGGCCTGCGCACGGTACGGGCCGCGTCCATGGAGACGCTGGCTGCTGTCGTGACTGTTGAGGTGTCTGTGACTGAGGAGGTAGGCATGGCGCAACCTTTGAGGGCAGTTCAGTTGCTGGGGTCGGGGCTGTCGGTGGGCGGCAGCAGGGGCCCTGTGTCTGGGTTGTCCGGGGTGTACGGCGACTGGCGCTGCTGGCCAGCGGGCCGCCCGGGCGAGGTGCGCTGTTCTGGCGTGGCGGGTTTGACCGGGCCGCCCATCGGAGGTCGTATAGGCGCATAGGCGTCACGGATCTGGCGCTGTGCGTGGTCGATCAGCCACTGACCCGCGTCGATCTGGACATAGACATAGCCCTGGTCGTAGAGGTCGCGGTCGGCGTCCTCCCAGGGCTTGAACCACAGCCTCAGGATTCGGGCCGATGAGCGCAGGGGCAGTGCCAGGCTGGGCGACTGCGCCACGGGCGGGACAGTGGCTTTGGCGGATGCCAGCGCTGGTGCAAGGCGAGGCTGTGGCGCCCCAGGTGCGGGATTGGTGCTTGGCTCGCCATTGGATTTGGCGGCCATGCGGCGCTTGGCCACCTGGGCGGGCAGGTTGTCCTGAACGGCGTTGGCATAGGTGCCCGACACCGAGGTGCAAGTCACCCCGTCCGGGGCTTTGCACGCGTAATCGGAGCTGCCGCCCAGGCCAGAGAGGTTCATGCAGCCCGACAAGCTCAGCAGCAAGCAAGCCAGAAACCAGATCGGGCGCACGGGGTGGGCGCGGGCAGTGAGGTGACCAGGGGCGTTCATGGCTGAACCTCCGAGGTGGTCGGTTTCAGGCGGGCCTGGATCACCTGGTGATCGACGTAGCCTTCGGTGCGGCTGCCATCTGCCCAGATCAGGGTGGGCGTGGCTTGAACACCAAGGCGCTGCGCCAAAGCCAGGTTGCGGGCCACGGGGTGATCGCATCGCCCTGGGGCATTGATCGCGGTGGTATCGCCCTGCACCATGTAGCGCTGCCAGGCTTGAGCCCGATCAGGGGCGCACCAGAGGGCGATGGGCTTGGCCTCACCCTGAAAGGGCAGCATGAAGGTGTAGACAGTGACGTTGTCGATCCGGGCCAGCTCAGGCTCCAGTTGCTTGCAGTAGCCGCAGCCCGGGTCGCTGAACACGGCGATCTGCCGCTGGCCGTTGCCACGCACGGTCTTGATGGCGTCTGCCAGTGGCAGTTGGTCAAAGGCAATAGGGGCGGATGTTGGTGCGGTTGACGCTGCTGATATTGTTGCGGTAGGCGCACCGGGCGCCATCGCGCCCTGCTTGGCCGCCAGAGCCATTCTTGGCCCGGTGATGTCGGTCATGGTCTGTGTGTCAAAGACATGGCCGAACACGAAGTAGCGCGGCTGGCGGGCCGACACATAGGCCACGTTCCCGTTCATCCAGACTTCGTACAGCCCGCCAATGGGCGAGCGCAGTACCTGGGTGAAGCGCGTGCTGGGGTTGGCCTTCCTGAGTGCGGCCAGGAGGCGGGCCTCTTGCGATGGCGGAGCGCCTGCCCAGGCGATGCCATTGACCAGCATCGTGAACAGTGCGCAGATCAGCGTCACGGCCTGGAACCCGCCTCGCAGAGGCGGGCGCATGTCAGTAGTTGTCATCATTGGCGGCTTTCAGGTAGCGGTCTTCGGGGGCGGGCTCAGCCGAGCGCGCCAGCGTGCTGGAGGGGGTACCGCTGGTGCTGGTGTACGCGTTGGCTGACATGGGTACGTCGATGCGCACGCCCTTGGTGATCACCACATCGATCTCGCGGCTGGCATCGATTTCAATCACCGGGAAGGTGTTTTCGGCGAGCTTGATGTAGTACTGCGCCAGCCGGTCCAGGGCCTTGCCCACACCAGTGCCGATGCCTGCTCTGTAGGCGTCGGAGGTGCTGCCACCGCTGCTGGCGATCGTGCCCAGGGCCGAGGTGCTGTAGGTGGTCGATGAAGTCGCCAGGCCCTGGCCGATGCCACTGACCACGCCTGCCAGCAGGGCATTGGCCAGCATCTGGCCTTGCTTGGTGACCAGTCGCCCGCGCATGCCCACCTTGCCGTCTTCGCCATAGACGCTGCCCTGGATCTTGACTTCCAGCGTGGCGCCGTCCGGGCGTACGCAGGACAGGTTCTCGGTGCGCAGGTAGGCTCGCTCCGAGCTGATGTCGCCGTAGCCTGCCGCGATCACGAAGCAGTCGCGGTATTCCCCCCGGAAGCGGTTGGGCAGGACGGAGTTGTCCGAGAGCCGGATCAGGACAGGATGTGGGTTGGACTGGGCCTGCCCGCCCGTGGGGGCATCCAGGCCACCAAGTAAGGTGCCGCGCGTGAAGCTGACGGGCAGGAAGGTCGAAACGGTGCGGGTGTCGGCCGTTGACGGTGATCCGGGCGTGGCATTGTTTGTGGTGCTTGCCGTGGCGCCTGTTGCAGCGGCCTTGGCCGATTCCCGGTCCACCAGAGAAACGCGCGTCAACACCGGGGCATTGAGAGGCATGTCCTGCGGTGCCATGCCCGGATCACCGAGGGGCATGGTACCTGCGGGCGATGTGCCGGGCGGCAGCGGCGGGGGAATGTTGATGCTCTGCCCCGGAGGATTTGCATGGGGCAGAGCGGTGGACGCCGGAGGTGGTGGAAGGGGCAGGCTGGATGCCGGTGGCATCGTTGGGGGCGCGGGCGTGTTTAACGCTGCCGCAGCGTTGGGTGCCAAGGGCATGCTGGCAGCCTGGCTGGCCGAGGTGAGTTTTTGCTCCAGCTCGGCGAAGCGCTGCATGGTGCGGGCCTCGAACGCCTGCCGGTCCTTGTTGAGCCGGGTCTGCTCATCGCGCTCGTTCTCGTACTGCGCCAGCTTGCGCCCTGCGGTGCCCACCCATTGGTCTACCGGGTTGACCTGCTGTCCCGGCGGCATCACCCCGATGTTGGTGACCGTGGCAGGCTGCGCGCTGCCGTTGTTTTTGGCGTCTGCGGTGGGCGAGCGTGTGTCGGTGAGGGCGAAGATCAGCCACAGCAGGCCGACACCACAGACCAGGATGGCGGCCAGGGTGACGTACTGGCGTTGCCGTGGAGACAGCCTTTGAAGGGCACTGCCCACAGCCCTCTTGATGCGGTCGGGCAAGCCGGTGACGCTGCCATTGGCTGCTTGGTCGAAAGGCGTGTTCATCGCGTTGCCTCCTGCCGGATCACGAACACATTCGTGGTCTCTCCGGGTTGCAGGTTGTGGTTCTCGATGGACGCGCCCATGACCTGGGCACCTTCGCGGTCAAATTCCTGCTCGGCCAGCACCATCAAGGTCGGGCTGATGTTTTGCAGCAAGTATTTCTCGCCGACCAGGCCTCGCCCTTCATAGCGGCGCATCAGGGAAAATCTCGCTTCGAGCCACAGGGGGACGAGGCGGTTGACCTCCTCGACCCGCACCTCGGGAGGCACTCGGTCAGAAGCCATCGCCACCAGCAAGGCCTTCATGGCTCGGATGTGGTTGGCCGAAGTGCCCAATGACATGCCCGAGGGACTTGGGTTCGCGTTGTCCAACTTCAGCAGCCTGGCACTGGGATCCCGGATGACGATGGTGTCTGCGGGGGTGTCCGAACGATGCAGCAGCAGGGTGTAGGTCGCCTGGGCGCTGGAGACGAACAGGTTGATGGGCTTGCTGGACTTGCCCACGGGTCTGAGGTAGACCTCGCCCTTGTCCTTGTCGCATTCGAGGACCAGTTCACCCGTGGGGTTGATGGCCGGACTGTTCTGAACATTGGTGTTGGGGAGAGGGGCACCATTGGCAATGGAACTGTTCAAGGGGGCAACGGTTGCCGCGTTGGCGCAGTTGCTCGAATAGATGTTGCCGAACACATCGGTGATCGGTGCGCCATCGATGCGGATGCGCGTGGGTTCTTTGATCGACACCATGGCCTCGACGGAGACGCCATCACGGGCTTCGACCAACTGAAGCGCGCTGACGAGGCTTGGTGCCGTTGCCATCCCAATGGCTGTCACCATGGCCAGCAGCAGGCTTGCCGGCGAAGTGGAGGGCTGCTGGCGTAGCTTGAAGTCAGCTCGCATTGGGAACCTCCTTGAAGGTCTTGAGGTGCATGCGTGCCCCGTTGAAACTGAACTCGATCAGGTAAGCCTTGAGGTCGTTGGCGGTCTCGAAGCCATTGACCAGGGTGCGCAGTCGGCCACGCACCACGACGCTTTGCTTGTCTTCGCTGGGCACCAACTGCTGCGGCATGAACATCGTGCTGGCGTTGATGCGCTTGAGCCGTTCGGCCTCGACCTCCTGCCGAGTCTTGAGCGGGCCGTATTGGTCGGGCTCCACATAGCCGAGCAGGATGTTTTTCTTCCAGTCGATCGATGAGGGTGTGACGTCCAGCACCAGCCAGGCCATGAAGCCACCCATCTGCTCCAGGTATTCGCCACTGGCCTTGTCTCGGCTGACCCAGAAGGTCTTGTCGATCGTAGGTGGCACGACCACCGTGCGCACCGTGCCGATCAGGTTGAGGATGACGAGCAGTGCCACGACATGGCCCGACGACAGCACGCCCACCGCGAGCCCCAGGCTGCGGTTGCGGCGGCGCATCTCCTTGATGTCGCTGTTGAGTCGCTCGAAATCCATGGCGTGCTCCAGGCTCAGCCGACCATGCGGCGGATGTGGGAGGGCGGGGTGGCGCGCATCGCGGTCATGGGGCTGGGAGGCAGGTGCCAGTACAGCCAATGCATTGCGAAGGCCTGGTGCTTGTCGGCTTTGATGCGGGCGATCCAGCGCGACAGGAAGATCCCCGCACCCGCGCAGGCCGCAAAGGCCAGCTTGGTGCCCGCCAGGTAGCCGACAAAGAAGAAAAAGATCACTGGGGCGGCCACATCGATGTCCCAGAAGCCGATCTTCCATGGGTCATCCAGGCGACGGGGGATGTAGGTGTCCGCTTGCATGTCAGGCTCCTGCCGGTTTGAGCTGACCTCAGACGACCGCGCCCATGATGGCGCCCGCGATCACCAGGCCAACCGCACCGAAGATGGCCAGGCCCACGTAAAACAGCACCGGCCCAAAATTGCGCAGGGCCGACAGCGAGATCAGGGCGACCACGAAGCCGACGAAGCCCACCAGTGCTTTGACGCTGGGGCCAAGCGCGGAGATCTGGGCCAGGGCCGATGTCAGTGGCCCGGTGATGCCAGTGAAGGCCACCAGGTCGAGGGCGAAGCCGGGCATGGACAGGCCCAAGCCCAGAGCGAGCATGGCCAGCGCCGAGGCAACGCGCCAGCGCTTGTGCGTGTGCTGGTCGGCGACTCGGGCACTGGATGGGTGGCTTTGCTGGCCATCCAACTGGACAGCGGGGCGTACAGGGGTGAAAGGATGGATGATGGCTGTGCGCATGGGAATCTCCTGGCTGGGGTGTGCGTCAAGGCCTGACGCAGGCGGGGGCGATCCTGCGAACGTGAAGGCACGTTTCAGGATGGGGATGCGGTGGGCAATAGGGTTCATGAGCGAGGTTCGTTGGCATGTGGTGGAGAGTCATCGGACGGGGACGTGAACACGACCTCAACGCGACGATTGCGAGCACGGCCTTCGGGTGTGCCATTGCTGGCGACGTAGCAGCACAGGCCCCGGGCGTCGATGCGGATGTCACCTGGTAGCGAGGGGCTGACCCGCTTGATGTGATCTCGAACAGCACCAGCCCGTGCCAGCGCGATGGCCTGATTCGGCGCATCGGGGCCGACGTTGTCGGTGCGTCCTACGATGAGCACGCGCCCGGCACGTCCCAGGTCTCCGGCGGCGTTGTTCAACAAAGTCCGGTGTGCAGGCGTCAGCACTGCACTGTCGGTTGCAAACTCCAGGATCAAAACCTGAGGCTTGCGCGCAGGAATGGACTGGGCCGTCTCGAATGGCTTGATGGGTACGACAGGTTCAATCGGGCCAGAGTCACCTTGCGTCGAAGACTGTGACCTTGCAGGTGCCACGGCCAGTGTTTTGGGCGTGGTGGTGGGGCAAGCGGGAGTGATGCATTGAGCGAAGTACGCCTCCCGCCCACGCTCAAGTTGAGCGATGTGTGAGGCATTTGCCTTGGCTTGCGGTGTCGCAGTCGGATGGACCTCCTTGGTGGTCAGGGTGCAAGACGAGAAGGCAAACAGAATCACCGCCGCCGAGGCGCTGGTCATGGCGATGTCGTACAGGCGTGTCATGGGGATACCCGGGCGGCGAGGATGAAGAGGGGTGGTATTGCGTCTGACCGACCCTGCGGCTGTGCTGCGGTTGGCTGTGATGACTGGATGGGCGAGGTGTGCAACTGTCGATAGACCTTCCAGGCATAGCGCCTGCGTGCGTTCTGGCAGGCCGCGCCCTTGAGTTGGGTGCAGGCGGCGTTGTAGGCGCCTACACCGTCCCAACTGAGGCCCTGCCTGGCCAGGGTTTGAGCAAGCAGCCAGGCGCCCACATGGATGTTGGTGCAGGGGCTGTACAGGTCGCTCTCGGAGATGCCAAATCGCGCCAACGCGGGCAGGTTCGAGCTGTTGATCTGCATCAGCCCGATGTCATAACTGCCTGTGCGTTGCCGGTGGCTGAGGTTGAGCGCTGTGGGATTGAGGTGCGACTCGACCTTGGCAACGGCATAGAGCAGCTGCGACGAGACGCCATATCGTTGCGCTGCCTCGTCCCAGCAAGCAAGGGCGTGTGTCGGCAGGCTCAGCAGCGCGAGACATCCAGGCAAGCGATTCCATTGCATGGCGCACTCCCAACAAGACCGATGGACCCGCCATTGCGTGTCGCAAGGTGGGGCGGACTGGGTGAGACCGGCATGGGGCCGATCAAGGTCTTGTTCAGGTCAGCCGTGGCTGGAGGGCCTTGGCGTGGTCAGGGCACGTGAGTCGGTTGGAGATTCCTTGTGCCGTGTACGGGTCAGAGCGCTGGGCGCTTGATGGCGTCAGCGTGTCTGTGTGGCTTGTTCTGCACGAAAGCGCTGGGCCATGTTGAACCGAGCTTGTTGCAGGACGCTGACGCCTGTCTCGTCCGCCAGCTGACACAGCGCCACGCAGGTGGTGGTCAAGTGGTCGAGCTGGAACTTCGGGTTGGGGTGCCGGTTTGCAGGTGAGCGTTGCAACTCAAGGAGCAAGTCGTACTGCGGTCGCCACATGGCTTCCCGACGGCGAGGCGTATTGGGCGAGCGAGCCACGAGGCTGCTTCCGAGAAAGCCGAAGATCTGCTTTGCTGCTTCGGGGCCGGAGAAGATCAGGGAGACGCAGGCACTGATCAGGTCGGGGAATCGAAAGGTCGGACCAACGTTTTGATCGGACTTGAGCACGCCATAAAGCCAGACATGTTCCTCCAGCCACAGTCGAGTTTCGATGACGTCTGATGGCTGGGCTTCCACTGTTGTGGTGTGTCGAGAGCCCTGAAATCCGGGCGGTGCAGCGGTGAGCATGGTGCGTACCTCTGTTCTCTGAATTGGCATTCGCTCGGGGGAGCGCATGAGCACAGATTAGGGCCCAGGTGCGGCATGGTCACGGGTGAATGCGGGCTTTGTCATGGGGGTTTCGCCTCCGGTGCATGGCGAGCACTGGCGGAGTCCTTTTTGCAAAAAAAAAGCCCGCCGATCAGCTGGTGATCAGCGAGCACAAGACGCATCGCTGTCATCACGGTGCGCCACCGGCTCAGGGAGGAAAAGCCGGGCCGAGGTACGAACCAGCGGCCCAGTAATGATACCGGGCTTCACCCAAACAGGCATTGAACTGCCGGAAGTCCGGTACCCGGAGCGCGTGTTGCCACCTGCATCTGGCCAGCTTTTCGGGTGAAGTTCGACAAGGTGCTGCAATGATGTTGAATCACGAGCAAAACTGAGCCACTGAAGGGTCTCCGTCACGTCCAATTTTGAGCCACGTTATCCACCTACCCTGCTGCTTTTTGCAGCAGCGGGGGACAGGAGTGATCAACGTGAGCACA
>Ga0310345_10002470_pt1 | contig 18611 bp, 14 predicted proteins | sample HC15DNA20500_MG_FD_204667 | JGI IMG/M metagenome (GOLD analysis project Ga0310345, IMG submission 204667) | Marine microbial communities from station ALOHA, North Pacific Subtropical Gyre - HC15-DNA-20-500_MG | ecosystem: Environmental > Aquatic > Marine > Oceanic | place: Pacific Ocean: North...
GTTCGACTTACAAAACAGACTTTCTGCGCTCCTACTGGCCGCAATGAACAACTTCGGCGTCCGTGGTGATATTCCGAATAACGAGACTACGGGAGTTGCTCCGGGACAGCCAGTGTCTACAACCCAGACTGCGGTTTCGGTGGGTTCTTCCGCCGATTCTGACCCGCCGAGCGTCGTCGTTACTCTACCGCGGCCAGTCGTTTCAGAGAGTGTCGACCAGGATAGAACACTGCTAGCGTCCCGCGAGCTCTATACCGTTGAGCCAAGTCGAACGGCGCAGCGGCCCCGCCTAGATGGCGCTCTCGATGAAGTGGAGTGGCAGAGCGCAGCGGTCATTGACGATTTTGTTCAGCAGGAACCGGCGGAGGGTGAGCCAGCGACCGAACACACGGTCGTGCGTCTCATGTATGACGCAGAAGCCCTGTACGTCGGGGTGGAGGCTTACGATTCGATCCCGACTGGCGCCATCGCGACCGAGATGCGCCGTGATTCCCGTCAACTGCTTGACGAAGACAACTTCCAGATCATTCTTGATACGTTCAACGACTCGCGCTCAGGTTACATGTTCGTCACAAGCCCGCTTGGCGCGAAGCTTGAGCAGCAGATTGCCGAAGAGGGTGAAGGTGGATACGGCAGTGTCAACTCCAGCAACTCAAATATCAATGTCGACTGGGACGGTGTCTGGGACGTTTCGACACAACGTACCGATCGGGGCTGGGTCGCAGAGATCGCGATTCCGATGGTGACGATGCGGTTTCCTGAAACCGATCGCCAAGTGTGGGGCCTCAATTTTATGCGGAACATTCGGCGCAAGAACGAGCAGGTCTTTTGGGCCCCGATTCCGAAAGGATACGATCTGACTCGTGTCAGTCTGGCTGGTACGATGACTGGGCTTGCTGGCGTGGACCGCGGGATGGACCTGCGTATCACTCCGTATGTTCTGGCCGCAGGACGGCAGGACCGAAAAGCGTCGATGTCGTTCGACGGATCGGGGGTCAACGATATCGGCCTAGACGTGAAATACGGCGTGGCTCCTGGTCTTAACCTTGACGTTACACTGAATACCGACTTCGCTCAGGTCGAGGTGGACGAGCAACAGGTCAACTTGACGCGATTTCCGCTGTTCTTTCCTGAGAAGCGAGATTTCTTTCTCGAAAACGCCGGCATGTTCAGCGTCAAATCTCAGCAGGCCTTTGGCCGAGTGGCTGACCTGTTTTTCACGCGGCGGATCGGACTGGTGGGAGGCCAACCGGTGCCGATCATTGGTGGCACACGACTAACTGGAAAGGTGCAACGAAATAACATCGCCGCGATGAACATCCAGACCCAAGCTGTCGGGGACCGGCCGGGTGCGAACTTTTCTGTCGTCCGCTACAGCCGCGACATTTTCGCGCGTTCGAAGATCGGCGGGATCATCATTAACAAGGAAGCAATCGGTGGGGCACACTTCAACCGGACGGCAGCGGTCGATATGTCACTGACGCCGCACCCATTCTTGTCAATCACCGGGTTTGTCGCCAAAACCGAATCGCCGCAGGTTACACGTGACGACATGATGGGGCACGTGATGGTTATGTGGTTAAGTCCTGCGGCCCGCATCTACAGCGAATTCACTGACATTCAGGATCACTTCAATGCGGAGGTCGGCTTTGTGCCACGGATCGGTATCCGCCGATCAAAATTACACGGGCAGTGGAATCCACGCCCCGGTCGATGGGGTATCCGGTCGATGGACCCGATGATGAACATTGAGTACACGACCGACCAGGCGAACCGGCTGTTAAGCCGACGTATTCACCATATGATCGGAGTTCAGTTCGAAGACGGCTCTAACTTCACTGTGATCGCAAATAAGGAGTTCGAACAACTTGACGTGCCTTTCCAGATTGCCGAGAACGTGACGATTCCGACGGGCGCCTATCGATTCTGGAACCCTAGGGTGAGCTACCGGAGTGATCCCTCACGCCGCGTCTCGATAAACGCGCGATACTCCCCGCAGGGATTCTTCGGTGGCCGTCGGGTTGACTGGGGCGGTGGCATCAACTGGCGCGCCACCAGTCGGATTGCGGCACTAGCTAGCTTTCGCCGTAGCGATGTTACGCTGCCAGGAGGTGCGTTCGTTGCCGACCTTGCCTCGGCTACTTTCGACCTGGCTCTGTCACCAGAGGTCACGCTGCGTTCGTTGATCCAGTACAACTCAGTAACTAGCTCGATTAGCACAAGTATTCGATTCAATTGGATTTATCGGCCGGGCAGCGACATCTATATTGCCTACGACGAACTACGGACCGACGACTTCTCGTTCCTCGATCCAACGCTTCGCCATGTGGGTCGGATGCCTTGGATCCAGAATCGACAGCTGGCCATCAAAATGACTTATCTACTGTCTCGATAGCCGGAGTTAATTCTGAGGAAAGTGGCGTCCCAATGCATGCCAAGTTGGAACTGCATCATTGAATGGCTCCAGCAAGCACAGGAACTGCGACGGTCGGGTCTGTGGGCCTAGGCAGAGGTCAGAAAAGCTGAGTAGAACGATATCCCTTGACGATCCCAGCACGGATTCCAACCAGCTCGTTACCCGAATCACAGGCGACGCCTCAGCCAGCTAATAAGGGCTTGTATGGAGATGACGCACGCCCAGATCGCCGAAACCGAACCCTGCGCCGTGCGTCACTTGTTCGCCCTGCGACCGTGGTGCGGGAGAGCGGACACGATGCGATCGAGTCAGAATAGCTTCTTGACAGTTCTTGCGGACGACTCCAACGGGCTTGGCATGGTGATCGGGGGGCTCTAGAATCGCCTATCGTCCCATGGTTTCGAATCATCTTCTGAATCGGTCAGGGTTGGTTCCGGGGTCGTTTCAGGCGGACTCGTAGCCACCGGCCGGCGAACACGGTTGCCCGTGGGGGCCATCGCAGGGAGGACTAGACATGGCGACAAGAGGTAACCATCCCGACAACGACCCGAAGATCGAGAAAGAGCGGGGTTTGAACAGGCGAGATTTCGTCAAGACGGGAGTTGCCGCCGGGCTGGGTTCTGGCGCTCTTTTGGGGTCAGACGAGGTGCAAGCGCAGGTCTCGGAGACGGGAGCCAAACAGACTGCCTGGGATTATGAAGCCGATATCGTAATTGCGGGAGGTGGGTGTGCGGGCTTGACCGCTGCCATTCGCGCGAGGGACCTGGGAGCTAGCGTACTGGTGATCGATCAGAACTTCGACCTCGGCGGCCGGATGTTGCATAGCGCGGGCCGGCTGTCGCTCGGTGGAGGCGACCCGGTACAGCAAAGAGACATGAAGGGCGAGAGCGACCGGGAGGGACTTGTCACGGTTGCTCCCATCGAGGATCCGGATGAGATCGATGACAATATCGAGCTTCTCTTCACGGATATTACCGACTGGTCGGTCGTCGACCCTAAAGCCCAAAGCCCCTACCGGTACAACGAGCGGGAGCTGGCGCGTGCTTGGGCCGAGAACTGTCCGGCGACTCGGCAATTCCTGATCGACAACTACGTTCGGTTCTCAAGGGTCAGCGGCACGCATGGTGGCGGAGGGTTGTCGCGCGCGCGCTTGGCAACCTGCTTCCTCATGCTGGGCGACAAGACGGACATCAAGGCGGGAACCATCACGGCGGAGGACGCGGGTGTCGCCGATCCCGAGCGCACAAGTGCGTTTGCACCCGTGCAGATGAACAACGCGAGTCGCTCCGTCGGACCCAACGCCGTGGCGAACGGTGTGGCCCTTTCACGGTCACTGGAGTTCTCGGCAAGGGAGAAGGGCGTCGAGTTCATGCTTCACCGCCGTTTCGACGAGATCGTGCGTGAGGAACCCTTCTCGGGCAGGGTGCTGGGAATCACCGCGCACTATTCACCGCGCCAGCATCCTGAGACCGGTAAGCTCATGGAGAGCTATTGGCAGAACGGCAATATCGACGAGCGGCAGGAAACCGTGAATATCAGGGCCCGCCAGGCCGTCATTCTCGCCAGCGGTGGTCACGCGGGGAATCCGGAAGTCCGCAGCATGTTTTACCAGGCCCTGCGAGAGCCTGCCTTTCCGAGCAGCGGTCAGGCCCTGCTAGGCCCTAAGGGTCAGGACGCATCAGCGCTCATTGCAGGCCTGAGGGTCGGCGCCAACCTGGCGGGGATGCAGCAGAACCTCTCGTATTCCACGACCTTCCACATCTCGACACGCCTCGGCACCCGCGATGCGTACACCGGCATGATGCCCGGTCACCCAACTTTTGGTTTTCGCGGCTCCGCCGGGTTCAATGTCGGCAGCGCGGGGTTCGAAGAGTTCATCGCCGTGAACCAAGTCGGGAAACGTTTCTTCAACGAGGTTCGTCTTCCTGCAAGGCCCGGTACGAATGGGTACCCGGGCGACCGTGGCGCCCCGGGGCGGGGGCTCGCTCACACGCCGCTCGACTGGCGCAATTGTCGCAAGGAGTGGGTCCGGGAGATGTACAACTACGACCACGGTCTCGATGCCGCACTGGCGCTGAACGAGGGGTCGGAGCACCCCGATTACTACTCGGGGCCGCTTTGGGCGATCTTCGATCAGGATGCGGTCGAGCGTAACGGTTGGGAGCTACGCTACCCTTACGTGTCCGACAATGGCTACTTCTTCCGGGCGGATACTATCGAGGATTTGGCTGAAAATATTTACGCGGGCCATGAATTCCAACGGGTACCGCTAAGTTACTTGGCCAAGACCGTGTCCACTTGGAACGGCTACGTGGAAGCCGGTGCCGATCCCGAATTCGAGCGCGACGCGGATGCTCCGATGAGTCCCATCATGACGCCGCCGTTCTATGCGCTCTCGATCATGGTGATCTGGCACGACTCCTACGGCGGCCTACGGGTCAACGGCCGGCAACAGGTCGTGGATATGCAGGGCCAGGTCATTCCCGGTCTCTATGCGGGAGGTGAGGCCGTGGGAGGGTTCAATAAGCATGGCCTGGGCAAAGCTCACGTCCACGGCTACATCGCCGGCACGCATGCGGTCAAAGAGCCATCCAGCTAGTCATCACCGCGATTTTCGGTGGGGCCCCTACAACCAAGTTGGATTGGCGTTTCCAAGGAGAATCGCATTCCTGCGGACGTCGAAAATCGAGGGAAGTTGTTGGCGTGCATCCGGCGAACTGCGGGTCGGAGTGGGACCTCAGTGCCATCCCGGTAGCGACTCAGGCGCTCGTCTATACCACCCCTACGCTTCCCCGTTCGGTTGGACACACGTCCCACCCCTGCCGCGAGGCGAGATCGCCGACCCAGTCGAGGGCCTGCGGGGAGTATTGCTTGAGCGCTGGTGAGCTGGTTGGCCAAGGCGCGACGAGGGGGAGCCGTGACCGAGGAGCAACGCCGTCCAGGCGGGATGCTCGGCCCGGTGAGTGCTATTGATTCACCCGATACAGGCCACTAGCTAATCGAGGAGTTCGAGGGAGCCGATCGCGACACCTAGATTCCGGCGGTCGCTGCCACGCGGCTGGTGCACCTCACTGACGATCTTGATCTCCAGTACGGGCGACGTCATCGCGCATGGGGCCAGCGGCAACGTCTCGATCCAGCGTCCCGCGATCTCCGCGTCGAAGATCGTGCATCCGTTCGCGGTGATGACGACTGGTTTGGTCTGACCGCCCGTCATGACAACCTCAATCGAGAGCCACGAGGGCGGCTCGCGTCCATCGATCGGAACCGACACGGTCGCGTCGCCGTCCGTCCAGCGGAACGGGCGCGGGTCTGCCCACTCGGTGTCGAAGAAGCCGGAGAGGGTGACGCCCCAGAGTCGAGCGGCCTCGTCCCGAATAACGAAAATGTCATCCATGACTTTACCGTTTGCAATGAGGTTGGCCGTGGCACTGTCCGTGCCTGTGTATGCCGCATCGAGCGAAACCGACCCGTCAGGTTCTTCTCTGATCCCGAAGACCTCGATGAGGTTGGCTCCTTGCCTGAACGCGCGCGGGTCGATGATAACCTCCCACATGTTCGAGCGGCCCGCGACGCTGAAGGCATAGGGCTGCGTCACGCCAGCGAGGACGCCGTTCAATGCGATCGCGAGAAGCGGCGCACCTGGATACCCACGCCGTGTCACGACTGTACCTGTGATGTGCGCCGGGACGAAATCCGCACGTGGGTCGACGTCGTTGAACAACGTCGGGAAATCCAGCGTTGCCTCAAGGTCCGAGTCGTCGCGCACGGCAAAGTCGTCGACGTGTCGGCCGACGAGATCGCCGTGGGCGCTCAGGCCAATCTCGTCGTAGGGATCGCCCGTCTCGAAGAGGGCGAACTTCCGCGCCACACCCTCGGTGATCGCGTCGGCGAAGCTCGATGATCGCTCCAGTCGATCCTGACCGCCGTTGTAGAAGACCACTTTCTTCCCCGGCTCGCGCCCGGTGTCGAACACGCTGAGCCCGTCCGTCGCCCACGGGAGCGTTACACCAAGCTCGGCCGCCAGCGTTGGCACGAGATCGGCCATGCTGACATTTCGGTCCACGACGCGCCCGGCGTGCTGACGCGGTCGTTTGATCAGGAGGGGCACCGACGCGATGTCGGCGAACGACGCCTGGGTTGGCGTCCTGAAGGAGCTGCCTGGTTGAAAGCTCGCCCCGTGATCGGCGGCGACGATCACCAGAGCCTCATCGTAGTGGCCGGTGTCCTTGAGCCGGTGGAGAAACGCACCCAGGAGCGCGTCTGCGTAGCGCACCTGCAGGAGATGCCGCTGGTAGCTCCGAGCGACGGCCCATACATTGTCCGTCCACTTCCCATCGCGCCCGAGCTCCATGTGAACATTCGCGGTGAAGGTCTGGCCCGAGGGCAGATATACCCACGGTTCGTGTGGTATCAGGACGTGCGAGAAGTAGAACGGGGGTGGGTCGTCCGGCGGACTTGCGCAGAAGGAGTCGAGGTGCTCGGTGAAGAGACGCCCGCGATTCTCGATGCGAGACTCGTCCCAGCGACGGACGAGATCGTCAGTTGCGGCGAAATCCTTCCAGTTCTGCGTCACCGGCGGTAAGGACGTCGTGAGGGACTCAGGCAGCACGAGGTAGCGATAGATGACCCACAGATCCTGCAGCACCGACTCCAACCAGCGGATGAAATTCGGTCGCGCGTAGTCGCAGATCGTTTCGGGACACAGCGTCGTCAGCGGCTCCATCACGTGCAGCCGGTAGCGCGACGCAAGCAGTGTAAACAGACTATTCGGATAGACATCCGCTGTCGGCAGACGACCTGGGGCCGGGTTGATCCCGGTCAGGATCGTCGGAACCGCCGACTCGGTCATTTCGCTTAGGGCACTCGCGTTTCGGAACCACGCCGCGTCGCGGCCGAACGAGGCGAAGTTCGGGTACAGCACCTCGTCGATCTGACCGTCGCGATCCAGGAGGGACACGAGCGGCAACTGATCGAACACGATCATCGCGACGGGCGGCGTGGTGGCGAACGCCACATCCTCCAGCGGTTCGGGATCCGTTGCGGTGAGCAGGCCGGAAACTGCCGGATGCAGTAGGAAGGCGACGGGGATTACGATCGCCGCGGGGGACAGAAACGTCGTGAAGAGGCGGACGGGCGTCCACCGGAGGTACGCCGTGGCGGCCAATCCACCCGTCACCACCGCGAGCCCGACCGACGGCGCGGCCGGCCAGTCCGCGAGTAGTTTGACCGCTTGCAAGATGACCGCGGTGATCAGCACGCCGACGGTGGTCCATAGTGTGATCTGCCGGACGCCACGACCGAGTCTGCCGGCCACGCCGAGCAGGGCAATACCGCATGCCGGCCCCCCTAGGCACAACACGAGGACGAAGGACACGAGATTTGCAGGGCGGGCGGCGTGCGCGACGAAAAACTCGGGGTTGCGGCCGACAACGTCGAAGATGGGTTGCGCAACGGCCATGCTCCAGAGCGCGACCAGGTGCAACGCGGCCAGGCGGGGCGCGACGTCCGTTTCACGCGTCATGGCCCGCCTTGGCGTGGTAGAGCATCCGCCGGCCAGATTCGAGCGTCTGCTTCGTGACGTCTCCGAAGTGTCGTGCCAGTGATTCCTCCATGATCGCCGGGGAGTAATCGAACTCTTGATCGCCTCGGTGACGCAGCAAGTGCTGCACCATCGAGTCCTCGCGACCGACGAACTCGATAACCAGCTCCGCTCCGAAACCCGACAACCACTCGATCAGCTCGGTCAGCGGGATGTTGCGTCCGATGACCAGGTGATGGGTGAGGGCAAGGCAGATAATGAGATCGGGTGAACCGCGCTCGCCAAGCGCCCCCCGCTCGCGACACCGCCACCCCAGCCCCGGCGACGGGTTGGCGATATCGAAGACTAGTGGCAGGACGTTCGCGATGCCTTCCGCCTCGAGCGCCCGATACAAGCGGTCGATGACTAGGTGGTCGGCATCGATCGCCAGGACGTAGTCCGCCTGCTCGCTCGCCAGGCGCGAGTAGGTTCCGGTGTTGCACCCCAAATCCCAGACCGTCCCCCGGCGCCGTGACGCCACGACGTGCTGTACGAAGGCCATTTTGCGCTCGAGGTCGCCCGAGTCGTACGTGTGCTCGTGCTGATAGTTGGACCAGGTCGACCGCGCCGGTTTCCAGCGGAGCTGTTCGACAAGTCGGCGGAGACTGCTCACGTTGTGTGTGATGAGCTTGACACCGAAGCCCGCGGCACGGAGATCCGCCTTGATGTCGTGCGCGGCACCTTCATAGCGGGCTTGCGCCTTCGCCTGAAGATAGACGTGTGTCAGGACGCCGGGTCTGAGATAGTCCCGAACCGAGAGCACGGACCGGCACTGTTCCGCTTCGATGCCGTCGAGACTTCCGCGCAGCCACGCCTGGAACGGGAGGTCCTTGTACGCCTGGAGCATGAGTGGGAATAGAAACAATTGGCAGAACTGACGGTACCCTGCCCAGGGCTCACCGTCGCGATACGCCGTGAAAGACCCGATGTCGATGAACGTGGGACGGGAGCCCACCCACTGAACGTTGAACGGCGTCGCGTCCTTAAGTGTCATCCCTTCGCCGAGGGCGGCAAGGGTCACGTCGAGCTGGAGGAGTGCCGCATCGCGGAGCATACTGAAGGGCCACTCGTAGGGGTAGGAGACCATCGGGACCCGTTCATGCTTCAAGACGGCAGCCCACTTCCCGTCCATGGAGGGTAGAACCTCTGGGTCGCCGACGCGCTCCGTCAGGACGACGCGGCGCTCAGCCGTGAGCCGCTTGAAGAACTCGCTGGCGGAAAGCTGTTCCCAGTCCGCGAGGGCCCGAGCGCTCAGGTAGCGCAGGACCTCGCCGTGGTGCCAGTAGACGCGCGTGTCGGGATCGCGGAACGACCCGTGCTCGAATTGGGGGACGGAGCTCGTGACCGTCATGGGCGACGCGAAGCTAACCGGCGACTAGCGGTCGTCCCGTTCGAGCTCTTTCCGGCGAAAGCGATCGGTCAGCCGGTGCCAGTAGAGCTTGGTGATGACGCCAACGGTCGCAAAGCCACCCAGGAGGACCTGCAGTAGCATGCTGCCACTTCCAGGATCGAGGTAGGCATCGACAGGAGCCTCGAAGGTAAACACTGCGATCGGCACGAGCAGGGCAGCAGGCACGCAATTTGCTGTGGGCGTGGATCTTGGCACAGACGACAGGGTAGCAGAATCGTCGCTTCTGTGACAGGCGTGTGATGGACAAGTGCCTCGACGCTTGAGAGGCATGGGCTACAATGGCCTGCGTTACTGAAGGAGGGATGCGCGGCAGTGAACGGATCGTCGGGTCACCTGAAGCGACTGTTCACGGTCCTCTTCCCCGCGCTCCTCGGACCGAGCCAGCTCCTGCTCTTCGGTCCGCAGACCGTCTATGCGACCAACCAGATGGAGTTTCTCGTGCCGTACGGGAGCCTCGCTGCGCAGTGGGTGTGGCTGCTGGTGGCGGTCGTCGTCGGTCTCGTAGCGATCGGTGTTGCCCTGCCTGACCGGGTGTTCACACGCTACGTTGCCGCGCTGTTTGGTCTCGGCGCGCTGCTCTGGGTCCAAGGCAATTTGTTGGTCGCCGATTATGGCCTGCTGTACGGCGAAGGACTCGACCTGGCGCCGCATGCCTGGCGGGCACCGCTCGATATCGGTCTCTGGATCGGTGGGATGGCCTTAGTCGTGACGTTCGCGCCGGTCGTTTCCACGGTTGCGCCACTGGCCAGCCAGATCCTTGTCGCGCTGCAGGTGATTGTCTTAATCGCGTCGACCGTGGCACCCGCCGCAGAATCGGAGGACCGCGTCGAGTGGCAGGTGCCGCCACCGGAGATCTACCAGCTCTCGCGCACCCGGAACGTCATCCACATCGTGCTCGACGGGTTCCAGTCCGAGTACTTTGCCGACATCGTCGCCGCCAACCGGGACACGTTCGACCGTGACCTCTCGGGCTTCGTCTTCTTCGCCGATCACCTGGGTGCCTTTCCTACGACGCGGGCCAGCATGCCGGCGATGTTCACTGGTGTCGCCTATCGCAACGAGCGGCCGTTCGATGACTACCGACAAAGCGCTACCGAGCAAGGATCGGTCTTCAGCGTCCTCGCCGAAGAGGGCTTCCAGATTCGGTCGGTGTCCTTTCTCGGCTACGCTCCACCCGCGGTGTCGCTGCCGGGCGGTCGGCGGGAGGGCACCCGCTACACTGTTCCGGCCCCCTACGGTAGCTATCGCGACTACATAGATTTCGCGTCGGCTCAGCTCGTCGATCTGTCGCTGTTTCGACACGCCCCGCACGGGTTCAAGTCGCTCATTTATAACGATCGGGCTTGGTTCCTTCAACGTTGGTACATGCGGCAGCAGACTTCGGATCAAGTAGACGGCAGGTTTCGAGCGGCCAGCGATGCGGCGTTCCTGTCCGAGTTCGCTCGCCGGATTACCCTTGGCACCGACGACCCCGTGTACACATTCATCCATCTGGCCATCCCCCACCCACCCCACAACACAGAGGCGGATTGCACCTACCGCGAACAGGTCGTAGAGGCCCCGGACAGCTATCGCGCCCAAGCGCGATGCGCGTTGGTCGTCGTGCAGGAGCTACTCGATCGGCTGCGGACACTTGACATCTACGACAGCAGCGTCATCGTCCTGACGTCCGATCATGGCTGGGGGGCAACGGGGACGGGGGGAATGGCGCGCCGAGATTCCCTCTTTCGAGGGCTCCGCAGTCCGGCGGGCAATCTGGATCTCGTTGCGCTCAGCGCCATGCCGCTGCTCGCGATCAAGCCAGCCGACCGCACGGGTCCGATCGAACCGTCGTACGCCCCGACCGCGATCACCGACATCCCGGCGACGATTGTCGACTTGGTGGGGCTCCCGAACGTCTTTGGTCAGGGACAGTCGGCATTCAAGATCGATCCCGGGGCGCTGCGGGCGCGCACCTATATGCACCACTCGATCACCAACGCGGATTGGTCTCGCCCGTACTACGATATGTTGCACGTATTCTCGATCGACGGCCGCGTCACCGATCCGGCGGCGTGGCGCTACCAGCGTGTGATCTTCGAGCCGACCGGCGATCTCGAGGCGCAGCTCGAAGCACACTGGGTCGGCCTGCTGGAGCCAGAGGACGGTCCGGATGGTCCGTTCCGCTGGAGCGATGTGCAGGCGGTCATCTATGTCCCGCCTGACGCACGACGTTTTACCCTCGATGTGCACAAGGCAGTGGCCGTCACGCCAACCCAGACCGTGACGATCCGGGTCAACGGCCAGGTGGTGGGCGAACACGACCTCGTGGACGACGCATGGCACAAGCTCACGTACCCACTGGAGCCGCAGGACGATGGTGTCAGTCCTTTCTGTATCGAACTCTTGGTGAGCCCCAGCTGGCGGGATGCGCAGAACACTCGGCTCGGAGCGATGGTGCGGAACTTTGACTGGACCCGGTGAGGCGTCCGTCGATCTTGTAAGGTGCGGTTCAGTTTCTTAGTGGAGGGGTTCGTGAGCGTTCTACTTCTGCCTCTAATTTCGCTGGGGACGCGTGAGGAGTGGCGGTTAATGACGTATTTAGCCTACTGCGGCGTGGCGGTTTCAGTGCTTCAATGGAGCCTCTCTCTCTAACCTAATCGACACCCTCGCAGGGCTTTTGACCTCATGGCCGGAACTCGGACCGCGTCTGGACGCGTGGCTAGCTAGGCCACTAGAGTTCCGTTCGGAAAAACTTTATCAGGGCGTATCCATCTATCCAACTGAACGGCACGACTGCTGTGCTGTAGTGCCCGCAGGGCAGCACGAACACGCGATGCGGGATGTCTCGACGACGAAACTCTTGAACCAGCCTGAGTGAGAGCTGGATCGGAAACGAGAGATCGTAGCGAGCATAGACTAGCAGCACGCGCTTGTTTCGCATCCGATCGATATAGGACGCTGGACTGATTGGGAGCCACATGCGTCGAAGATTGTCGAGGTCGATCTCGCCGTCGAGCGCTGCGCGGACGTGGGCCGTAGAGAGTCCATCCCATACCACATCGGCAAAGTATGGTGAGACATGGTTGAGTGCGGCTGCGGTGATCCGCGGCTCGTGAGCCGCCGTTAGCATGGCAAGACACGATCCGAGGCTCGTGCCGAGTATGCCGATCCGTTCATGCCCTTCACCGGCCAGCCAGTGCACTGCCCGTCGTGCGTCAAGCACGGCCTGTCGGCAGACCTGCAGGGTCCGGCCGATGTTAGCGCTGACAATATAGTCGGCGCGGTGAAGGTCCGGTGGCATGCGTCGGTCGTGATAAGGAAGGCTTAGTCGTAACGTGCTAATACCGAACCTGGCAATTAGCCGGCTGAGAGCCATGTGTTCGTCTGGCCCTGCGTTCCAGTGCGGCAGTACGACGACTGCACGTCGAGGACCGTCGTCAGGCCTAGCTGGTTGGTATCTGGCGTAGACCGTGTTGTTGCTGTGGTCAGGCGTTTCGAAGGCACTGGGAAAACTGAGGAGACCGTCCTTGATGTGATACTGGTCAGTGACCGGGGTTTCGAAGAACTTGTCGGTGTCTTCCATGACCTTGGCAGACCATGCGCTGACGACCTCGCCTGGTAGCGCAAGAGGGCGTTTGCTCCCGTTGATCCATTCGACACCCCACTCGAACTCTCGAACCACCCGGTCTGACGTTAAGGCTGCCAGACGACGTTCCCAGGCGTGAAACAAACGACTGATCATGACGGCTTTAGCATGATTTCAGTATACGTCACGACTGAAGACCGACCGGTAGCGTGTCGATGACCCCGACGCTCGTGCTTGGCCCGTCACCAAACGCTACGTGTCCACCTGACCCCTAACCCTGTTCCCGTTGACTTGCCTACCGTCCCTGTTGGACTCGATGCCGCGCCGTTCGTTGAGTAGACCGGTCGGCGAGTCGGAAAAGCGTCGAACGGACGTACGACCCGGGTAAGGCCAGCCGTATTTCCCCACCTGCTGTGCCAGGTATGGTTGACTTCATTATTTGATGGCGACTTATTTATCTTCATCGTATTGTTCCATGAGGTTCAAATAGAATGGGTTGGGTTGCTCCGATCGGGCCTTGAAGGTGTTATCCCGCCACGGACCGTGGTGGTGAACGAGGGAGATGCAGATGATCGTTCAGCTTGTTGGGACAGTGCGAGTTCTCGCCATTCTTATCGCACTCGCATCACTGGTCCCGATGTCTGTCACCGCGCAGCCGTCATCATCCGCTGCGACATCCGTACCCCGCACGCCAGACGGACGACCCGACCTCCAGGGGGTCTGGGATTTTAGTTCGGTGACACCGCTGCAACGACCAGCCGTGCTGGCGGAGAAGGAATTTCTAACCGAAGAGGACGCATCTGCGTTGGAAGCAGAGGCTGCAGCAAGGGGCGACCGTCCGCCACGCCCTGGTGATCCCGGAAGTTACAACCGGTTCTGGTTCGACGACGGTACAAAGGTTGTTGGGACTAGGCGAACATCTCTAATTGTCGATCCGTCGGATGGGAGATTACCTTCCTATACACCCGAGGGAAGGGCGCGTATGGCTGCCCGCGAGGAAGCGCGAGGTCGGAACGCGGGCCCGGAGGACCGCGACGTAGACGAGAGATGCATTCTGGGGTTTAATTCCGGGCCGCCGATGCTCCCTGGCGCGTACAACAACTTTGTTCAACTGTTCCAGATTCCTGGATATGTAGCGATCCTTAACGAGATGGTGCATGACGTGCGACTCATCCCGTTGGACGACCGTCCGCCTCTGCCCACGCAGATACGCCAGTGGACGGGTGACTCACGTGGCCGCTGGGAGGGTGACACTCTGGTCGTCGAGACGCGGAATTTTCGGGGAGCTGGGAACCGCACATCCTGCGCCCAATATGGAACTCCTCGAAGCCTTGGGTCCACATCTACACTTGGTTGAGCGGTTTAGCCGTCTCGACGCCGACACCCTGCTTTATCAGTTCACTATCAATGATTTGACAGCGTGGACGAATCCGTGGAGTGCCGAGATGACGATGGCAAAGACCGAGGACGCGCTTTACGAGTATGCGTGTCACGAAGGTAATTACGGCCTATCCAACATCCTCGCTGGCGCTCAGGCTGACGCACTCCGCTGATTGTCCTGTGAAGCTGGGCTAGAGGTGAGTCGCGAGGCGAAGAGTTTCGCACTCGGCCTCTGAGACTTTGCCCATTCCCCTGGCATGAAGGAGACAACTGCATGAGGACTTTGGTTGTCATCGTTGCGTTGGTTAGCATCGCTGGCGCTATGAAGGGGGCGTTTGTGGCGCAAGCAGCCCCCCTCGTTTTCTATCGCATCTGCAATATTGAACCTGGCCAGGATGCGGCCGCCGTGGCACTCTCTCAGGAAATAGTTGGCCTCGCTAATAGAAAATACCCAAAGGCCCAGATGACAGCGAGTAAAGGTCGTTGGATGACTGGATCTCAGGAAATCGCGCAGCCCGTCAACCAGATCCTTTTCACGGAACAGTACCCTAATCGGACCGCCCACCAGGACTTTACCGAAGTGCTCCTAGACGACGACGACTTTCAAGCTCTGCAACGAAAAATATCGGGCGTCATTGACGCCAGTAGTTGCGTCGATACCAAGTTCCGCGCCAGTCCATAGATACCCGTGGTTCAAATATTTACTCGCACGCCCCGCGAAGGCTGCCTCGCACCTGCGTAAGCCATTACTGTGTCTCCGCTGAACCACGCACCATCAGTGGATTAGGACTAGGCTTGCTTCAGGTTGTCTTATGATTTTTCAGCCCGCAGCATATTGGTGCTCCTTGGGAACGTCATCATGATTGAACATCGAGTGTCGGGGGAGGGGATGGAATCGAACGGCCGTTTGACCTGGGTACGCATGCCATGGCTATACGGGAAATTTTCTAGCGGGCGGACTGTACTAGGCGATTGGCATCCGGTGAGTTAGTGTCTCGCTTCTTTCAATGGGGGGATGGGATGAGCGATCGATATCTCGCGCCCGTAGGCACCGTTGCTGTGCTAGTAGCGTTGGTGTCGTTCGGGGTGGCACCCACGGCTGTCCAGACTGGGGTACCGCGGACGGCATGGGGTCAACCAGAAATTCAAGGCATTTGGGATTTTCGCACCATTACACCACTCGAACGTCCCGAGGAACTAGCTGAACAAGAGTTCTTGTCCGAGGAGGAAGTTGCAAGTTTCGAACAGCGGGTGGTCGAGCAAAACTTGCGCCTCCTGAATCGTTCTGCCGAGCGAACCACGGTCACCGACCAAGTGGACAGGAGGGAAGACGGAACTCCAGGTTTCTATAACAATTTCTGGCTGGACCTGGGCACGAGGGCTGTCGGCACGAGGCGCACCTCATTGATTGTCGATCCGCCGACCGGGCAGATCCCAGGTCTAACACCAAACGGTCAACAAAGGGCCGAGGTCAGGCGGACATATCAGCAGCAGCATCCTGCTGATTCCTGGTTGGATTTCGACGCCGGAGATCGCTGCCTCTTAGGGCTAAACGCCGGTCCCCCCATCATGCCGGCCGCCTACAACCAGAATCTACAGATCTTTCAGACGCCGGACCATATCGTGCTGCTTACCGAGATGGTCCACACGGTGCGTATCGTACCTCTCGATGGGCGCCCGCCTCTCAGCGACGACTTCCGTCAGTGGTCAGGCGACGCGCGAGGTTACTGGGAAGGAGAGACCTTGGTGATTGAGACGGCAAATTTCGTCGGCGAAAGACGCTGGACGTCGTCAAACCCGATGGGCGCACTTGGTTCTTCTGAGAACCTGCAGTTGGTCGAACGACTCACCCGCGTAGACGCTGACACGCTCAAGTACGAGTTTACCGTGACCGATCCCGAAATATGGGTGCGCCCGTGGACAGCGTCGATTCCGATGCGGCGGTCCGACCTTCCGTTGTACGAGTACGCGTGCCATGAAGGAAATCACAGCCTGCCTAACATGCTGGCGGGGCAACGCAGAGAAGAGAAGTTCGCAACCGCGAAACCATAATCAACACAGAAAACGGCTTGGCGCGTTCCGGCGACTGCGACATCCTGTGTTACTACATTGTCACGGCAGTGGCCCGCTTGGTCCAGGTCACCAGGGCGGCGTTCTAGCCGGCCGCACACGCACGGAACAATCAGATTTCGGTAATCGTTGACCCCGGTGCCGCACATCTACTACGTGAGCTGCACGCTCACCGCATTGAATTTCCTGCTAGCCAGCGGTGAGGTTGCCGCCTATGTGAGGACGTCCGCCGCTCTCAACTGGGACAGTGAGTTCAGTAGTGAACAAGTCCCTACCAACTTCCAAGCATTTTCATGAGCAGCACCATTTGCCCGAGGTGATAGGCGTTGTGATCTGCAATCAACATTGCTTCGCGAAGGATCGTTTGCCCGGTTCCATGCGGAATATTCTCGTGAAGATCGACATCGGAATTGAGCACGAGCTCTTTCATCGCATCGAGATCATGCCGAAACGCAGCAACACTCGCTTGCCATGTCGCCCTGTCCTTCGGAGCCACGTCTTCGGGCCAATAACCTTCGGGCCATTCCGGAGATTGGTGATCGGCGTTACGGCTAAACTCGAGAATATCCCACTGCGCGATGCGGATGTGCTCGAAGAGTTCCCAAAGCGTCCGAGGTGTGCCTTTAGGCTTTTTCGAAAGATCTTTGAACGACAGTTTGTCGAGAGTTGCGCCTATTTCGACATGAGCCTGTCGCCCGTCCAAGAGTTTTGCGACGTGTTCACGGAGACTACGGTCGTTGTCAGTCATGGGTGAGTCTCAAGCAGAGGTGATTTGTTCTTGAACGAAGAGGCGATGCAGAACTCTCCTCGTTTCGTGGCTGACTGGGAAGGTGTTAGTTGGTTTGTCAATGGCGTCTTCTGCGCGCTCGCAGCACTGGGTGACCGCGGTGTATTTGACACCTGTGTTGATGGCACGGGATATGAGTCAAGTCTGACGAATAGACTAGGCGGGATCGACCGGTGGTGACTTATCGATACAGTGGACATTCTTGATACCCGAACATCCTGGATCCAGAAGTTGCCTCTGTCATGTTGAACTGCCTATAGACCGGCGGTAGGATGGTGTGCAGCATCCTTGCCGTCGTGAGATTATGGAGTGGTGCAGTAAACACTTCCGGCGGTTTCACGTATTCAAATTACATGAAGGAAACTCTTCGCACGCAACTTTGGGTAAGCTTGTTCGCACTCCTGGTGTTCTTAATAGGGTTAGGGGCAGGGATTGTGCTCGATACCCGATTGTCTGGTCCTGGGCGGCCACCACTACGAGGACTCGACTCGCCGCGTGGGCGGCCGTTCGGGAGGCCACCACTACGAGTACTCGATTCATCTCGTGGACGTCTGTTTGGGCGGCCACGTATTGGGTATGAAAGGCGGTCCCCAGTGAGGGTGCTACGCCGATTGGAAACCGTGCTCGACCTTAACGCCGAACAGTCCGAAAGTCTTAGAGCGTTGTTCCGGACAAGGCGCGAGCAGTTCGGTGAGATTGCTCGTGGCATGCACCAACAATTGGACACTCGGAGAGACGAGTTTCGAGCTTCCGTTGCTGAAATCTTGACGCCGACACAGATGGAACTTTTTGAGGAAAACGTCCGCGGTAGGCGAGGCCGCACTCGTGGGAGCGGCCAACCTCGTCCCCGTTGAACTTCTAGCCTTTTGCGCGGTCTGGGTTCGATCTCAGCTCTCGACACGATATTGTCAAGCAGTTACGGTTGTGCGGAAGCTAACAAAAGGGCGAAAGACAAAATAAGTAGGGTCATTACCGCGCACCACCACCACCCGTGGTGGTGTCCAATGAGAAGGGATCAGGACCACGCCCTTCGGCGAACTCCTGCTCGCGAACCCGCGCCCCGATGAACATCGCCGCCAAACCATAGTTCCCTTCGTGGCACCGCGGCTCGTAGTAGATTCGATTCTGCTCATCACTCTGACGCTTTAGTTCATGCCGGACGGTCCATGGCGCGACCCATCGAGTTGAATCCTCGATCGTTACTTCGTAGGCGAGCGTGTCCGCGTCCACGCGTGTGTACCGTTCGATGAGCTTCCGGTTCGCACCGGAACCACGATACGGAAACTTGGGCGAGAAGTTTGTCGTTTCAATGAACAGGGTGTCGCCTTCCCAGTGCCCACGCGAATCGCCGTGGCGGAGCCGGATTTGACTCGGTGGGTGAGTCCCGCTGAGGTTGAT